>ERZ857922.3167-NODE-3167-length-14766-cov-2.990007_pt1 | contig 14766 bp, 10 predicted proteins | sample MGYA00519579_ERZ857922 | MGnify/ENA primary metagenome ERZ857922 (study PRJEB31778, sample SAMEA3449375) | human gut metagenome | biome: human gut; feature: human-associated habitat; material: faeces | place: United Kingdom | collected 2010/2012 ... | reverse complement strand
GTCTGGTGCGCTGTTTGCCGCTGCCACTCCTGCTCCGCCGGACGCACCAGGCGGAGGATTTTCTCCCCCTGTTCGATCTGCGCTTCCAGCTGGGTGAATTGGGGCGCTTTGGCTCGGAGCTGCGCCAGCTCCGCCCTCAGGGACTCCCGCTGACGCAGGCGGCTGTTGAGCAGCTGATAGAGCGCGGAGACGGCGAACTGCGTCGTCATTTCCGTGCCGAGATCGTCCAGAATCAGAAGATCGCTGTTCGTCAGCTTGGCCGCTTCCCGGCGGGTGTCTTCGCTGGGACTGAATTTCGCCTGCTCCAGCTTGGAGAACAGGTGGCTGGAAGTTTCGTAGACAACGCTGTAGCCCCGGTCGGTCACTGTCCGGGCGATGCACGCCGACAGGAAGGTCTTTCCCAGCCCCGTCCCGCCGATGAACAGCAGATTTCCCGCGTTGGGGGTGAAGGTCGCGGCATACCGGCGGCAGATGTTCAGCGTCCGCTCCATAATGGTGCGGGAGCTGGCGCCGTATTTGGGGTCAACGGCGTCGGGGTAGTAGTCCAGCCGGAACTGGCTGAAGGTTTCCCGGCTGTTGGACAGCACGGAAATTTCCTTTTTCTGCTCCTGACGGCAAAGCTCGCTCAGGCACTCGCACATGGTAGTGCCCACATAGCCGCTGCCGCCGCATTTGTCACAAATGGGGCTTTCGTCCAAGAAGCCATCCTCAAAGTTCGCCGCGGCCAGCGCTGCCCGTTCCTGCTGTAAGCTGAGGTTTTCCCGCCGCGCCTGTTCCAGCAGCGCCTGACCGTCAGAACCCTGCAAAAAGGCCGCCTGAGCGGCCTGCGCCATGGTGCGGCGCAGAAGCATATCGATCTCCCGGATGCGGGGGACTTTTGCGTAGGCTTCTGCCAGATGCTGCCTGTTTTCCGACTCCCGGTCTTCCTTTGCCTGCGCCAGACGCGCCCGGGCACGCTGGACCACTTCCGCACTGTATCCCACGAATTATCCCTCCTGCAATACTTTCTGAATGGCTTCCAGCTCTGCTTCGCCCAGCTGGCCGGAGGCGCCCTTCGGGACGCTCGTCTTCCGGTCGCCGGTGCGGACGTCCTCGGCGCTGTGGAAGCCCTGCTGCTGCCAGCGCTGGAGAATTTTGTTCATGTACGCCCAGTTCAGTCCGCCGGTGTTCAGGCAGGTGCGTTCGTAGGCCATGGAGATCAGCTCGTCGTCCATGCCCATGTCCAGCCAGCTCTGGGCATAGCGCTCCTCGGCGGCGGTGAGACTGCGCCCTCGGATCTGGATCAGGTTCATCAGCCGGGACAGCCGGGAATTGCGCACGTTCTGCGCCTGAATGAAAGCGGCGGCTTCCTCTACGGTGTCGATGCCCCGTTCCGCCCAGTTGTAGGCTTCCTTCTCGATGGTGCGCAGAGACGGGTTGCGCAGACTTCCCCTCTGTCGAGCGCGTTCTTTACAGTAGCACACCAGCAGGGAGATCACGTCCGCGGTCAGTCCCAAGTAGCGCACAAAGCCCAGAAGGATTTTCAGTTCTTCCGTGTTCAGGCTCCGACCCAGCAGACGCTGCACTTCGCCGTAAAGGCTTCGGAAGGTGTTGTCCGAATCCATGGCGTCCAGCACGTCCTTTTCGCAGTAGCTGGGACGCTCGCCGGGGGCGATGTGGCTGGGGCGGTCTTCCGGCCACAGACCCAGCTGCCGCAGGGTAGCGGCGGCGCAGCCGTAGCGGGGGGCGCTGAAATGCAGATCGGCTTCTGCGTCCTCGGGGCGGTTGCCGCTGTTTATGTAAAGGTAAAGCAGCGCTGCATCCGGATTGGCGGCGGAAAGCAGCCTGCGAATGTCGCTCTGGGAAATTTTGACAGGTTCGGTTATCATTTCGGTGCCTCGCAGAAAAAGTCGTTTTCCGTCATTATACCACAGCTTCCCAACAGGGACAACGGCGGGGCGGCAGAGAATTTCGCAGAAAAACGAAGATTTTTTTTGGCAGGACACAGGATGTTGTGGGCAGGGGAGAGGACAAGTACAAAAACCGGAGTCAGGGCACCAATCGCGTGCGCAGCTGTACTCCGGTTTTCGTTTATTCGCAAAAATTCTGTGGCAGAATGTACGCAGGAGAGCCGTTCCCTTCTCCCTGCGCAGGAATCGCTGAACGCAAATCTTTTTTGCCCGCTCGTTTCTGATTAAAATAAGTATTTTAATCAGAAAATGGTATCAAAGAGAAAATACATTCTGTCTGATGCCGCGAGAAAGCAGAAGAAGCTTGTTTTCAGAGTTCCTAATTCGCGTCATACCGCTGCGCATTCGGCGACACACTTGACAGTAAATGAAATGGGCGAAAGCAACCGTCGTCACGTTTGGTTCCCGTTCCTTTGCTGTCCGCAGGTAGCTTAACCGGAACAAGCCTGATTATTCGGAGGTGCCTATGGAAAAATTTGTAACGTTGCTCATTCCCGCCCTTGTCGCGCTGGTGCTGGTGCGGCTGCTGCTGATGCCCATGAAGCTGATTTTCAAAATCGGCATACACTCCGGGTGCGGCTTTCTGTGCCTGTGGCTGCTCAATTCCGTCGCGGGATTCACGGGGGCGTATTTCCCCATCAACGCCGTGACGGTGCTGGTGGCGGGATTTCTGGGATTGCCCGGAATCGGCGTTATGGCGCTGCTGGAAGTTTTATCTATGTGATTATCACACAGTACCGCCCTCCCCATTTGGGAGGGCGGTATGCTTTACTTATCCAGATGTACGTTCAGATGGGGGTAGGTCATGGTGATGCCCTGTTCGTCGAAGACGTCCTTGACCCGCTGGGTCAGGGCAAAATACACGTCCCAATAGTCCTCGGTCTTCACCCAGACGCGGAGGGTGTAGGCAATGGCACTGTCACCGTAGCTGCTCACGCAGGCGCTGGGGGCGGGGGTCAGAAGCACATTGTCCATGGTTCCCGCCAGCACCAGCGCGTCGATGACCTTCTGGGTGGGAGCGTCGTAGGAGGCGGAGACGGGGATATCCACCCGGCGGGTGTCGGCGGCGGAGTAGTTGACGATCTGCGCCGCGACCACGGCGCTGTTGGGAATGGAAATGAGCTTGTTGTCAAAGGTGGCGAGGCGGGTGTAGGTCATGTTGATCTCCTGCACCGTGCCGGACTGCCCGGCGATCTCCACATAGTCGCCGGAGTGGAAGGGGTGGGTGGAAAGAATGGTGAAGCCGCCGATGACGTTGGTGAGCATATTTTGCAGTGACAGGGAAACGGCCAATGTCAGGACGCTTGCCAAAGCGACGATGCCGGTAACGTCAATGCCAAGGCTGGAGGCCACGCTCAGACCCAGCAGGATATACATGGCCACCTTGGCAAGGGACAGGATCAGGCTGTGGGCGGCCTTTTCCAGGTGGGATTTTTCCAGTCCCCCCTGAAGCAGCTTTGTGACGACGCGAATGATCAGAAGGCCAATGACCAGCACGAGAACGGCGTGGAGCACCTTGTTCAGCGCGCCGGTTCCCAGAGCGGTAAAAAAATCTTTCAGCATGGAAAACAACTCCTTCGGTGTAACAATTGAATGATGTAATTATAAAACGGGAACGGGGAAATAGCAAGAAAAAATGTGGCGCAGAAGTTGGCAAAAGGCGCTTTTTCAAATGTTAATCCCATTTTAAGAAATAGACCTCTTTCATCTTAAAGAAGCCGGTGATATAATAAGAAAAAAAGATGACGAGAGGAAGGAAAACCACATGTACAATGTTCTGATTTGCGACGACCAGCCGGACATCGTCAACGCACTGAAAATATACCTGACCCCCGAGGGGTACAATCTGTTTGAGGCGTTCACCGGCACTCAGGCGGTGGAGATCGCGAAAAACAACGACATTCACCTCATTCTGCTGGACGTGATGATGCCTGTGATGGACGGTATCACGGCGACCTCCAAGATCCGGGAATTTTCCAACGCGCCCATCATTCTGCTCACCGCAAAGTCCGAGACGGAGGACAAGGTGCTGGGGCTGAACGTGGGGGCGGACGACTATATCACCAAGCCCTTTGTGCCGGTGGAGGTGCTGGCGCGGGTGCGTTCCCAGCTGCGCCGGTATGCCCAGCTGGGCAGTCGCCCGGAGGAGGGCAGCGGCAGCATCACCATCGGCGGCATCGTTCTGGACGACCGCACCAAAACCGTCACCGTGGAGGGGGAACCTGTGTCCCTCACGCCCACGGAGTATGCCATTCTGCACCTGCTGATGGCGAACCCCGGAAAGGTGTTCTCCACCAAGGTGCTGTATGAATCCGTCTGGCAGGAGGCGGCGCTGGGCAGCGAGGGCGCCGTGGCAGTGCATATCCGTCACCTGCGGGAGAAAATCGAGATCAACCCCTCGGAGCCGCGCTATCTGAAGGTCGTGTGGGGACAGGGCTATAAAATGGAAGGAGGAAAATAATTTGAAATACAATATTGTATTCAAATTCCTTGCCATCGCTCTGTGCGCCCTGATGCTTCTGGGAGCCGCCGGAAGCGCCGCCGCCATCATCGGCATGACGGAAGCGGGACTGTACGACGTCTCCGTGGAGGAGCTGCGGGACAGATACATCCGCTCGGACGGCGAATCCATGGCTGGCCGTATCGCCGTGGACTACGCCGAAGCGAACCTGGGCGGCGTGCCGGAGGCAATCGCGGGGCCGACCGTGTACGATCTGGGACCGTCGGGAAAGCCCGGCTGGCTTTACGGCGTGTTCAACCCGGCGCTGGCGGGCTACGTGCTGAAGGACGCCGAAGGAAATGTGCTGGAATCCGGCGGCGCGGAAAATCTGACGGACGCCGAATTTTATTCCTTCCCCGTCAGCGGCTCGTATAAATATGTCCTGTCCATCACGGAAAAGTCGGAGGCAACGCCTCAGGCGGACGCGAGCACCTATAACGCCATCCCGGAGGGCGGGGCATTGGTTCTCAGTCTCAGCATTGAAACGGAAGGCTCCAGTGGGAGCGTGGACAGCGTCGAACCGATCGGTAATATCTACGACACCGGCAACGGCGTTCGCTTTGAGGCCAATCCATCGATGGGCGTGATAGACCTGCCTGACGCGCCTACCACGTGCGTGACGTTCGTTGGTGTAGACGGCAGTGTCCTGTATCAGACCTACAACGACGTATCGGACTGCTTCTCGGAAAACGAATCCGGCTATCTGGTGTTCGACACGACCCGGGAGCTGAGCCAAAGCGAAGTTCTGTTGGACGACGTTCCCACTGAGGGCGCAGATATATATAAGGTAACATTCTCCACGGAATCGGAGCTGGCAGGCGAGGGGGAACATACCTGCAGCGGCAGCAGCCCGGTGGGCGTGCTGAAACGCAATGACGCGGGCGTCCTGTATTTTCAGTCGGGCGACGCATTCTACCGGGACAATATGCCGCAGGATGCCTTCATCACCGCCGTGGAATTCCGGGACAAGGACGATTCTATCGTTTATCGGGCGTCAAACCCGGCGGGCGTGGGCGAATTCGAATGGGATGCCAACGGCACGGCGGTCGTATTCCGGGTAACGCCCAGCCTGACGCAGAAGGTGATGCCCGAGACCCTCCCGGAGACCACCGCAGAGACGGCACCGGAAACCACCGACGAAACCGCCGTTACCGTAACGATTCCCGAAACCACCGCCGAGACCGTCCCGGACACGACGGAGGAAACCGTCCCCTTCGAGACGCTGTCTGCGATTCCCACCAAGCCGGTGGTGACCGACACGGCGCCCGAAGACGTGACCTTCACGGAGAGCGAGACCCATACCATGGAATACTGGGACGATGACGCCCAGAAGACCATGGTGGTGGCGTACCGCTACGCGAAGCTCCCGGCCTACACCATGGAGCTGACGTTAGCCCCCGGCGCGTACCGCTATGACGGCGGGTACGCCCTGCTGGAACAGGTGTGGGGCTACCGTGACAGCCTGCTCTTCATCATGGGTGTGTGCCTGCTGCTGTTCGCCGTTCTGGCCGTGTACCTCTGCTGCGCGGCGGGCAGAAAGCCCGGCAGGGAGGAAGTCCAAGCCACGGGCTTCAACTGCATCCCCCTGGACATTTACCTCGCCGGAGGCGGGCTGATCATCTTCGGCCTTTTCATGGCGATTGTGCGGTTCGCCGAAGCCGCCGACCTGTTCGGCCAGAGCATTCAAACGGTCTGCGCCGGAATGCTGATGGCGGGCTACGCCATGAGCCTGATTTTCGTAAGCTTCTGCTTTGCCTGTGCCGCCCAGTTCAAGACCCCCGGGGGCTACTGGTGGCGCAACAGCGTCTGCTGGCGGTGCTTAGATTTGCTGGTGAAGTGCGTCAAGGGCTGCTTCTCCGGCTGCGGCTGGCTGCTGCGGAAGCTGCCCAAGGCGGCGGCTGTATTCTGGGACTTCCTGCTGATGCTTCTTACACCCCTGAGATGGCTGTGGACGCAGATAAAGAAGACCTGCGCAAAAATCGGAAAATCCGTCAACCGGGTGTATTCCATGATGCCGCTGACCTGGCAGTGGCTGCTGACGGGCTTCATCATGGTGATGCTCCTGTTCGCCGCCCTTGCGGGCAGATCGGAAATGATGGTGGTGCTGAGCCTGTGCGCCTGTGTGGCCGTGGTGCTGTACGGGGCGTACTGCTTCGGCATCCTGCTGGAAAGCGCCAAGCGCATGGGCAAGGGCGACCTGGACACCAAAGTGGACGATAAATATCTCATCGGCGCGTTCAGGAGCTTTGCCGGTGACCTGAACGACCTGGCAGGCGTTGCCGTAGTGGCGGCGCAGAAGCAATTAAAATCGGAGCGTATGAAAACAGAACTGATTACCAATGTTTCCCACGATATCAAAACGCCTTTGACCTCCATCATCAACTACGTGGACTTACTGCAAAAGCCCCACACGCCGGAGGAGGAGAAGACCTATCTGGAAGTCCTTAACCGGCAGTCCCAGCGCTTAAAAAAGCTGATCGAGGATCTGATGGAAATGAGCAAGGCCAGCACGGGGAACCTGACGGCGGATATTACGAAGCTGGACGCGGTGGAATCCGTGAATCAGGCATTGGGCGAATTCGCTGACAAGCTGGAAAAAGCCCAGCTGACCCCCGTATTCCGCCATCCGGAAGAGTCTGTCGCCATGATGGCGGACGGAAGACTTGCGTGGCGGGTGCTGAGCAATCTCCTGAGCAACACCGTGAAATATGCCCTGCCCGGCACGCGGGTGTATATCGACGTGATGGCGCTGGAGGGGAAGGTCATCATTTCCCTGAAGAACATCTCCCGTGACGAGCTGAACGTGGACGCCGACGAGCTGATGGAGCGCTTTGTCCGGGGCGACGACTCCCGGAACACCGAGGGCAGCGGTCTGGGCCTGAACATTGCCAAGACCCTGATGGAGCTGCAGAAGGGACAGCTGCAATTGCTGGTGGATGGCGATCTGTTCAAGGTAACGCTGATCTTTCCCGGAGCAACGGAATGAAATAGGCCAAGGGCGGCGCGGGATTTCCCGCGCCGCCCCGTTTGCCGAAGGAATAGGCGCAAAAAACAGGGAGATATTCCGGCATGAAGAAAAACTGTTCACAATTTTGTCGCTTTTTATTTTCATTTCCGTTATTACCTGTTCAAAACCCAAAGGTATGGTAATACCAGAAAGGTTGCGGAAGCCGTGAGCCGCTCCCTTTCAACTCCGTAGATCCTCTTTTCTACCTCTCTTCTTTCCAAACCCTTTCGCGGAAACCCCGGTGCCATGCTGGCACCGGGGTTTTCCACCCCCCTGGGCGGCGGAGGCCGCTTCGGGAGACCACAGGCGGCTGCAACAAAATTGTAACCTTTGAAAGAAAAAAGATATCGAAATCAGAGATTGTCATTTTTCGTAGCTGGTAAAAAACGAATTTTATGGTAAAATTTGGAGTAAATTTCTTAAGATAAGGGAAAATGTTTAAGAATGTTATAAAGTGTAAAGAATTCTGTTACATTTTGTAATTTTCCTATTGACATCCGGGAACGGATGTGATATCATGCAGACATGAAAGAGATGCCGGGTGCGGAAGCGGCGGAAAGCCTCCCCGATTGGCGACACCAAAGGTTCCAGAGCCGGCAGCATTTCTAAAACAACCAATTTTCTAGGAGGTTAGAAACTATGAAAAACACAATGAAGAAGCTGCTTAGCCTCGTATTGGTGGCTATGCTGCTGGTCTGCGCGGTTCCTTTCCAGGCCGCTGCTACGGAAGCTGATGAAACCCTGACCGTCAAGACCTACGTTGACGGAAAGTATGTCACTGACAAGTATGTTACCGTGAAGCCCGGTCAGAAACTGGAACTGACGAAGGAACTGGCCGAGACTCTGATTTACGGCGACAAGGAATTCGTCAAGTGGACGAACATGAAGGACGAAGAGACCACCGGCCCCATCAGCTATGACAACCTGAAGAAGGCAAATGCGAATGGCTACTACGTAAACCTGTACCTCAACAAGAAGGTCGAGGATACCCGCGTTGACGCGAAGGTTCCTGTTGAGATTTATGTTGACGGTTCTTATGCAAGAAAGGGCGAGATCACCGTTCCTGTTGACGGCAGCGTGAAGCTGACCAAGGAGCTGGGTCTGAGCCTGGTCAACTCCGACAAGGAGTTCGTCAAGTGGACCGGCGCTTCCGGCAATGAGGCCACCGATGTCACCATCAAGTATGCCGGTATCGACGACGGCTACTTCCTGAAGCTGTTTGTCAACACCAAGAAGGCGGAAGAGCCTGTCAAGTATATCACTCTTAAGATTATTGACGACAAGGGCAACGCGATTGCAAGAGAGTTCCAGGTCGAGCCTGTGAACGGTAAGTCCTCCGTTATCGACGACATCCTGAGCTACCGCTGGATGGGCAACTGGAAGGATTCCTATGAGTTCGTCACCGCCAAGAGCGATGAAAAGGGCAACAACCTGTCCCTTTCCACCACAATCAATGCCGGCGACTCTCTGACCGTCACCCTGAAGGCCAAGAGCGGCAGCACTCCCGAGGGCGACACTGTCAGAGTGACCTTCTACGGCACCGACGGCAAGGCCGTTTCCACCTACAACGTGACCAGCGGCAGCAGCATTGACAGCAAGAAGGTTTCCGACGCTCAGAGCAAGGCCGATAACAAGACCGGCTACACCTTCAAGGGCTGGAAGATTGACAACAAGGGCGACCTCTACACCAGCGCTCAGGTTGCCAAGCTCGTCATCAAGGGCAACGTAGAATTCTACGCTTACCTCGAGAAGGACACCACCACTACCAACAACAAGTTCCCCTACAAGGTTTACCTGCACATCTTCAAGGACAACAAGGTCGACGATCCCGCCAAGACCATCAATATCACCGAGGGCATTGCTCTGGACGGCGTGGTCACTCTGGACGAGGTCAAGACCGTTGTCAAGAACTACTACACTGCCAAGACCAGCGACGGCATCAAGTATGACGGCATGTACATGGCCAAGGGCAACTGGGTCGGAAACTTTGTCAACGACACCCAGAAGTATGACACCATCTCCGACACCAACGAGCTCCGCAAGGAGAGCGAAGTCCACATCAACGTGATGATCACCAACGCCAACGCCAAGAGCGCCACCAACGAGAAGGCCGATAAGACCAACCCCAAGACCGGTGATATGATCTTCATTCCCGTGATCTTCATGGTCGTCTCCGGCGCCGCCATTGCCGGTGTGTACTTCTACAACAAGAAGCGCAGCGCCCGGTAATCGAGAATACGCTAATCTAAGAAAATCCCGGCAGCTTCGGCTGCCGGGATTTTTTGCGGTGTGCGGGGCGATTTGCAGAAAAGATTTTGCCGAAAAAGTATTCCCATTTTCACAGATATGTGTTATAATCATTATATCCCCTAAATTTGGAAAGCAGGAGGAATATAACATGGATAACTACAACGGCAATACCTACGCACGGCAGGATACGGACATGTCCGTCGGCTCCTGGATCGGCACCCTGATCCTCTCGGCAATTCCCATTGTCGGCTTCATCTGCCTGATCGTCTGGGCGGTGAGCAGCTCCCCGGAGAAGCGCTCCCGGAAGAATTGGGCGATCGCCCAGTTTATCCTGACGCTGATCGTTGTGGCTTTCACCATTCTGGTGTATGCCATCACCGGCGGCGCTTTCCTGGCATATCTGCTGGACTAAGACAAATCCCCCAACCCGGATTTTCCCGGGGTGGGGGACATCTTTTTTGATTTCAGCACTGACGCATCAGGCGGATGTAGAATTCTACGGCCTTGGCGACGGTTTCCAGACGGATGCGCTCGTTGTTGCCATGGATGGTGGAACGCTCTTCGGCGGTCAAGTCCATGGCGGAGAAGCGGTAGACGTGGTTGCTCAGGTCACGGTAATGCCGGGAGTCGGAGCATTGCACCATCAGGTATGGGGAGACGATGCAGCCCGGCCATGTATTCGCCACGGCAGAGGCGACCTTCTCCCATGCGTCGCAGCCGGTTTCGGAGACGGGACTTGGCTCGAAGGATTCCAGAGACGTGATCTCCACGGCGGGGTCGTTGACGGCCTTTTCCAGATAGGCCAGGGCGGAAGCGACGCTGTCGGCGGGATTCAGGCGGATGTTGGACACCATTTTTGCTTCGGGAGGAATCACGTTCCGGGCGGAACTGCCCTCCATCTGAGTAAAGGCCACGGTGGTGCGCACCAGCGCGTTCATTTCGCCGCCGCTCTTTTTGCCGAGTAGGTCAATGATCCAACCGAAGCACCACATGTTGGCGAAAATCACCCGGTACAATGGCGTTGAATACCGTCCCAGCGTGTCGAACATCTGGGCAGCGGGGCCGTCAATGTGGGCCTTGAAGGGGTGATCCTCCACCCGCTTGCAGGCCGCCGCCAGAACCCCCACCGGGGTATGGGGCTTGGGGGCGGAGGCGTGGCCGCCGGCGGAGACGGTGCGGTACTGGGCGTTCAGCATACCTTTTTCCGCAATGCCGATGAGACCGCAGGGCTGCTTCACGCCGGGGAACACATTCTCCACCACGGCGCCGCCCTCGTCCACCACAATGGCGGGGTGGATGCCGTGCTCGGTGAAATACGCCACGATGTTGGGCGCACCCTGACCGTTGATCTCCTCACCGCCGGAGAAGGCAAAGTAAATGTCCTTTTCCGGCTGGAAGCCCTGACCGATGAGGTAATTGGCGGCGGAAAGAACGCCGTTGAAGGTGACCTTGGTGTCCAGCGTGCCGCGGCCCCAGAGGATGCCGTCCTCAACGATTCCGGCGAAGGGGGGCTTGTCCCACTTTTCCTCGTTGACAGGCACCACGTCATAGTGCGCCATCATAACGGCAGGGTCGCCTTCCTGCTTGCCCGGCCACCGCAGCAGCAGCGCCCGGTCGGGAAGCTGCTGGAAGGTGCAGGTGCCGAACACGTTGGGGTAAAGTGTCGGCAGAAGAGAGATCAGCTTCTGGAACTCCCCCTCGTCCTCCAGAGAATGGTCGTTGTAGGACACGGTCTTGCAGCGAACCAGCTGGGCGAGGGAATCCACGGCGGCGTCCCGGTCAAAGGCGATTTCTTCCTTGGTGACTTCGGGCTGGGGCTTGGGACGGAAGCGGATGGTGCGGATGGCGACCACGGCGATGAATGCAACCAGAACGGCGAGAATCAGATATCCGATCATGTTTACAGAACTCCTCTCTTATAAAGCAGCCGGGAAACGGCAATGGTGAACAGCACGCTCACAGGCACCATAATGCCCACGGTACCGGCGTTCAGGGCGGGGACGAAAATGAACAGAACCAGCATCAGCACCACCGGCGCGACGGCGATCTTCCAGTTCCGGCTGACGAAGGCTACGCCCAGTCCGCCGAACAGGGCGGGCAGCATCTGGGCAAAGGCCGGCTCCAGCACCGGCGCTTCCAGAACGGGGGTCAGGGGGACAATCAGAATGACGCCGATGATGATAATGACGGTGGTGACGATGGAGGAGGTGGCGATGGCGATGGTGGAGATGACTTCGCCCTCCTCGGAGTTGGCGCTGACGTTGTTCTGCTCCAGCGCGTTGATGGCGCAGGGAAGCTTCAGGTTGGAGATGTTGCCGGTGACAAAGCTGAGGTAGGAGCCGCCCGCGCCCAGCATGGGAACGAAGGTAATTGTCTCAATGACACCCACCGCCCAATACATGGGCGCGGTGGCGATCAGACCCACCACCAGCGCGCCCCAGTCCGGGGCGGCACCAAACAGGGCGGCCACCGTCAGGGGGAAGGCCAGCAGCAAAATCATCACGGAAATGTTCCAGATGGTGCCGCTGCGGTGAACGGAGTCGATGTAGCTAAGCTGCTTTTTCATATCGGCACCTCCTTAACCCAGCCACGCGGTGAGGGGAATGGCGGAAGCCATGCCCAGCACCAGAGAAATGGGCAGTGCGTAATCGTTGACCCAGCTCCACTTGAATTTCTTCATGAGCAGCCCGCAGACCACCATGATCGCAGCGGATACCGCCATGACGCATACCGGCACAAGCCCGGAGGTGGCGGCGTAATCCCCCGGCGCCCACAGACGGGAAAAATCGCAGAACACATAGCCCAGAAATGCGGAGATCATGCCGATAAACATGGCATTCTGGAAAATATCCGCCCATTTGGCGTCCCGGTTTTCCAGAACGGTCATGCCCCGCAGCAGCTTCTTGCCGATGACAGGCACCAGCCAGATGCCCACCATGATGGACAGGGTCATCACCAGCGCGATGTTGACGTATTGCTGGGCGGTCAGGGAGCTGATTTTGCCAAGCTCTAAGCCCATGGCGCTGACGGCGTTGGATGCTGCGATGGCCTCATAGCTCAGGGAGCCGACTACGCTAAGCCGCAGCCAGGGCAGGGGAATACCCAGACTTTTGCTTAGGGTGATGACGCTGATGACGATGGACACGGCCGGGGCGATGGTGAACAGCGCGGCGGTTTTGACGGTTTTTTTAATTTTGGCCTGATCCATGCCGATTTCCTTACTGCGGCGCAGAGCCTTAATAAGGAAGAAAATCGACTGAGCCAGAACCACGGCAATCAGAATTCCGGCGAGCAGGTAAAGCACCGGATGGTTGACGCTGAATTCCATGGAAACACCTCCGAAAAAATAGATGCGTTCATTATAGCACGGCGCCGTTCCCGAAACAAGAAGCAATCCCGCGAAAGAGAAGATTTTCCCGCGAAATGGCCTTGCTATTTCCCGTCGGATAGGGTAAAATGGTGGAAAGTTTTTGGGAAAGAGGCAACGGAAATGACAAAAGCGGCGTTTGATAACGATAAATACCTGCAAATGCAGTCCGCCCACATCCGGGAGCGCATTGCCCAGTTCGGCGGCAAGCTGTATCTGGAATTCGGCGGCAAGCTCTATGACGACAACCATGCTTCCCGCGTCCTGCCGGGCTTCCAGCCGGACAGCAAGCTGCGGATGCTGCTGCAGCTGAAGGAGCAGGTGGAGATGGTCATTGCCATCAACGCCGACGATATCGAAAAGAATAAGGTTCGGGGCGATCTTGGCATCACCTATGACCGGGACGTCATTCGCCTGATCGACATTTTCCGGGGCTTCGGCCTGTACGTTTCCAGCGTGGTGCTGACCCGCTTCCATGAACAGGCGCTGGCGAAGGCATTCCAGTCCCGCTTGGAAGGGCTGGGCATCCGGGTCTATCACCATTTTGAGATTCCGGGCTACCCCTCCGACACCGGCTACATCGTCAGCCCCGACGGCTTCGGGAAAAATGACTACATTGAGACGACCCGGTCGCTGGTGGTGGTCACGGCCCCCGGCCCCGGCAGCGGAAAGCTGGCGACCTGCCTGAGCCAGCTGTATCACGAGCATATCCGGGGCAACACGGCGGGCTACGCCAAATTCGAGACTTTCCCCATCTGGAACGTGCCGCTGAACCACCCGGTGAACCTTGCCTACGAGGCCGCCACGGCGGACTTGAACGACGTGAACATGATCGACCCCTTCCATCTGGAAGCCTACGGGGTCACCACCGTCAACTACAACCGGGACGTGGAAGCGTTCCCTGTGCTGGTGGCGATTTTTGAGAAGATTCTGGGGCATTGCCCCTACAAATCCCCCACGGATATGGGCGTGAATATGGTGGGCAACTGCATCGTGGATGACGAAGCCGTCCGGTTCGCCTCCCGACAGGAGATCATCCGCAGATACTACGTGGCCATGTGCGAGCAGAAGCAGGGCAAAGGCAGCGACGAAACGGTGCGCAAGCTGGAGCTGCTGATGAAAAAGGCCGGTGTGACCCCGGCGGAGCGGAAGGTGGTCGCCCCCGCCCTGCAGCGGGCGGAGCAGACCGGCGCGCCTGCCGCCGCCATGGAACTGCCCGACGGTACCATCGTCACCGGCAAGACCTCCGACCTTCTGGGTGCGTCCTCGGCGCTGCTGCTGAACGCGCTGAAAAAGCTGGCGGGTATGCGGGACAGCCTGCACCTGATTTCCCCGGTGGTGCTTGACCCCATCCAGCACCTGAAGGTTGACCACTTGGGCAACCGCAATCCCCGTCTCCACACCGACGAGACGCTGATCGCCCTGTCCATCTGTGCTGCTACCAACCCCATGGCGGAACTGGCCATGGAGCAGCTGGACAAGCTGCGGGGCTGCGAGGTACATTCCTCGGTGATTTTGTCCCCGGTGGACGAAAAGACCTTCAAGCGTCTGGGCGTCAATCTGACCTGCGAGCCGAGATATAAGGGATAAATAAAAATGCAGAATGCCGAAACAACGGCATTCTGCATTTTTTGTGGGATAAAGATTAGGCTCTCTGCTCGCAGTAGACGCACCTGTGGATGTCCGCGGCCTT
>ERZ857922.3165-NODE-3165-length-14774-cov-4.230043_pt1 | contig 14774 bp, 14 predicted proteins | sample MGYA00519579_ERZ857922 | MGnify/ENA primary metagenome ERZ857922 (study PRJEB31778, sample SAMEA3449375) | human gut metagenome | biome: human gut; feature: human-associated habitat; material: faeces | place: United Kingdom | collected 2010/2012 ... | reverse complement strand
GAACCCGTGTTACCGCCGTGAAAGGGCGATGTCTTAACCGCTTGACCACGGAGCCAAAACTATTTTGGTGAACTGTTTTATAACAGTGACCGAAAATTATAATAGCATAACTATATGATTTTGACAAGTGTTTTTTTGAAAAAAATAAAATTTTTCGGCTAAATTTTTAGCTTAAGGAGAAAATGAGGAATATCTGTGTCGGAAAGCTGAAAATTCATAAGATGAAAAAAGAGCCGATACAAAACTGTATCGGCAGAGTAGAGAGAAGATATATATAAAAGGTATAGGTCAAAGACATATGCCTGATTTTTTAGGCGGACATCCTGATAATCTTACAGAGTTTATATCATATAGGATTACCGGCGTCCCTTAACTTTATGCATTTAGTATAACGGGAAATTATGGAAAGAATGTGACGGGCAGATAAAGAAATCCTGAAATATCTTAAAAACTTCTGAAGAAGAGATAAATTTCAGCAAAACAGTTGACGTATATAGATTATCGATATAATATGAAGGTACAAAGTATATAGATAATCGATATAAGGAGGGAGAAAGAAATGGCAGTTGATAAAAGTCTGATATCAGGGAGTACGACTCTTTTGATCTTAAGCCTTCTGGAAGAGAAGGATATGTATGGATATGAGATGATCGATACGTTGAAAGGAAAGTCAAACAATGTATTTGAACTAAAAGCGGGAACCTTATATCCGCTACTGCATTCTATGGAAGAAAAGGGATGGCTTACCGTATATGAGCAGGAGGCCGGTGGAAAGATGAGGAAGTATTACCGGATTACCAGAGATGGGAAAAAGCAGTATCAGGCAAAAAAGAAAGAGTGGAAAGAGTATTCGGAAGCTATTTTACAGGTGATCGGAGGTGTGTGTTTTGGAACGGCGTGATTATCTGGAATTGATGACCGGTCAGATCCGCTGCAAGAAAATGTGTCCGGTTATTGCAAAGGAAGTAGAAGATCATATTGAAGATCAAAAGCAGGCTTTTATGGCAGAAGGGATGAAGGAAGAAGAAGCTGAGAAGGCAGCTGTGGAGGAGATGGGTGATCCGGTGGAAGTCGGAGTGGAGATGGATCAGATCCACAGACCGAAGATGCCATGGAAAGCAATTTTTGTAATCGCTCTGATGCAGATTTTAAGTGGAATGTTTGCAGCTTTCTTTTTGAAACAGAATGAAAGTTATGGATATATCGCAGGAATCCGGCAGATATTCCGGCTTGCGATGGCATTTTTGGTTATGATCCTGGTGTGTTATATGGATTACAGCTGGATCGGGAAGCACGCAAGGCTTTTGGCAGGCAGTTATCTGTTGTTTATGGTTCTGATGAGACATTTTTTTGCCCTTCAGATTAACGGTGCAGTAAGATGGATTGGAGTCGGCGGCTTCATTGTAAGTCTTTCGCTGATGAGCTGGCTGTTTCTTCCATTGTATGGTGCAGTGTTGTATCGGTACCGGGGAGAAGGATATGGTGCTGTTCTTAAAGCCATAGTCTGGATGCTGCTTATCGCAGGGATCCTGATCACCTGTCCGGATCTTGTGATGGCAGGGACGGTTGGACTTTCCTGTGTCTTTATGCTGATGCTGGCACTGGAAAAGGGATGGTATCAGGTTGCGGTTACAAAGGTGATGACCGGAATAGGTATCAGTGTTGTTGGAGTTCCGGTTGGCATACTGGCATATTTTTTCTTCTTTGGTGCGGAATATCAGAAAAGCCGTATCCTGGCGATGTTTGCAGTGAATAAGTCACAAATGATGGAAGGAACAACGCTTGGGGCAGTACGGGAACTGCTGTCGAAATGTATGGCAGTTGGACGCGCCACCGGAGTAGAGGACTTTTGGACTGGGGACCGTATCAGTTCCGCGGATTATATGATGCTTGGAATTGCGGGGTATTGTGGAATTCTTGTGATGGTTCTTTGTATTGCAATAATTGCCGGTTTGCTGTGCTGGTTTTTAAGAAGCGCGCTGAAGCAGAAGAACCAGCTTGGTATGATGATGGGATTTGGCTGTGTGATGGTTCTGGCAATTCAGTTTCTGTTATCACTGCTGGCGAACATTGGGGTATCCGGGTTCGGTCAGGGAGCCTGGTGTCTGTTCTTCGGATATGGGCGAAGTGGCCAGATGGTTTCAGCAGTATTGATGGGAATTTTGCTGAGTATTTACCGGCATCAGAATGTAACTCCTGAGCTTGTAGTTGAAAAAAGAGCGGTGGCGAGCTAAGATAGAAGAAAAAAGAGGAGGAACAAGATGCTGGTTTGTGATTATATTGTAGAGAGAATCGATGGAGATTATGCGATGCTGAAGCGGACCAATCTGCCAGAGGAAGAGGCAAAGATGGTAGCAAGAGCACTTCTTCCGGAAGAGATCCGGGAAGGAAGCCGCCTTCATTATGAATTACTTCAGTATACAATTGTTGAATAAAGGTATGGAAAATGTGTGTGCCCTGGGACTGGAAAGTGCCGGAGCACACTTTTTTCAAAGTGTAATTTTCTGTTTAGAAATTTTTCAGAAAATATTAAGGAAAATGGATGTGCATATTTAATAAAAAGAGAGTAAACTCTACTTCCGAGGTGAAGAATATGGATAAGATTTCGGTAGTAGTACCATGTTATAACGAAGAAGAGGCATTGCCTGTTTATTATAAAGAAATGTGCCGTGTAATGGACGAGATGAAGGATGTTGTATTTGAACTGATTTTTGTAGATGATGGTTCATCAGATGCGACGCTTGGTATCATGAAAGACCTGAATGAAAAGGATAGCAGGTGCAGATATCTTTCATTTTCCAGAAACTTTGGAAAGGAAGCTGCGATTTATGCAGGACTGAAAGCATCGGAAGGCGATTATGTTGCACTTATGGATGTAGATCTTCAGGATCCACCGACGCTATTACCTGAGATGTATGAGATCTTGCAGGAGGATGGATACGACAATGTAGCGACAAAAAGGGTCACAAGAACCGGAGAGCCACGTATCCGTTCTTTCCTGTCAGAAAGCTTTTACAAATTTGTCAATGCTATTTCAAAGACAGAGATTGTAGATGGAGCGAGAGATTACCGGCTGATGAAGCGGAAGATGGTGCAGGCAGTTCTGGAAATGAGCGAGTATAACCGTTTTTCAAAGGGAATCTTCGGCTGGGTTGGATTCCGTACAAAATGGCTGCAGTACGATAATATTGAGCGCTCTGCCGGAAAAACCAAGTGGTCCATGTGGAAGCTGTTTAAATATTCGGTGGAGGGAATTACCGGATTTTCAGTGGCACCGCTCTCACTGGCTTCGGTAGTGGGTGTACTGTTCTGCGTGCTTTCCTTTATTATGATCGCAGTAATCGTAATAAGGACGCTGGTCTGGGGAGATCCGGTATCCGGCTGGCCGTCACTTGCCTGTATTATTTTCATGGTCAGCGGAGTACAGCTTCTCTGTACCGGAATTGTAGGGGAGTATCTGTCAAAGACTTATCTTGAGACGAAGAAACGTCCGATTTTTATTTTAAAGGATTCCAGCGATGATAAGGAGCAGAAGCATGAAAGAACGTAGAAAAGGTCTGCTATGGGAAATGGCACTGATCCTGCTTACGGTTGCCGCCTGTCTGTACTCTACAGGCGCAGGAAATATTTTCGGGGCAAAGGTGGACTGGAGCAGTCAGCACAGTGTGTTCCCGGAATATTTCCGGCAGCAGTTTTATCGTACAGGGCAGTTTTTTCCTGAGTTTGCATTAAATATTGGCGGTGGTCAGAATATTTACAATTTTTCTTATTATGGATTGTTTAGTCCGGTCGTTTTGATCGGTTATCTTCTGCCGAATGTGAAGATGTCGGATTATATGATGGTGGCAAGTATTGTCTGTCTGGCAGCAGCGGTTATAATTTTGTACCGGTGGCTGAAAAGCCGGGAATTTACAGCTGCGGTAAGCGGGATGACAGCGCTGATGTTTCTTTTCGCAGGACCTATGATCTATCAGTCGTCGCATCAGATTATGTTTGTAAATTATATGCCATTTCTTTGTCTGACATTTTTTGGAATCGACCGATATTTTGAACAGAAAAAATCCGGTCTGCTGATCGGCGGAACCTTTCTGATGATCATGACAAGCTTTTATTTCAGCATCGGTGGAATACTGGCGCTTGGTCTATATGGAATTTACCGGTATGCAAGGACAAAAGAGCGGGCAGAAGAGATGATTACGGTAAAAGGATTTTTGGGTGACGGACTGCGGTTTGCAGGAAGGATTCTGACGGCAATCATGCTTGCAGGAGTTCTTCTTGTGCCGACTGCGATGGCTCTTCTCGGGAGAAGCGGAAGCAAGGGAGAAAAAACAGATATCTGGCAGCTTCTGACACCGCAGATCAATTTGGAAAAATTTCTGTATGGGGCATATGGACCGGGACTTAGCTGTCTGATGCTGATTATTTTGCTGACCGGACTTTTTTATAAAAAGGCTTATGAGAAGATCCTGTCGCTTGGTTGTCTGGTGGTGCTGACAGTTCCGTTTTTTTCGTATCTGCTCAATGGTGCACTTTATATCAGACCGAAGTCGCTGATCCCGTTTTTGCCGCTTCTGTGCTATCTTACGGCAAAATATCTGGAGAAGCTGAAAAATCAGAAAATAGCGAGAATCTGGATGCTTCTTCCATGTCTGGCAATTATCATATATATTTATCTGAAGAAGGATGATGTGAAAAGCGAAGTCCTTTGGAAACTATTTTTGCTGGATGCGGTCATAACACTGTTGATCTGCGTGGCACAAGCGTATAGTGCATGGATTCGGAAGTATCTGACAGTAGCCGTTCTGGGACCGGTGATCCTGAGCCTTATTGTTACCGGAAGCTATTCCTGGGAAAAGAGTGGAAATCTGGAGAGCAGGAAAGCATATGAGGAAGATACCAGCCGGTCCATCGGGAAAGCTGTGGACAAGGCAATTATATCAGATAGTGGATTCTACCGGGTCGAGCAGGTTGGAAATGAAGAGGAAAATGCGGAAAATCTGAATCGTGTGTGGAACAGTGAGCAATATATTACATCCCTGTATTCATCTTCCTATAATGCTGATTACCAGAATTTCCGTAAAAATGATTTTCAGGTAGAGCAGCCGTACCGAAATTTTCTGATGCAGTCGGTTTCGCAGAATCCGGTATTCAGACAGCTGATGGGAGTGAAATATCTGATCTCCAGTCAGAATATACCGGGATATGAGAAAAAGTGGATGACCGGGGGAGGGGATGTGTACTGTGATGAAAATGCAGCACCGATTGCCTATGAGACGGATCAGACGATGTCGGAAGCGGAATATGACAGACTGGATTTTCCATATAATCAGCTGGTATTTACCAGATATGCTGTGACAAAGGACGGAACTGTATCGGCAGGACAGGTGAAAGAAAAACTGGCAGAAGACATAGAGAAATGTGATTTTCGGATTCCGGAAAAGAATAATGGGATTTCACTGGTTGTCCCGACTGAAAACGGATATCAGGTGAAAATGAAAAAGGAACAGGAGTTCGAAGTGGCTGTCCCGGAACAGGAAGAGAAAAATGGAGTTCTGTTTGTACAGTTTCGAATCGAAAATAAAAAACCGAAAGAGGATATCGAAATATCCCTGGAAGGAGAGCGCAATAAACTTTCGTCAATCCAGCATGTGTATTATAACAGAAATACCGTATTTACCTATGCAGTAGGACTGGAAAAGGGGCAGAAAACGGTCCGTTTATCTCTTGGAAAAGGAGAGTATACGATTAAAGATATGAGTGCATATAACGGCGTATTAAATGAAGATACCGGCCTTTATCAGAGTGTATTCAGGGTGGATAAAAAGCAGACGAAAGGAAATCTGATCCAGGGGAGAATCAAAAGTCAGAAGGATGGAATGTTCATTACGTCCATTCCGTTTGATAAAGGGTTTGAAATGACGATAGATGGCGTAAAGGTGAAATGTGAAAAAGTGAATAAAGCGTTTCTGGGATTTCATCTGGAAGCAGGAAAACATAAAATCAGAATTTTGTATCATGCGCCTGGAGTGACAGCAGGAAAGATACTGACAGGTCTTGGCGTTCTGATTGTGATCGCAGGGGCAGTAAGAAAGAAAAAATGCGCGAAGTGAATCTTTAAGATTCTGAAATAAAAAAGGATACAGTCTTAGAGCTGCATCCTTTTTTTATTTGACAGAGAATTCCGAAGAAGCTTGCTTTTGCCATCCATGTATCTGCAGGTAGTAGTTTACTCCTGACGCTTGATCTGAAAATGAACGGCATCATCAGACCAGATCTTATCGGTATATCGGATTTCGATGGTAGACCAGTTCAGTGGGACTTCCAAAGAAAGATATCCTTCCAGGGTTTCGCCGGGAGCGATCGTTCCATCGAGCTTTGGCTGGTCGCTTGTGGTTGCAAGAGCAGTAAATGCAGCTGCACTGTAGTCAAGTTTGGTATCGTCACAATAATTTTCAAAGCTTGCCATACTGCTGATGACCAGATCATCAGATGTCTGATTGACAATTGTCATATGGACAAACATAAATTCATTGCCTTCTGTCGGGACAGACCAGTCATCTCCTTCGGATTCTACGTAGCTGTCCATCGTGATCTCAATGCCATTGTATGCGGCGGTCTCATTTTGCTTATAGATCTCTTTGGTGGCATCAGCTGTCTTCTTCGGTGTTGAAGTGCCGGAAGAATTGTCAGAAGAAGTGTGCATTTTGGAAAAAAGGAATATAACCGCAATAATAATCAGGATGAGAATCAGGATGATAAACGACAGACTTTTTTTGTGTTTCTTTTTGGGGTTTGTTAGCTGGTCTGGTGAAGTTACATCATCAGAAGATGCATCGGACTTTGTGCCTGCAGTATCGTTTTTGGAAACTGGCGTTGGTTTGGCAGCAGGTTCATCAGCCTGAGCGGAGCTGCTAACTGGTTCTGGAACTGGAGCATGCTTCTGTCCGGAGGATTCATTTCCAGAAAAAGGTGTGTTTGTAGAAATTTCTTCAGTTTCTTTTTTTTCAGTGGTTTTCTTCTGAGCCTCTGCTTCTTCTGCTTCCGGAACATTTTTACGCATGCTGCGCATGGCAGCGGCTGTGCTGTGGTAGATCTCCGGTCCGTTCAGGGGATCGTCGAAAAAAGCCTGCTGTCTGGCAGCCGGGCGCTTTTTTACGGAAACAGATTCATGCTTATGAGCAGAAGATCTGGCACTTCGGGTATCTGTATCATCCGGAATCACAGCGGATGCCGGAAATCTTTTACGGCAGGTATCACAGAGATATTTGCCGGGATATTTTTTGCTGGGGCGGACTTTGTGACCGCATACAGGGCATTTCATTCTAAGTTAAGTCTCCTTTATGATTCAAGTGTTCTGTTTTTTATTATAGGGGAAAATCCTGTCAAAAACAAGGAGGTATTCTTGTCGAACAGACAGAAAAGTGATATCATACTGACTAAGTAACGTGGCAGAAAGTCGAAGCTGTCAGATACAGGAAAACAAAAGAAAGCAGGGAATGATATGACATATCAGGAAATGATGGAAAACGCAAAATTATCTATGGGGCTTTACTGCAAAGCCTGTCCGGTTTGTGATGGAAGAGCATGTAAAAACCAGATACCGGGACCGGGCGCAAAAGGTGTTGGTGATACTGCGATCAGAAATTATAAAAAGTGGCAGGAGATCCGCGTGAACATGGATACGATCTGTGATGGCGGAGAGGCAGACACTTCTGTGAATTTATTTGGAAAGGAATTTAAGATGCCGTTCTTTGCAGGACCGGTTGGAGCCGTGAATCTGCACTACAGTGACAGGTATGATGATGTTTCTTATAATAATGTACTGGTATCAGCCTGTGCAGATGCCGGAATCGCCGCATTTACCGGAGATGGAGTGAATGCAAAGGTAATGGAGGCTGCAACGGAGGCAATCCGTGAAAATGATGGATGCGGGATACCTACAGTAAAGCCTTGGAATCTGGATACTGTCCGGGAGAAGATGGAACTGGTGAAGAAGTCAGGAGCATTTGCGGTAGCGATGGATATTGATGCGGCAGGACTTCCGTTTCTGAAAAATATGAATCCGCCGGCGGGAAGCAAGAATGTACAGGAGCTTTCCGAGATTGTGAAGATGGCTGGAAGACCATTTATCGTCAAAGGCGTGATGACAGCGAAAGGCGCGAGAAAAGCAAAAGAAGCAGGTGCCGATGCGATCATCGTATCTAATCACGGAGGAAGAGTGCTGGATCAGTGTCCGGCAACTGCAGAAGTGCTGGAAGAGATTGTAAAAGAAGTGAACGGTTCTATGAAGATTCTGGTTGACGGAGGGATTCGCTCCGGTACAGACATTTTCAAGGCACTTGCACTTGGTGCTGACGGTGTACTGATCTGCCGGCCGTTCGTTGTAGCGGTCTATGGCGGTGGAGAAGAAGGTGTGAAGCTTTACATTGATAAGCTGGGAGCAGAACTCAAAGATGCCATGCAGATGTGCGGTGCACATTCTGTTTCAGAAATTACAAGAGATATGGTAAGATATTATCAGGACTAGAAAAATACATGCAGGAGGATAATACAATGGGAATGAGAGTGAACGCAGAGCTGCCATTACCGGCAGACCTGAAAAACGAATATCCGTTATCGGATAAATTAAAAGCTATCAAGGCGAAGCGGGATGAAGAGATCCGTGATATTTTTACAGGGAAATCAGACAAATTCGTGGTGATCATCGGACCATGTTCGGCGGACAATGAAGATTCGGTATGTGAGTACGTGAACAGGCTTGCAAAGTTAAATGACAGAGTATCGGATAAGTTGATGATCATTCCAAGAATCTACACGAACAAGCCACGTACAACCGGAGAGGGATACAAGGGAATGCTGCATCAGCCGGATCCGGAGCAGGCACCGGATCTGCTTGCCGGAATCATTGCAATCCGTAAAATGCATATCAGAGCCATGCAGGAGACTTATCTGACAGCAGCAGATGAGATGCTTTATCCGGAGAACAGAAGTTATCTGGATGATATTCTTTCTTATGAAGCGATTGGTGCGCGTTCGGTTGAGAACCAGCAGCACCGTTTGACTGCGAGCGGAATGGATATCCCGATTGGGATGAAGAATCCGACAAGTGGAGATTTATCGGTAATGCTCAATTCTGTTGTTGCAGCACAGGGACCGCACCGCTTCATTTATCGTGGGCAAGATGTGACGACAGGTGGGAATGATCTGGCACATGTGATCTTGCGGGGCGGCGTGGATAAATATGGTACAACGATTCCAAACTACCATTATGAGGATTGCAAGAGACTTCTGGATATGTATGAGCAGAAGAATTTGAAGAATCCTGCAGCGATCATTGATGCCAATCATTCCAATTCTAACAAGCAGTACAAAGAACAGCTCAGAATCGTAAGTGAGGTACTGCACACAAGAAATTATGATCCAAAGCTGAAAAAACTGATCAAAGGTGTAATGGTAGAAAGCTACTTGGTAGAAGGAAGACAGGATATCGGCGGAAATATGGTATACGGTAAATCGATTACGGATCCGTGTATTGGATGGGAAGATACAGTGAGACTGATTGATAAGATTGCGGAAGACTGTTAATTGTAAAAATACAGTGTATCAAGGTTGAAAAACTTTGATACACTTTTTTTTTGCAGAAATGATTACAAAATTACAGTAAGATATATTTCCAGGGCAGATAGAATGTATGTTGTAAAAACATAAATTGTATGTTAATGAGAAAACTTCTCGAAAATTTCTATAGACAAAATCCCACTAATATAGTAGACTATAGATAGTTAGAAAAAGCTAACTAAAATAAATTCAAACAAACTCATACAAGAGGAAAACAACATGAACTGGATGCAGAAAGATGTACAGACATCTGCTCAGATGGAAATTGCATGGCAGTGTGCTCCGGTATTGACCGGTGTAAAGCCATCCAATATTCTGACCTTGAAAAATGTAAGTGAAAAGGAAGTTGCGGAAAGTCTGAAAGAGATGGGAATTTCATACAGCATGCTTTGCGACAGCGGAGCCCGAAAAGTATGGCTGATCTACAGAGAAGAAGAGATCCTTGAAATCCTTGAAAAAAAAGAATACAGCGAATTTCTTGATACACTTGGCTATCGGGGATTTGAGTTTCCGCAGATGCTTCAGATCATGAATCTGAGATTTGAAGGATATCAGCATGGAAGTGCAGAATTTCCACATGAACTTGGAATTTTCCTCGGATATCCACTTGCAGATGTGAAAGGGTTTATTGAGCACAACGGAAAAGATTTCCTGTATCAGGGATACTGGAAAGTGTATGAGAACGTGGAGGAACGCAAGAAAATGTTTTCTATCTATAACGTTGTAAAAGAGGAATTTATCAGGGAAATGCAGGCAGGGAAGGATCTGTGGCATGCAGCAAGAAGTGTGAGACAGCCATTTGACATACAGCCTGCATAAATGAAGAAAACCTGGTAGATGATAGAAAGAAAAAAAGAAAGGAAGAATTTAAAAATGAGTGATATTTGTGTAGCATATTGGAGCGGAACAGGAAATACAGAAGCAATGGCACAGGCAATTGGAGCAGGAATTACAGCAGCAGGGAAAAGTGCTGATGTAGTACCGATGGAAACTATTTCGCCTGCTGATTTAAAAGATCAGGCTGTCTGGGTACTTGGATGCCCTGCAATGGGAGCTGAAGAACTGGAAGACGGAACGGTAGAACCGTTTGTATCTGAACTGGAAGGATTTGCATCAGGAAAGAAGGTTGCCCTGTTTGGATCCTACGACTGGGGCGACGGCGAATGGATGCGTACATGGGCTGAAAGAATGGAACAGGCTGGCGCACAGATCGTCGGCGGAGAAGGACTTATCTGCCACGGAACACCGGGAGCAGATGCAATAGATGAGTGTGAGTCGCTCGGCAGGGAGGTGGCTGGCTTATAAGAAATACGAATACCTTTTAAATAAAACAGAAAACCGAAAAAAGTTAAATAATCAAATAAAATTATAATCAAATCAAAAACAAATAAAAAACAAAAATTAAAAGCTAAATAATCATCAAAAAAGAGCCGCTCCGTTTCTGCGGGGCGGCATACAAAAAAATCACAATCGTTATTAAAATTAAGGAGATGGATAAGAATGAGCATTGTAATTGTAGGAGGTCATGACAGAATGGTCTGTCAGTATAAAAAAATATGCAAACAGTTTAAATGTAAAGCTAAAGTATTTACGCATATGTCTGCCGATCTGAATAAGCAGCTTGGACAGCCTGACCTGTTTGTACTTTTTACAAATACAGTATCGCACAAGATGGTAAAAACCGCGCTTGATGAGGCAAAAAGAAGCAATGCGAAGGTGGTTCGCTGCCATACAAGCAGTGGTGCGGCTCTGACAGAAATTTTAACACAGGAAGCAGGAGCAGCAGTTTAAAGCATGAATTTATTTACCGGGATCATGATCCCTTTTATTGGAACGACGCTGGATGTGGCACTTGGATAGAATGCAGAGTGGAAAAGCGAAAAGAAATGAAATGAATGTGTCCTGGTATGAAAATTAGGGGCTGTCGCTTTAACGAATGAATTTTCGTGAAGCGGCAGCTTCCTTTTTGCTGTTTTAAGGATAAAATCCATCAAAAAACGCTTTTCATTGTTACAGGCTATTATTAAAGACGTACTTTAATAAGCCATTTTTGTTGGCTTGAAAAATTGTTTTGATAAGTCAAAATTTAGGCACTTTTTATCGGAAATAAATGTGTTCCGGTTCTTCCATTTTGAATCTTATTATGCAGTTTGTTTATGTTTCTTGCCATGGCAAGCAACGTACTCTCTGCAAGAACATTTGCATTTCCTTTGCTTAAATATCTGCGGAACTGCATATCCTGTTTTAAATCTCCAAAGGAGCCTTCCGCCTGTATACTTCGGTTTGTCCTGAAGAGAATCCCTTTTTCTGAGAGTATCCGGTCTAAATCTTCTTTTCTATGTTTTAGAAATATTTTCGCAACCTGAAGTGTCTTTGTCCGTTCTTCCAAAGGTGTTTTGCAATTATTCCCTTTGATGCATTCGCTTTTGTAAGGGCATCCATTACAGTCCTCACATTTATAAATCGTTTTTTCGCTTACATATCCTGTTTTGCTTTTTGAGTGGCGGATATGATCTACACCTAATTTTTTACCATTTCTACAGGTATAGATATCTTTTTTTACATCATACTCCATATTTTCTATCTTACCGATATCATTTTTATATTTACGGGTTTTGGAAATCTCATAGTTCGCAGGTTTTATATAAGAAAGCTGACCGTTTGCTTCTAGAAACAGATAGTTTTCTTCACTTTCATATCCAGCATCTGCTGTTATGTTTTTATATTTGAATTTCAAATGCTCCTGTGCATCTTTCAAAAATGGTATCAGCGTTGTGGTATCAGTAGGCTGGGGACCTATGGTAAGCCATGTGATGTATTCAGAATCCACGCCATGCTGAAGATTATAAGCAGGCTTTAACTGTCCGTTTCCCATGGCATCCTCCTTCATTCGCATAAAAGTAGCATCATGATCTGTCTTTGAATAACTGTTGCGTTCCGCACAGATATATATCTGCTGGTTATACTTTTTGAGCCGGCTCAAATAACTTTCAAGAGTTTCAATACTTTTTTGAAGCGGAGTTTTTCTTTTCCCAATCCCATGCACAAACACTATATTTTCAGTTTCTTTTAATGCATACAGTTTTTTGCGGAGCTTCTTTACATGCTTTATTTTTATCGTATTTCCATAAACGATTTTTATATCATAAAGCAACTCACACTCAGCTACAAAATCAGCAAGTTTCTGCAAAAGTTTTGCCTGGTTTTTTGTTACTGCCTTCTTCCAGACGAAAGTATACTTATTGGCACTGGCTTCAATTTTTGTACCATCAATAAAAATGGTCTCTCCGGAAATTTCTCCCATATCAAACAATGCATTAGACATTTCTGCAAGGATACGTTTAGAACAGGGAGCAAAATGGATACTTCTAAACCTTGCAAATGTTGCATGATCAGGAGCTGGGTAACCTTCTAGAAGAAACATAAAATTGATATCTCTTTTACAATTTAGTTCCATGGAACGAGAGGAGTAATCCCCGTTCATGTAAGAATAGAGCACAATCTTCAAAAGTGTTCTGGGCGACACAGAATTTATTCTTTCATAAGTAGAATATAGGTCAGTCAAATCCATAGCCTCCACAAACTGACTTAGTAATCGAACAGAATCATCTTCAGGAATGATTGTTTCAAGATTTAACGGAAGTTTAAGTTGATATCCGTCTGAATTTTTCGTATAATCTTTTTGTAATAATTTAGTTAGTAGCATAACTTAATTTTACACCAACTGCCAGATTCTTTCGAGGTCTGGCAGTTATTTTTTTGCACAAGAAAAGGAGCTGCGCACTAATTAGTGCGACAGCCCCTCATTTTTTTATGGCGAATTATCAAATTGTGATAATGGTTGGTTATGTATTACAGTAAGTACACTCCGCGGGATGCGGCTTCTTCGAGGACGTCGTCCGGCCAGATGGAGGACTGGACTTCTCCGATGTGGGCTTTGCGGAGATAGAACATACAGATTCGTGACTGTCCGATTCCGCCTCCGACTGTGTACGGAAGTTTTCCGTTCAGTAATGCTTTCTGGAAATCCATCTCGGCGCGTTCTTCGCAGCCGGCTTCCTTTAACTGACGGCGGAGTGCATCTTCATCGACACGGATACCCATGGAAGAAAGCTCCAGTGCGATATCGAGTACCGGATAGTAGACGATGATATCACCGTTCAGTTCCCAGTCATCGTAGTCCGGTGCACGTCCGTCATGACGCTGTCCGGAGGCAAGTGTCTTACCGATCTGTTTGATGAATACGGCACCTTTGGCTTTGGCAAAGTGGTATTCACGTTCCTTTGGTGTCTTGTCAGGATACATGGTTTCCAGTTCCTGGGATGTGATGAAGCTGATTTCATCCGGAAGGAATTCTTCAATATAATTGTAACGGCGTGCCATGTAGGCTTCGGTTTCTTTGAGTGCACTGTATACTTTTCCTACAGTGTATTCCAGTGTCTCCATGTTGCGTTCTTCTTTGGAAATTACTTTTTCCCAGTCCCACTGGTCAACATAGATGGAATGGATGTTGTCAGTATCTTCATCTCGGCGGATAGCACTCATATCAGTATAAAGTCCTTCTCCTGAATGAAAGCCGTAGCGCTTTAAGGCGTAACGTTTCCATTTTGCAAGAGAGTGGACGATCTCAACTTCGCGGTCTTCCTGTTCTTTGATGCCAAATGCAACCGGGCGTTCTACTCCGTTCAGGTTATCGTTCAGTCCGGATTCCGGGCGGACAAATAATGGGGCGGAAACACGTGTCAAATGCAAGGATTTCGCAAGTGCACGTTCAAAATAGTCTTTTACTTCTTTGATAGCCACTTCAGTTTCGCGGATCGTAAGTGGAGAATGGTAATTCTCCGGTATCTGCAAATTGTTCATGATGTTCTTCCTTTCTTACTACTCACTATGTCTAGTTTAGTGAATTGACGTGGTGTTGTCAATCATATTTTCTTAAGAAACAACTTATGATTTTTTTAGAGAATCTCCATAGTAAGGTCACAGAACACGGCTATACTCTTAAAATAAAAAAGAAAAAGTCATAAATCAGAAAATAAGAACATATATTAAAGATGTCGGGGAAATGCCGGATGAGGCTTATACCAGAAGGCAGACAGACGAAAAAACTGTAGACAGGAGGTAACAAGATATGCAGAAAGAGAAGAATATCAGCA
>ERZ857922.3161-NODE-3161-length-14802-cov-4.746253_pt1 | contig 14802 bp, 15 predicted proteins | sample MGYA00519579_ERZ857922 | MGnify/ENA primary metagenome ERZ857922 (study PRJEB31778, sample SAMEA3449375) | human gut metagenome | biome: human gut; feature: human-associated habitat; material: faeces | place: United Kingdom | collected 2010/2012 ... | reverse complement strand
AAGTTCTTTCCTAACATATAAAAAACGCTCCGCTCAGGATGCACACTGCGGCGTACAAGGTAGGTGTCGCAAACGACCGCCGCAGGCGCAAGAATGTGCCGAGGCACATTCTTTGTTCCAAGAAATAGAACTGTCACATTTATAACACAAAACATTCACAGAATCCTGATACTTTTGAAAGGTCAAAAATCTCGGTTTGTCTGCATAGATATAGACTGGAAGAAATATAGGGAGGTAAGACTTTGATAGAAGTAAAGAATCTTGTGAAGAAGTATGGAAATCATACAGCAGTAGATCATTTGAACTTCACAATAGAGGAAGGGCATGTCTACGGCTTTCTTGGACCGAATGGGGCGGGAAAATCAACAACGATGAATATTATGACAGGATACCTCGGTGCTACCGAAGGAGAAGTACTGATTAATGGACATGATATTCTGAAAGAACCTGAGGAGGCGAAAAAGCAGATTGGTTATCTGCCGGAATTGCCACCGTTGTATATGGAGATGACAGTCCGTGAATATCTGGAATTTGTAGCGGAGTTGAAAGGAATCGCTAAGAATAAAAGAGAAGAGTCTATCAATGAAGTAGAGAAGATGGTGAAGATCTGGGAAGTGGAAAACCGTCTGATCAGGAATCTGTCGAAAGGATACCGTCAGAGAGTCGGACTGGCACAGGCAGTGCTTGGATTCCCAAAGATCATTATTCTTGATGAACCAAGTGTCGGACTTGATCCAAAACAGATCATAGAGATCCGTGAACTGATCCGTCAGCTTGCGAAGAAACATACGGTGATCCTGAGTTCTCATATTCTGGCGGAAGTCCGTGAAGTCTGCGATTATATTTTGATTATTTCCAAAGGAAAACTGGTCGCAAGCGATACGCCGGAGAACCTGGAACGGAATCTGGGAGATTCTGATCTGATTGAGATCGAGACGAAAGCAGGCCCGGACGAAGTTCGAAGAATTCTTGAGACAGTAGATGGAATTCGAAGCATTTCTACAAAGCATCTGGAAAATGGAATCACATGGGCTCAGGTTCAGGAAAAGAAAAATACAGATATACGTGAGAAAGTATTTCAGGCATTTGCACAGAATCAGCAGCCACTGCTGAAACTGAATCCGCTGCAGGTAAGTCTTGAAGATGTCTTTATGGAACTGACGCAGAGCGACAGGGCAGCAGAAGAATATGCAGAAAAGGCGAAGAAGAAGGAAACGGAGGACATGAAAGATGCTGGCGATTTATAAAAGAGAAGTACGCTCCTATTTTCAGTCTATGGTGGGATGCGTGTTTGTTGCATTTCTTATTGCATTTACAGGAATCTACTTTATGGCATATAACCTGACAGCCGGATATCCATACTTTTCCTATACGCTTTCAGGTACACTGATCGTATTTATAGTAGGGATTCCGCTGATCACGATGCGCAGTTTTTCAGAAGAGCGTAAAAATAAGACAGATCAGCTGCTTCTGACAGCTCCGGTCAGTCTGTGGAAGGTTGTGCTTGGAAAATATCTTGCAATGGTAACGGTAATTGGAATCCCGAATGTGATCTTCTGTGCGTTCCCATTAATCATTAAGGCACAGGGAACTGCATATCTGAAAGTAGATTACATATCCATCGGGGTATTCTTCCTGTTGGGCTGTGTATATGCGGCGATCGGCATGTTCCTGTCTGCTCTGACAGAAAGTCAGATGATCGCATTTATCAGTACATTTGGTATTCTGCTTATCCTGTATCTTTGGAATGGAATTCTTTCCATGCTTCCAAGCAGTGCAGTCAGCGGATTGGTCGGTGTGCTTATTATTCTGACTCTGATTGTTGTTTATATTTATCAGATGACAGGAAATATAGTGATTGCCGGTGTGATCGAAGCAGTTGGTGTGATCGCCGGTGTGGTCGTGTACTTTGTGAAATCAAGTCTTTATGAAAACCTGCTGACAAAGATGCTTGGAAGACTGGCACTTGCAGATGTATTTACGGATATCACTTCGAACAGTATTGTAGATATAACAGGAATCGCGCTGTATCTTTCACTGATCGTAGTCTTTGTGTTCCTGACAGTACAGGCAATCCAGAAGAGACGTTGGAATTAGGAGGGCATGAAAGTGGATAGAAGAAAGAAAACAACAGGAAAGATCAAAGGGATGTTCCACACCTCCGGTACAAAGCACGGATCTTACAGTGTGGGGCTGACAGTACTTGTAATCGCGATTGTTATTGTGTTCAATCTGGTAATCGGACAGATCCCGGAAGCTTATCGCAATCTGGATATGAGCAGTACAAAGATTTATGAAATTTCAGATACAACAAAGGATCTGCTAAGCGGATTGAATGATAAAGTCGATATGAAAGTTCTTGCGGTAAAGAAAGACACGGATGACAGGATTAAGACATTTATCAGTAAATATGCAGCACTTTCAGATGAGATCAATGTTGAGTGGATCGATCCGGTTCTGCATCCGTCAGCATTGACAGAGTATAATACATCCGAAAATACAATCGTTGTATCTTGTGAAGCAACAGGAAAGACAACAACTATTTCTTTTGACAAGATTCTTGTTATGGATATGTCTTCCTATTATTCAGGAAATGCATCTTATTCAGAATTTGACGGAGATGGCCAGTTGACAAGTGCGGTGAATTATGTGACAAGTGATGTGCAGAAGACAATCTATAAAGTAAGCGGGCATGGAGAGGCGGAACTGTCATCTACAGTTACAGATTTGATGAGTAAAAATAATTACACGCTGACAGAGCTGAACCTTCTGATGGCAGATTCCATTCCGGATGATTGTGATCTTCTGCTTATGAATGCACCGACGAATGACCTTTCAGAAAATGAAGTGACACTTCTGACAAATTATCTGGCAGCAGGTGGAAAAGTGATGTGTCTGCTTGGGGATACCTCTCTGACGGATTTCCCAAATCTGGCAAGTGTGCTGAAGGTGTATGGAATTGAAGGTGTAGATGGTTGTATTGCGGATCCGACAAGATGTTATCAGAACCAGCCATATTATATCTTCCCACAGTTGAATGTATCCGGTGATCTTGCGAACGGAATCAGTTCTCAGATGGTGCTTTTGACGAATGCACATGGAATGACATTGACAGATCCGACACGAGATACGATAACAACAAGTGCATTTATGGAGACATCGGAAAATGGATACGCAGTAACAGAGTCCGAACAGAAACAGGGAACGTATGAACTTGGAGTTGTCGCAACAGAGACAATTTCTTCGGGAGATGATTCTTCTTCGGATAGTTCAGATGCCGAGGCAACAGATACAACAACTGATGATAGTGAAAGTACGGAAGATTCTGAGGAAAGCAGTGCAACAGAAGCCCGTCTGACGGTGATCTCCGCAGGAAGTCTGATCGATCAGAATATTACAGATGCATTTTCACAGCTTGAGAATACACAGATCTTTATGAATGCAGTAAGTGCAAACTTTGACGGAGTACAGAATCTGTCCATTGAGGCAAAGAGTCTTGGAACAGAGTATAATACGATACAGCATGCCGGTCTGTTCAGCCTTCTTGTAATTTTTGGAATCCCGGCAGTGATTCTGATCGCCGGATTCAGCGTATGGTTCAGAAGAAGAAAAGCTTAAGGAGGAAGAAAATTAGAATGAAGAAAAAGAAAGGGCCATTGATTCTGATCGGTGTTCTGGTGTTGCTCCTTATCCTCTATTTTGCCTTAAGCACATGGAATAAGAAGCAGGATTCCAAGGAAGAAGAAACGGTGAAAGTGACAGACCTGAAGACCTCAGAGATTACCGGGGTGAAATATGATCTTGGTACGGGTGAAATGAATTTTGAGAAAGGCGGAGATACCTGGTACTATACCGCAGATAAAGATTTCCCATTGCGTCAGAGTTATCCGAAGACAGTGGCTGATGCTATGGGACAGTTGAGTGCGGATCGAGAACTTGAGGATGCGGATGCGCTAGAAGAATATGGATTAGATCATCCGACTTATACAGTTACACTGACAAATGAAGATGGAACTGTGACAACAATCAAGGTTGGAAATGCGACCGGAAATGATTACTATGCGACAGTGGACGATACGGAAAAGGTTTATACAATTCCGGCGACTTCATTGGATGATATCCAGACAGAACTGGATCAGATTGCTCAGCTGGATACTTATCCAAGTATCGGAAGTGGAAATCTGAAAAAAGAAGTGATCACACAGAACGGTGAGACAACAACCTATGATTCCGAAAATGAGGATCAGGCAGAAGATGTTGCAGCAGTAGCCGGAGGACTTGGCGCCGCAACTCTGTCAGAGGTAGCAAACTATTCTGTAGACGATGCGGATCTTGCAGGGTATGGTCTGGATGCGACTTCCAGAATCACAGTAGAAGTTACTTATACAAGTGATGATGAAGATCAGACAATGACGCTTTACATCGGAGGAGAAAATGGAAGTGGAGACAGATATGTCATGATGAATGATTCCAGGATCGTGTACCTGATCTCGGATGAAATCTGTAATAATATATTGAATCAATAAAGACTGGTAACTGTTCGGAGAAAACGAAGAAAATTCGGTGCGTTTCCTTTGGACAGTTACCACATTTTATATTTATTTAATTGACTTTTATTCGAAAACAGCGCAGAATAAAGCACATATCGTTTTTATAGAAAATGCATAGCATTTTGGAGGTTGGCTCTGAACAGTTAGAGATAATATAATTGGCGAGATGCACAGCAGAGAAGTATGGGCAGTAAAAATGTGCATGAGCAGATTTATCAAGAAAGAAGGATTTGTATGAAAGAAAAATTTTTACGTTTTATGCAGGGCAGATATGGCGTGGATCAGTTTTCTAAAGGTCTGCTCATTGCCGGACTGGTAGTAGTACTCTTGTCCTCATTTTTTGCAGGAGGAAGGGTAGGATCATTATTCTATTTACTTGGATGGGTATTGATCATTTATTGTTATTTCCGTATATTCTCCAAAAATGTATCTAAACGATATGCGGAAAATCAGAAGTATCTTGCAAAGACATACAAGATTAGGACTTATATTCAGCAGCAGAAGAACAGTCTGGCGCAAAGAAAGGCATATCATATTTATAAATGTCCGGGGTGCAAACAGAAGATTCGTATTCCGAAGGGGAAAGGAAAGATTGAGATCCGATGCCCGAAGTGTGGAACAACATTTATTAAGAAGAGTTGATGTGTTTACTGGAGAGAAAGCATCTGTTATGATAGGTAGTGCGTGTTAGAATGAATGCGAGAGAAAGAATGAGAGGACGGGAAGGATGTCAGATCCATACAGTATATTAGGTGTAGACAGGAATGCTACGGATGAAGATGTGAAGAAAGCTTATCGAAAGCTGAGCCGACAGTATCATCCAGATGCGAATATCAATAATCCGAAGAAAGATGAGGCTGAGGCGAAGTTTAAGGAAGTGCAGCAGGCTTATCAGCAGATTATGGATGAACGCGAAAAAGGATATACTTCCGGATATGGTTCGAGTGATGGTTCAGGTTATGGAGGTTACGACCCGTTTGGAGGATTCGGCGGTTTTGGTTCTTATGGATATGGTTCAGCAGGAAGTACGGGCGGAACTTCCGGGATGAGTGAGGAAGATGCACATCTGAATGCGGCAGCTAATTACATACGAAGCGGACATTATAAAGAGGCTCTTAACGTACTTGACGGAATCAGTCAGCATAGTGCAAGATGGTATTTCTACAGCGCATCGGCGAATTCCGGATTAGGAAATAACGTGACCGCATTGGAACATGCGAGAGAAGCAGTTCGTCTGGAGCCACAGAATATGCAGTATCAGATGTTACTTCAACAGCTGGAAGGTGGCGGAAACTGGTATCAGACAAGACAGACAATGTACGGATATCCGGAAACCTATAATAGTAGCTGGTGTGTGAAACTATGTATTGCCAATCTGATGTGCAATATTTGTTGTAACAGTGGCGGACTGTGCCTGGGAGGCGGTCCGGGTGGCGGAACATTTATGTAAGAGGAATAGAAGAGGAGAACCGAGAATGTTAACACAGTTTTCGAGAACAGAACTGCTTTTAGGCAAGGAAGCAATGAACAAGCTGGAAGATGCCCGCGTTGCAGTATTTGGTATCGGTGGTGTCGGCGGCTATGTCTGTGAGGCACTTGTAAGAAGTGGTGTAGGAAAATTTGACTTGATCGATGATGATAAAGTGTGTCTGACGAACTTGAATCGTCAGATCATTGCAACGAGAAAAACAGTTGGAAAATATAAAACAGATGTGATGAAGGACAGAATTCTGGAGATTAATCCGAAGGCAGAGGTGAATATTCACAATTGCTTTTTTTTGCCAGATACTGCAGATGAATTCCCTTTTGAAGAATATGATTATGTTGTGGATGCAGTAGATACTGTGACGGCTAAGATTGCGCTTGTCATGAAGTGTAAAGAACTGAATGTGCCGATCATCAGCAGTATGGGGGCGGGGAATAAGCTGGATGCAAGTGCCTTTCGCGTGGCGGATATCTATAAGACGAAGGTGTGTCCGCTGGCAAAGGTAATGCGCCGTGAATTGAAGAAGCGCGGTGTGAAGAAGCTGAAGGTAGTTTATTCAGAAGAACAGCCAACCCGGCCGTTGGAAGATATGTCTATCAGTTGTCGTGCAAACTGTATTTGTCCGCCGGGAGCAGAACATAAATGTACCGAGCGCCGGGATATTCCCGGAAGTGTTGCGTTTGTACCATCTGTAGCCGGTCTGATCATTGCAGGAGAAGTTGTAAAAGATCTGGCAGGAATTAAGAAAAAATAGGATAACGGGGGAAAAAATGGGTATTTCAATAGAAGAACTCCGCAAGCTGGAGAAAGATAGTTATCAGATCCTGGATATCAGAAATGAGACAGAGATTTCACATGGAGCAATTCTGGGAGCGATTGCGGTTGCGGAAGATGCAATTGACGGGCATCCGGAGATTGATTTTACAAAGAAACTGGTCATCTGCTGCAGCAGAGGAGAGCATAGTGTGGAAGTGGCAGAGACACTGGAAGAAAAAGGTGTTGATGCAGTCAGTCTGAACGGCGGATATATTGCCTGGCTGATTGATACGATGAAGCAAAAAGAGGCGGAGGATGCGAAAGAAGAAGTGAACTTCGCAAAAGAGGTAGAGCAGAGTTTAAGGAAGAAGTTCAGAAAAAACATCTGGTGCAAGTTTACCAAGGCGATCAATGAGTATGAGCTGGTAAAACCGGGAGACAGAATTGCAGTCTGCATCTCCGGTGGAAAAGATTCCATGCTGATGGCAAAGCTTTTTCAGGAATTAAAGCGTCATAATAAATTTGATTTTGAAGTGAAATTCCTTGTGATGGATCCGGGATACAGCCCGGCGAACCGCCAGGTGATCGAGGAGAATGCAAGACGTCTGGAGATCCCGATTGAGATTTTTGAATCAGATATCTTTGAATCCGTCTATAATATTGAAAAGTCCCCATGTTACCTGTGCGCAAGAATGCGCCGCGGATATTTGTACAGTCATGCACAGAAGATGGGCTGCAACAAGATTGCACTGGGACATCATTATGATGATGTGATAGAGACAATCCTGATGGGAATGCTCTATTCGGCACAGGTACAGACGATGATGCCGAAGCTGCACAGCACAAACTTCGAGGGGATGGAGCTGATCCGTCCGCTGTATATGGTCCGTGAGGATGATATTAAAGCATGGAGAGATTATAATGATCTGCATTTCATTCAGTGCGCATGCAAGTTCACAGATACATGTACGACATGTAATAATGAGGAGAACCGTTCCAAGCGTATGGAAATCAAAGAACTGATCGCAACCCTGAAAAAGGTGAATCCATACGTGGAGGGAAATATTTTCAAGAGTGTTGAAAATGTAAATCTGGATACTGTAGTTGCGTATAAGTCAAAAGGTGAGAAGCATCATTTCCTTGACACTTATGATGAGAAGTTGGAAGAACAAGGTGAATGATACGGAACTGCGGATGTAAATGCAAAAGTAGCGGATATAAAAATGCTAAATTGAAAAATTAAGAAAGAGGCTTGACTTCTGTTTGTCCCCATGATACAATATTTGGGCGAATGGAAGTAGGCTTTTTTTTTATGCCTAAAAATTGATGGCTCGCAACCATCAGCAACACGTAGGTGAATATATTAAAAGCGAGGTGGAAGTTGTGCGCACAAGAATTACTCTGGAATGTACGGAATGCAAGAACCGTAACTACAACATGACAAAGGATAAGAAGACTCATCCGGAACGCATGGAAACCAAGAAGTACTGCAGATTCTGCAAATCACACACACTGCACAAAGAGACAAAATAATTGTTGTCGAAAGGAAGTGGAATTATGGGTGAGAATACAAAAACTCAGAAAAAGAGCTGGTTCAAAGGACTTAAGGCAGAGTTCAATAAGATCGTTTGGCCAGACAAGAATACACTTGCTAAACAGACCACGGCAGTTGTTGCTGTCTCCGTAGTGCTTGGAGCGCTGATCTCAGTAGTTGATGCGCTTTTGAGATATGGAATTGACTTTTTAGTGAAATAGTTGACCGCAGCAGAAAGGTGATTTTATGTCAGAGGCAAAATGGTACGTCGTTCATACCTATTCAGGGTATGAGAACAAAGTAAAAGCAAACATTGACAAGACAATTGAGACTCGTCATCTGGAAGACCAGATTTTGGAAGTTCGTGTTCCACTTGAGGAAGTACCTGAGATACGTAATGGAGTGGAAAAGGTCGTACAGAGAAAGATGTTTCCTGGATATGTTATGATCCACATGATTATGAATGATGACACTTGGTATGTTGTAAGAAACACAAGAGGTGTTACAGGATTCGTCGGACCTGGATCCAAGCCGGTACCACTTGATGAGAGTGAGATGGAGAACCTTGGAATCAAACAGGATGAGGTGATCCTTGATCTTGAGATCGGTGATGTTGTAACTGTACTTAGCGGTGCATGGGAAGGAACAGTTGGAGCTGTTCAGACAATCAACGAACAGAAGAAGAGTCTGACAATCAATGTTGAGCTGTTTGGCCGAGAAACTCCGGTTGAACTTGGTTTTTCAGAAGTGAAGAAAATGGATTAAAATTGCGTGGGAGGGATGAGAATCCCGCCAATACCACAAGGAGGTAATTGAAATGGCAAAAAAAGTAGAAGGATATATCAAATTACAGATTCCTGCTGGAAAGGCAACTCCGGCACCACCGGTTGGTCCTGCACTTGGACAGCACGGTGTAAACATCGTAGAATTTACAAAACAGTTCAATGCTAGAACAGCAGATCAGGGAGATCTTATCATCCCTGTAGTAATCACTGTTTACAATGACAGAAGCTTCAGCTTCATCACAAAGACACCACCGGCAGCAGTTCTTATTAAGAAAGCTTGTAAGATTCAGTCCGGTTCTGGTGTACCGAACAAGACAAAAGTTGCTACAATCACAAAAGCTCAGGTTAGAGAGATCGCTGAAATGAAGATGCCAGACCTGAACGCAGCTACAGTAGAGGCTGCTGAGAGCATGATCGCTGGAACATGCCGTTCCATGGGTGTAGTTGTAGAAGACTAATCCAAATTTTATAACGATTATATTGTAGGATACAATCAGCCGACCTTTTCCGGTGTCCTCGGGGGAGAGAGCGCTGAGAGTTCAATTGTTTAGTAAATTCATAAAGTGGGAGGGGCAAGTTCCCGCCAATACCACAAGGAGGTTATTGTAAAATGAAACGAGGAAAAAAATATATCGAAGCTGCAAAACTGATCGAAAGAGGAAACCTCTATGATCCTGCAGAAGCAGTAGCATTAGTAAAGAAATCAGCAACAGCAAAGTTTGACGAGACAATCGAAGCTCATATCAGAACAGGTTGTGACGGACGTCACGCTGATCAGCAGATCCGTGGTGCTGTAGTTCTTCCACACGGAACAGGTAAGAAGGTTCGCATCCTTGTGTTCGCTAAGGACGCTAAGGCTGAGGAAGCAAAGGCAGCAGGTGCTGACTTCGTTGGAGGAGACGAACTGATCCCGAAGATTCAGAACGAGGGATGGCTTGACTTCGACGTTGTAGTTGCTACACCGGACATGATGGGTGTTGTTGGACGTCTTGGACGTGTACTCGGACCTAAGGGACTTATGCCAAACCCGAAGGCTGGTACAGTAACAATGGACGTTACAAAAGCTATCAACGATATCAAAGCTGGTAAGATTGAGTACAGACTGGACAAGACAAACATTATCCATGTTCCGGTTGGAAAAGCATCCTTTACAGAGGAGCAGTTAGCGGACAACTTCCAGACGCTTATCGATGCAATTAACAAGGTTAGACCAGCCGCTGTTAAAGGTCAGTACCTGAAGAGTGTAACTCTTACATCTACAATGGGACCTGGCGTAAAGGTTAACCCGGTTAAGCTTGCATAATAAAATGTAAAAGAGACAGTTGCGAGACTGTCATAGAGGAGGGTCTGCTTTCGGCGGATCCTCTTTTGAAAAAGAAAAAAAGATGAAAAATAGGCTTGACATATGGAAAATAACATGGTATTATAGCCTAGCAACTGCCGAAGACAGTAGGTGCTGAAAAGCGTAAGTTATGAACGCCTACCGAGGAAGAATGAATTTTTACATGCGTATGAATTTGTAGAACCTCCACGTCTTTGGACCTGGAGATTTTTTTAGTTTCAGCAGAGTGATCTGCTGGGAACTTTGGCAGTACACGAATAATATAAGGAGGTGTACCGAAAAGTGGCAAAGGTTGAAGTAAAACAGCCAATCGTTGACAAGATTGCAGAAGAGATTAAAGACGCTCAGTCAGTAGTTCTCGTTGACTACCGTGGACTTACAGTTGCTCAGGATACAGAGCTTCGTAAACAGCTTAGAGAAGCTGGTGTGATCTACAAAGTTTACAAGAACACAATGATGAAGAGAGCTTTCGAGGGTACTGAATTTGCAGCCCTTGATGACTGCCTGGAAGGACCAAGCGCTATTGCTATTTCTAAAGATGACGCAACAGCACCGGCAAGAATCCTTTACAAATTTGCACAGGATGCTCCGGCACTTGAACTTAAGGGTGGTGTAGTTGAAGGAACAGCATATGATGTAGCAGGTATTTCTGAACTTGCTAAGATCCCTTCAAGAGACGAACTGCTTTCCAAGTTGCTTGGAAGCTTACAGTCACCTATCACAAACTTTGCTCGTGTTATCAAACAGATCGCAGAGCAGGGTGGAGAAGCGGCTCCAGCAGAAGCAGCAGAGGAGACAGCAACAGACGCAGAGTAATATGTGTCAGCTGATCTGGATACAGACAGCATATATGAGCAGATGCTCATCTAATTAATTAAGAATGAAAAGAAAAATGGAGGATATTTAAAATGGCTAAATTGACAACAGCTGAAATGATCGAAGCGATCAAAGAGTTATCAGTATTAGAGTTAAACGAGCTTGTTAAAGCTTGTGAAGAAGAGTTCGGCGTATCTGCAGCAGCAGGCGTTGTAGTTGCAGCAGCAGCTGAGGGTGCAGGAGCAGCAGAGAAAGATGAGTTCGACGTAGAGCTTACATCCGCTGGAGCATCTAAAGTAAAAGTTATCAAGGCTGTTCGTGAGATCACAGGTCTTGGACTTAAAGAAGCTAAAGAGCTTGTAGACGGAGCTCCGAAGGTAGTTAAAGAGGCAGTTTCTAAAGCAGAGGCTGAGGAAATCAAAACTAAACTTGAAGAGCAGGGAGCAGAGGTTACTCTTAAATAATTTTCCTGAATATAAGTTTATTCCGACCGCAGAAGATGATATGCTTCTGCGGTCTTTTTGCGAAAGAGGCGTTAGAAATGGATGCAGTTGAGTTGACGAGAGAGCTGATTAAGATAGAAAGTACGGATCCGGGAAGCTGGGAAACCGAGATTGGTGAATATATCTGCGACTATTTGAAAGAGAGTGGAGCAGATACAGAGACTTACGAAGTAGAGCCGGGAAGAAAAATTGTAAAAGGTGTTGTGAAAGGTGCGAAAGCGCATCCGGCACTGGTGTTTATCTGTCACATGGATACGGTTGTTAAGGGCGAAGGATGGACAAAGAATGCATTCGACGCAGAAGTTTCAGATGGGAAAATCTGGGGACGAGGAGCTTGTGATATGAAGTCAGGACTTGCAAGTGCGTTGACAGCATTTGCGGAGGTGGCAAAATCACAGAAAGAGAATGCTGAGGATATAGAAAAACTTCCGGGAACATTAGTCTTTATCGGAACTGTAGACGAGGAAGCAGATATGAAAGGGTCAGAAGCAGCAGTGCAACAAGGATGGATTCAGAAGGAAGACTGGGTTCTTGATATGGAACCGACTTCCGGAATGATTCAGATGGCTCACAAAGGGAGAACCTGGTTTGAACTTAATGTGGAAGGTATTACTGCACATGCGAGTATGCCGGAGAAGGGGGCAGATGCAATCGCCGGAATCGCATTTATGATCGCAGAGATCCGAAAAGCGATGGCAAAAGTACCGACACATGAAGAACTTGGAAAGTCTACGGTTACATTTGGACAGATTTCCGGAGGATACAGTCCGTATGTAGTATCAGATCACAGTATGGTGACGATAGATATGCGTCTTGTTCCGCCGATGAATACACAAGAGGCAGAAAAGATTGTTCGAAAAGCAATTGAAATTGGAGAAAATGCAGTTCCGGGTGTAAAGGGTTCTTATAAGATTACAGGTGACAGACCACCGGTGGAGACACACATGGAGTCAGGTCTTATGAAAGCTTTATCTGAATCAGTGAAAAAAGTTACTGGAAAAGATCCAGTTGTGTCAGCGTTCACGGGTTATACAGACACAGCAGTTGTGGCAGGTCTTTTGGGAAATCCGAATTGTATGTCTTATGGGCCGGGAAATCTTGCACAGGCTCATAAACCGGATGAGTATGTTGAAATTGCGGATATTGAGCGGTGCGTTCAGGTTTATCGTGAACTGATCTGTCTTTATGAAGATATGATATAGAAGTTATTTCTGAAAAAAGATACTGTTCAAAAGGAAAAAGCTTAGAATAGCGGAAGATATAACATATCTTGAGAAAAAAGTCAAGAAAAATATAAAAAACACAAGAATCATGTTGACAATAAAAAGAGCTTTGTGATATAGTAGAAAATGCGCTATTGTGGAAAGGTATGCCATATAGTGACAGAGAATACTGTCGCAAGGCTCTTTTCATTTTTATATAACTGGAACTCGTAAAAGGCAGTTTATTGCCTGCAAAAACAATAAATGAGGAGTGAAACGTCAATGGAGAAAAACAGAATTCGTCCCATCAAAACCGGAAAAAGCTTCCGCATGAGCTATTCCAGGCAGCAAGAAGTATTGGAGATGCCTAACCTCATTGAAGTTCAGAAAGATTCCTATCAGTGGTTTCTTGACAAAGGACTGAAAGAGGTATTCGATGATATTTCCCCGATCGCAGATTACAATGGTCATCTGAGTCTGGAATTTGTGGATTTTACACTCTGCGAGGAAGATGCAAAATATACGATTGATGAGTGTAAAGAACGTGATGCAACATATGCAGCACCTCTGAAAGTCAGAGTAAGGCTTTATAATAAGGAGACTGATGAGATTAACGAGCATGAGATCTTTATGGGAGATCTTCCGCTGATGACAAAGACAGGTACTTTTGTTATCAATGGTGCTGAGCGTGTTATCGTCAGCCAGCTTGTGCGTTCCCCGGGTATCTATTATGGAATCGCACATGATAAGTTCGGTAAGAAACTTTATTCAGCAACTGTTATCCCGAACCGTGGAGCATGGCTGGAATATGAGACTGATTCCAATGACGTTTTCTATGTACGTGTAGACCGTACAAGAAAAGTGCCGATCACAGTTCTGATCCGTGCACTTGGAGTAGGTACAAATGCAGAGATCATTGAACTCTTTGGTGAAGAGCCAAAACTTCTTGCAAGTTTTGGAAAAGATACTTCTGAGAACTACCAGGAAGGTCTGTTAGAGCTCTATAAGAAGATCCGTCCGGGCGAGCCGCTGGCAGTAGACAGTGCAGAAAGCCTGATTACAAGCATGTTCTTTGATCCAAGACGTTATGATCTTGCCAAAGTTGGACGTTATAAGTTTAATAAGAAGCTTCTTCTTAAGAACCGTGTATCAGGACAGATCCTCGCTGAGGATGCTGTAAGTGCGATCACAGGTGAAGTTGTTGCTGAAAAGGGAACAAAGATTACTCGTGAGATCGCTGATATGATCCAGAATGCGGCAGTACCGTACATCTGGGTAGAGGGTGAAGAGACTTCCAGAAATATCAAGGTTCTTTCCAATATGATGGTTGACCTCCAGGCTGTTGTTGATATTGATCCGGCCGAGGTTGGCGTGACAGAGCAGGTATATTATCCGGTTCTTGCAGGAATCATTGAAGAATCTGCAGGTGATGTAGATGAGATGAAGAGACTGATTAAGAGAGATCTTCATGATCTGATTCCGAAGCACATCACAAAAGAAGATATTTTTGCATCTATCAACTACAACATGCATCTTGAGTATGGCATGGGAAATGATGATGATATCGACCATCTGGGTAACAGACGTATCCGTGCGGTTGGAGAACTTCTTCAGAATCAGTACAGAATCGGTCTGTCCAGACTGGAAAGAGTTGTTCGTGAGAGAATGACAACACAGGATCAGGATGGTATTTCACCACAGTCCCTGATCAACATTAAGCCTGTAACAGCAGCAGTGAAGGAATTCTTCGGATCTTCCCAGCTGTCACAGTTCATGGATCAGAACAACCCGCTTGGAGAGCTGACACATAAGAGACGTCTCTCCGCAC
>ERZ857922.3160-NODE-3160-length-14803-cov-3.270816_pt1 | contig 14803 bp, 12 predicted proteins | sample MGYA00519579_ERZ857922 | MGnify/ENA primary metagenome ERZ857922 (study PRJEB31778, sample SAMEA3449375) | human gut metagenome | biome: human gut; feature: human-associated habitat; material: faeces | place: United Kingdom | collected 2010/2012 ... | reverse complement strand
CTGTGAGTTATAAAAAACTCTGGAAGCTGCTCATCGATAAGGACATGAAGAAAAAGGACCTGTGTGAAAAGGCAGGTATTAGCCCAGCATCTGTCACCAAGATGGGGCGGAACGGGCATGTTACCACAGAGATACTCGTGAAGATTTGTGCCGCGTTGGATTGTGGAATTGAGGATATTATAGAAATTGTGCCGGATGAAAAGCAACCATCAAATAAAGCGGAGCCGGGGGTGATGAGATGACTATCGTAGAATCTATTAAGTGTGTTTTACAACAAAATAATGATGGTTTGACCTCAAAACAAATATATGATGAGATTATTCGTCAGGGATTGTATTCTTTTGGAGCAGAGAATCCTGTTGGTGTTGTCAATGCTCAACTTCGCCGTCGGTGTATCGGTCTGGATTTTCCGACTGCTTACCCGATAAAATTCTTTGAAATTGCGGGTTATGAAGGAAAAAAGATCAAATTCCGTTTGATTTCGACAGAAAATACAGCCACCACTATTACTGCTCCCAAAACTACAGATATTTCTGAACTGTTACCGGAAGAAAAAATCAAAGCTGCGCTGCAGGAGCATTTACAAAATATACGACAACAAGTATTTGATTCTGTCCTAAACAATTCCCCAGAATTCTTTGAACATCTTGTGGTTGACTTGCTTTTAAAGATGGGGTATGGATATGATAAAAATTCGGGTATTGTTACAGGAAAACCACATGATGGCGGAATTGATGGAATAATTAGTGAAGATAAGCTCGGCTTGGATTTGATATATATCCAGGCTAAACGTTTTGCTAATGGCAATAAGGTTACCCGACATGATTTACAGGCCTTTATTGGCGCCATGGAACATATTAACAAAGGTGTTTTTATTACAACATCGTCTTTTACGAGATCTGCAATACAATTCATCGAGAAGCAACAGCAAAAAAATATCAAATTAATAGATGGCAATTTACTTGCAGATATTCTTGTTAAGTATGAGGTTGGCATGGCAGCGGCACAAACTTTTAAATTATATAAACTCGATACCGAATATTTTAACTTTTAAATCATTCGCCTAATCCGGATATAGAGATAGGAGCTTTATTATGGCGGGAATTGTTGGAACAATTACTAATCTGAGTGATTTTTTGTCGAAAACACAAGTGTGCTTATCCGTAAAGCCTAATGATCCCCAACAGCAAATCATTTGCCTCGAGGCAGATAGGAAGTATTCTATCCCTGCTTTTCAGAGAGAGGTTAGATGGGATGACAACAATCTTAAAATGCTTTTGTACGATTTGTCTCGCAGCAGCAAATTTTTGGGAAATATAATATTAACGATTAAATCTGACCACACTTGTGAAATTATTGATGGTCAACAACGTACAACTGTACTTATGTTGATTGTTTCCTGTATAAAGAAAAAGTTTGGGACCAAGATATCGACGCCAGATCTGTGCCCTCTTCGCAATGAGGGGTTTACAGGCTTCCAGACACTCTTAGAAAAGGCCTTTGATCAGGAAGCAATTACATCCGATGATTGGAACGCTATTCTTAAAAGCGATGATTATCATCAACTTCCTCGTATTCAAAAACTATGGAACACGATATCTTCTTCCGAGTTGTTAGCTGACCGGCATAAAGCCCAGGGGCTTCTTGATAACTTGTGCAAATCTGAGTTCAATATAATTGCCAGCTATTCTAACGATGTAAATACCAGCATCCAGTATTTTCTGGATGTAAATCTTAAAGGCATTCGTTTGGATACTGAAGATATTTTCAAAGGTTATCTTTTTAGTCAGGATAGCCGCGAACTCACACGTTCTCTTTGGCAAAAGAATAAGCGTGATGTATTACGCTTAAATGGCGTCACGCAGAGCTCGGAAGAGAAAAGATATCCTCTGATGAAGTTGTATGAACACTTTTTCTATTGTGACTTATATCTTCCTCGCGAGGGAGATTGCGAGTATAGTACACTCAAGTTTGGTGAAAACTTTTGTCTCACATCCGGATTTGAAAGTGGAAGTACGAAATATTACGAAGGTAGCCATTTAATTGAAGCCATACGAGATCGGGACTATTTGCAAAATGTACTCTCCAGACTCAATAAATGCGTTGAAATAATGACGGATATTATTGAAAGCGAGGGACCTTCTACTCCGTTTAAAGACAAATTTATTTGCGCTAAAAAGGTAGATTCTATAGATATTCAAAACTGCCATTCGATGCTAAAGAAGATACTTATGGAAAAAGAGGTGATTCCTAAAATTTTAGCGTTAAAGTATATCCTTACATGCTTTGACGGAAAGCCTCACGCAAAAGAAGAGTACAAGTCAGTCTATAGCGTCTTTTGTGCAGCGGTCTTGTTTACCGTTTTCGCAAACAAAAAAGAGAGTGATACTTTCTACAACTTTGTAAGACTGGAAGAATGGAAAAGCAAGATAAACAAATGGCTTTATGACTATATTTCTTCTCATGCACTGACCAGAGGTAAAGTTCTCGCTGCATATAAATATAGTGAAAGTGACGATGACCCAATTCAACAAATCCGTTGTAAGTCTTTGGCGGCGATTAGTAATTTCTTCAAAGTAACGAAGAACGGTGATAATTATAACATGGGTATTTCCAACGCAGCTGAACTTTGTAAGTTTTTTGGAGATAAAACAGTTTATAGTTTAGAACACTTTATTGTAGGAGAATGCGGAACTCTTCATGTCAAAACCGCAAAATACGATTTCCCATATAAATATCCACCAACGATTCAGAAGTACAGAAATTCTCTATTTAATTTTATTTTTATTCCTCAACCGCTTAATAGTTCTCTTTCTAATGAAGGATTGTTTATTAAAGTAGCAGAAATCCATACACATGAAAACGAGATTAAATGCAGCTATAGCAAAGGATACTATGGACTGTTAAACAAATCTCCTCGTATGTACTTTCAACGCTACCCTACCGAAAAGGAGATAGATTCCTTCAGTACTGAAGAGGATGCCAGAGCATACCTAAATGAATATTTTACTAAAACATTTCCGGAAGAGTTTTTACAGTTTTCAACGGCGCTTGTAAAAAAAATCAACTGGGGTTCTTAACACGAAGACGTTCTCGGATATTTCCGAGAGCGCTTTCTCATTAAATGCGCAGCATGGTAACGACATATCTTGCGGAAACTATTATTGTCCATTTTATTGTACTTGCTTTATAATATCATGATCTTTAAAGAAAGTCACTTTCTCCATAAAACCTGGTGTGTGCAGCATTTTATTACCGGTACTGTGTTGACTGTTGGTGAATTTTAATATATACTTAAGTATATACTTACGTATAAATAGAGGTGCTATATGCTGAAATATCAATTTCCCGCTGTAAAGGGCTGTCAGGCCGGAAAAGATTACTATATCTGTATGGTTCCCCTTGGGTTAATGAGTAAGATTTTTGTGACCGATAGCAGCGATGTCCCTGCCGAGTATCGCGCTCAAAGAAAGCTCAACGAAGCTCGTATTCCCGAAATCTGTGGATACATCTTGTCTAATCGAGATTCATATGTCTTTTCTGCTCTGGCCGCATCTGTGGACGGTGACATGAAGTTTGTCCCTGCTGACAGCAATGAGAATTCAGGCATTCTGGAAATCGATATGACCGCTTCCTTCCTAATCAACGATGGCCAGCATCGAAAGGCGGCCATTGAGGCAGCGATTGCCGAAGACGAGAGCCTGAAAGAAGAAACGATTTCGATTGTCCTTTATAAAGACCAGGGACTTCAACGGAGCCAGCAGATGTTTACTGACCTCAACAAGCATGCTGTTACCACATCGAAATCCTTAAACACACTATACGAGTCGAAAGATCCTGTGGCACTAATCACGAAGAATGTCGTCAACTCAATCAGCTTCCTACGTAAGTATACTGACAAGGAGAAAGACAACCTTAGCAAATATTCCTCTAACATCTTTACACTTAACACCTTCTATACAGCTAACAAGCGCATCTGTAAGGCGATCCATGATCAGGAAAATGCTGAAAAACTCATTCATACATTTTGGAATCACGTGGTTGTTAATATGCGTGAGTGGAACGAGATGGACAGTGGTGAATTAAGTAAAAAAAGTTTGCGAGAGGATTATATCACAACGCAAGGTCTGATTATCTTGGCACTGGGACGCTTGGGAGAATTCTATTGCGTGAATCCTCAGATTAACATGGCGAAGTCGTTGAAGGGATTAAAGAAAATCGACTGGCTTCGAAATAATGAAGCGTGTTGGATGAACCGTGCAATTAAACCTAATGGAAAAATCAACAGAAATGAACAGGGTATCTTTTTGACATACATTCAGATTAAGCGACTTCTTTCTCTGCCAGTCAGTGATGAGGAGACAAAAAAAGAAAGAATCATCATGGGATAACCCCGGAGGACTCAAATGGAACAAAATACATTAAATTCAAATAACATCGATGCTGGAAACAAAATTGCCAGTTTCCGAGTAAAACAAAGTATGCCATATGAATTTAAGGTGAATTATGCGCGCATAAGAGCATGGGAATTCTATAATGAATGTGGAAAAAGGGACTTGGATTGCTATGTTTCAGTAGGGGGACTTGACAGTATCACACTGTTCTTCTTCTTGAAATCAATAGGAATAGATGTGCCAGCGGTATCAGTCTCTTCGCTCGAAGATGTTAGTATCCAAAAAATCCACAAACAGATTGGAGTTATCTCACTACCACCAGCAGTTAGAACTGATGGTACGCGATGGAATAAGCAAAAACTAATTCAAGAATTTGGTTTCCCTGTACTCTCCAAGGAAATCGCCCGTAAAATTGAATTGCTTCAAAACCCAACTCCCAATAATAAAACCATAAGGCATGCAATTGTTACAGGCGAAACTGGTGAATATGGTGGATTTCAAAAGCATTCAAAAATGAAACTTGCGCAGAAGTGGCTCGAAAAATTCGGCGGATTAGAAAATGAAGAAGAAGGCGTGAATTATCAAATTGCACCGTTTAAAGTCTCCTCGAAGTGTTGCTATTACCTCAAAGAAAAACCGTGCTCTGATTGGGCTAAAGAGCACAATTGTGTACCGTATTTAGGGCTGATGGCATCCGAAGGCGGAAGACGTGAGAAGTCTTTAATGCTAAATGGCTGTAACTACTTTGGAAAGGGAACCATTCGTTCAGCACCATTTGCAATTTTTAATAGACAGGATTTATTACAGTTGGCACTTGATTTAAAGGTCCCTGTCCCTGAGATTTATGGAAGCATACTGAAGGATGAAGATGGTCATTTGTATACTTCTGGAGAGCAGCGAACCGGATGCTCGATGTGTGGATTTGGAATTCAGCTCGAAAAGCGGCCTCATCGATTCGATCGGCTACGGGAACGGAACTACAAAGAATGGGATTTTTGGATGAATAGGTGTTGCTTTGATGAAAACGGAACACCGTATGGCTGGGGAAAAGTTTTAGATTATCTCGGAATTGGGTGGCGAGATATTCCGGATCCACATAACAGAAAAAAGTAAGGATGGGAATTCACAATGCCATATACAGGTAAGTTTCAAGTATTTGAAGATATCATTAAAGAAATTATGATCGTCTACAAGCACGACAGCCGTCCGTGGCTTATTGGCTACAGCGGTGGCAAAGATTCTACTTTGCTGGTCAGTCTTGTATATGAAGCCATGAAGCGGTTAAAGGATGCTGGCGCTAAGCTTGACAAAACCGTTCATGTCATTACATCCGACACGATGGTTGAAAATCCCATCGTAAAGAATTACATGCACTCATCCTCGGATAACATCAACCGAGCAGCGGGAAAAGATCGTCTCAACATCAAAGCCAGTGTGATCTACCCGGAGCCGGAACAGACATTCTGGAGCCGGGTCATTGGCCTGGGCTATCCTACCCCAGAGCCTCCCGGATTCAGATGGTGTACAGACAGGCTGAAAATCATGCCGATGAATAAGTTTGTCAACGAGCGAATCAAGGAGAGCGGCGAAATCATCATTCTTCTCGGCGTCCGCAAGGGCGAAAGTCTAACTCGAATGAAGACCATTACCGCACGGGAAATCGAAGGCAAACTGCTGAATATGCATAATGACATTCCCAATGCTTATGTCTACAATCCTATCACTGAAATCCCTAACGATTTGGTCTGGGAATTCCTCTTAAAAGGCGATTGCAGAAGTCCTTGGGGAAGTGACATGAAGTATTTGTTCAGTCTTTACCAGGGCGAAAACCTTGGTGAAGAAAAGAGCGTTTTGGGTGAGGTCGACCGTGAGAAAATTCCGATAACCGGCAACTCCAGATTTGGGTGCTGGTGCTGCACCATGGTGAAAGAGGATAAGTCGTTACAGAACTTCATCAACAAAGGTGCTACGGAACTAATTCCGCTTAGAGAATTCAGAAACGAATTGCTCAGAATGCGGGAGAATAGTCAATATCGAGATTCTAAGCGCCGCAACGGTTCTGTCTATAAGAAGTCAGACGGAAGCTTTGGAATGGGACCGTTTACGCTTGAAGCGCGATGCCTCATTCTCGAAAAACTCCTCGATCTCGAAAACAGGACAGGCATGGAGCTGATTACAGAAGCTGAACTGAAAGCAATTGACAAGATGTGGGACGAGGAAGGCGACCTTACATGTCGAGCACTCGTTGAAACCTACCATAAGGTCAAAGGCAAAAAGCTTCCATGGGATGATTATAAAACTCTGCGATTTGATGATGAGGCGATCCAAGCGATCAGAGATGTTGCAGATAAGTATGATATCCCGGTTGAATTGATTACGAAGCTGATTGTTTCTGTAGATACCAATAAGCACATTACGAAGAACAACAAAATGCAAAAGGCATTTGACAGCATTATTGGACAAGGCTGGTTGCACTATAATTCTGTCGAGGGAGCATTGAACCATGAAGATTAAGCGAATACAAGTAAAAAACATAGGTCCATATGTCAACGAAAATGCCTTCGATTTTGATGTATCAGACATTACTAAAAGAATGGTACTGATCGGCGGCAAAAATGGTGCAGGTAAAACGACACTGTTTAACGCTATCAAAATATGTCTCTACGGCTGCGTTGCATATGGCTTTGAATCAAACAACGCAAAGTACTTTGCCGAGATAGAGAAAATTATCAATGCCAATGAAAAACTGCAAAAAATTGGTGAGGCAGAAGTTGTCATTGACTTGCTGATGGATGACGGAAAGTACGATCACACATACACGTTTGTCAGATCATGGAGGGTAGCAGGCAAGAAAATAGCAGAAACCTTTACTGTGTACAAAGACGGCGAGACACTTTCTGAGACAGAAAAGAGTGATTTTGAGAGCTATCTTTTACAGACACTGCCCCCCAATCTCTTCCGCTTCTACTTCTTTGACGGCGAAAAAATCAGTGATTTCGTGTTCAACAGAAGCAAAAACTCCGACTTTAAGGATGCGTTTTTAAAGCTCTGCAGCCTTGATACGATGGAGATTATTCGGGAAAACTTCCGTAGAATTTCTCGTAGCAAGGCAAAGGGGACCATGACGCTTTCAGCGGAATACGATAGATGCCTTGAAGCAGACAATCTGATTGCACAGAGAGTAGAATGCGCTGAGGATGAATATCGAGAGATTTCCAATGAGATTTTGATTATTGATCAGAGGCTTGCGTCTCTTGAAAAGGCATACGCCAAGGGTGGCGGTATTTCTAAAAAAGAATGGCGCTCTATGCAAGATCAGATTGCAAAAGAGGGTGCTCGCCGTGAGGGACACCATAAATGGCTCAAAGAAATGGCCAATAATGTGCTCCCATTTATTATCCTTAGAACTCAACTGGAAGAACTAAAGGCCCAAATTGCACTGGAACACAAGGCACAGGTCGATGCAAATGTAAAAAGCACAATTGATACCCCGGAAATCAAGTCGATCATCTCCGGCGTGTTGAGCCGGGCAAATATAGAATTAGCCGACGATATTTCTGAAAAGGTTATCTACGAGATTGCCAGCTATGCCAGCCACACTTCACAGATAACGCCCATTCTCAATTTTTCTGACTTCGACAGATTTGAACTAACTGCAAAAATCAACAGTCTCCTGGCTTATGACACCAACCGTGTCAAAGAAGCGACTGATGACATTAAGGCTTCTTTAAAATGCGTAAAACGCATCCGAAAGAAAATGGAGCGGAGCAGTATCGAAAACTATGATGGATACTTGCAGATGAAAAGCGATTTGAATGAGCAGAAGTCCAAATGCACGCAACAGCTTCTGGAAGTAGATAAAGAATTGCAAGAACTACGCGCACAGAAAGCGATATCTGCATCTAAACTTTCCAAGGCTAAAAGTGATTATGAGGCACTCTTGAAAAAGCAGTCCATTAACGATATTTCAGCGCGTGCACTACTGGCATTTGATGAACTCCAAAAGACGCTTTACGATAAGAGTATTCGTTTAGTCGAGACGGGATTTAGCCAATTCTTCGCAAGTCTGATCAATAAATCTGATTTGATTGATGGAATCCATATCGATGATAGTCTAAATGTTCTTCCCTATAAAAACAAACACTTTAAAGGTGATGAAATACGTAAAATCATTGGTAAGAACGGTGTTGAGTATCTTATTGCTCAAATCGGCCTGTATGCTTACGAAGTCCTGCAGCAAAAGCTTATTGCCGGTGAAACCGAGTTTGAACTGCCGGTTGAGGTAAAGCAACAGCTTTCTGCAGGAGAAAAGCAAATCTTCATTATGGCACTATATCAAGCACTTTCGCAGCTCAACAAAATCAATGTGCCTTACATCGTAGACACACCGTTTGCGAGAATCGATAAGGAACATCGAGGAAAGATCCTGAGTCAGTTCTTCAAAAAACTCAATGGTCAGATTATCATCTTGTCTACCGATGAGGAGATTGTTGGTGAGTATCGCGAGAGCATATCGGACATCATTTCCAATACATTTGTCTTGAACCACACAGCAAACGGAAATACTGAAATCCTGGCAAACACTTATTTCGGAGGCAAGCACAATGACTAATAAGCTTCATACGTCACAAAAGACCCAGGAGATATTCAACTCGTTAGGTCAGTCATTGAGATTGCAGCCATTTATCCTATCTAAACTGGCAATCGCACTGTCGGTCAGAAAGGGACAACTTCAAGCCAATGACTTCAAGACTGATAATAATGGCTTGGAACTGAGCCGGCAGGTCATTTTCGGTGATCACGATTTGCTGTTTAAATCTCTCATTATTAACAACGAGGGCAAAGTGATTCGCGAGGATGACTATTTCCCCGGTTTGGTAAAGGCTCATTTGGATCGAGGAGCAAAGCTTCTCGAAGACGAAAAACGGTACAGCAAAGATTTCTATAATCATCTGTGCCATCTGGATGACAACATCTAAAGGAGGTTTATATGGATTATCCAAAGGTCAAAGTCTGTTTAGATACCTCAGAAGATAACCTGATAGATGAATTGTACACGCCGTGTCTAAAGTGGGCTGAACGCTTTGACCGAGGCGTCGGCTACTTCACAACAGGGTGGCTCACATACAACGTCGCAGGATTATCCGACTTCGCCTCTCGCGGAGGAAAAATGCGCTTAATTACAAGTCCCATTCTTTCCACGGAGGACACGGACGCAATTATTGGAGCTGAGAACCAAGATGGTAGCGCATTCCTGCGCCTCGAAGCAGCTCTCCTCGAAAATGTTGAGATACTCAAACAAGAAATGGAAGCAGATATTATAAATACATTTTCCTGGATGCTGTATGATGAAATTATTGATATGCGTTTTGCAATTCCTTGTGAAAAGTTGGAGGAAGGAGACTTTCACGATAAATTTGGCATTTTTTATAAGGGCAACGATGCGCTATCCTTCTCTGGCTCTATCAACGACAGCAAGCATGGATTCCAGAATTATGAAAGCATAAAAGTCTTCAAAACGTGGGCTGGTACACAGGAGTATGTCGATGCGGATACCGCTCGTTTCGAGAAAATCTGGAATCGAAAAGACCGCAATCTCAAAATGTTTACCATTCCACAAGCAGTTAAAAACAAAATATTTGAATTGCGTTCCCCGGATAGGCCGTATTCTTTGCCGGCAGGTTCGAGTAAATGGGTTCATCAGGACATAGCAGTAAAGACCTTTCTGGAAAAAGAGCATGGCATTCTGGCAATGGCTACCGGAACCGGAAAGACCGTTACTGCAATGAAAATCATCAACAAGCTGTTTGATAGCGGGGAAATTCGTCGCGTTGTTATCACTATGTACGGAAACGATTTGCTGGATCAGTGGGCAATTCAAATTCGAGAAAACTACAAGAACAAGCAAATCAACTATCATTATGCATCCCAGAAGATGATGAAAGATTTCGTCATGCACCCGGATGATTCCGTCTTAATTCTTTCTCGTGACGCCAGAAATCTCTCCAAATTGCTGGACTTGTTTGATCGTCTACCTGGCGATTATCGCAATGATACGCTGTTTGTTTTTGACGAAGTACATGGAGCTGGTTCTAATACTTTTGTCGAAAATCTTTCGGGCAGGCTCTCTCCGTATCGATATCGCCTCGGGTTGAGCGCTACGCCAGAGCGTGAGTACGATGAGGCTGGAAATGATTTCTTGCTGAATGAAATTGGAGAAGTAATTTTTGAGTTTACGCTGCAGGATGCCATTCAAAAAGGAATCCTGTGCGAATTCAATTATATTCCTCTGCCCTATGTTCTCTCTGACGAAGAAAAGCTCAAAAAGCGCAAGATTATCGCAGCGTTCAATGCAAAAAAGGAGAGCGGAGAACCTGTTGATGAAAAGGATATGTTTACTCAATTGGCGCTTGTCAATAAAACAGCGGTCAACAAGCTGGAGGAGTTTGAAAGTCTGATTTCTCAGCGACCGGAGCTGTTGCAGAAGTGTATCATTTTTGTTCAGACCATGGAATATGGCGCAAAGCTCCAGGAAATTCTTGTCAGGTACAGCGACAAATATCATATGATTGTTTCCTATTAGGAACGCTGTAAATACAAGGCTTTTCGGAGCCTACGAACTACAAAAAATAATATTTGATCTATCACATTACACAAAAAGCCGTCCGGCGTTCAAATCGGGCGGCTTTTTTGCGTGGATAGACCGGAAGGAGGCAAAAAAATAATTACAGAAATTTAACCTGCAAAATTGTGCAACTTTTACGAAAAGGAGGATAGTGAATGGCAGATGAAAAATTGAACACAGGCCCCGGTGAGGAGAAGCTCCCGGAGGCTCCCGCTCCTGTTACGGTTGACGAGCCCCAGGCTCCGGCTCCCGAACAAACTGCCGCTCCCACACCCCAGCAGGAGGGGCCTGCCCAGCCCGAGTCCGGTGATGTGGTGGTGTCCTTTGACAAAATCAATGAGCTGATGAATGAAAAGCGGCAGACAGCCCGGGCCGAGGTAGAAAAAGAGGAGGCGGCAAAAGAGCCGAAGGAGAAAACGCAGGAGGAACCTCCCGCCGCTGGGGATGATAAACCGAAAAAGGCCCGTCGGGGCCGTCCCCCAAAAGAGGAAAAAGCGGAGCCTGCTGGCAAGGAGGCGGCGAAGCCCCGCAAGGGCCGCCCACCCAAGGCGGATAAGGCGGCCCCCGGCGAGGCCACGCCGACTAAGCGAGACAAATTGTCCCGAAGTGGGAAAAAGGCTGCGGAGGTTAAAGCTGCCCCCGAACCCGAAAAGGCTCCACCCGAAAATGCGGCCCCGGCCCCGGAACAGGTTCCGCCTGAGCCAGCCGCTCCGCCCCGTCCTGTGGAGGAAGGAAAGCTGGTCTATCTGAAGCTTTCCGAAATGCATCCGTTCCACACATTCCGTCCCCACCCGTTTAAGGTGCGGGACGATGCCAAAATGCAGGAAACGGTAGCGTCCATCAAGGCAAACGGCGTAATGGTTCCCGGCCTTGCCCGCCCGGAAAAAGACGGAAACGGTTATGAGATCGTGGCTGGCCATCGCCGCCATCATGGTTGTGAGCTGGCTGGGCTGGAGGAAATGCCCTTTATCGTCCGGGAAATGACTGACCACGAGGCGGTACAGGCTATGAAGGACAGCAACAAGCAGAGGGATCAGACGCTCCCCAGCGAACTGGCCGCCCTGTTGGAGCTGGAAGTGGAGGACATCAAGCACCAGGGCGGGCGGCTGAAAAATGTGGCCGAGGGCGATATTGGCAAACGCTCCGTTGAGATTGTGGGCGAGGCGCACGACATGAACTATAAAAAGGTCATGCGTTATCTGCGGCTGAACTCCCTTGTGCCGGAACTGCTGGACAAGGTGGACGATAAAAAAATGGGCTTTATGCCCGCTGTGGAGATTTCCTATATCCGCCCCAAAAACCAGCGGCTGATCGCTGTTTCCATTGACGGTGAACAGGCGTCCCCCTCTCTGGCCCAGGCGAAAAAGCTCCGGGAGCTGGACAAGGACGGGAAACTCAACGGTGATGTCATTGACGGCATCTTATCAGAAAAGAAAAAGGAGGATCGAGGCGTGATTATTTCTACCGCTGAACTGGAAAAGTATTTTGGCAAGGAGGCTACTCCCGCCAAAATGAAGGAGCAGATCATGACTTTGCTGGACGAGTGGAAAGAGAAACAGCCGCCCGAACTGGCGAAGGCTCCGAAAAAGATGGAGCAGGACAAGTAACCACTTCGAGACATTTTGTCCCGAGGGCCCTGCCCTCTGTATCATGGCTCTGGTGGTATATATCCCCCGTCGCCGCCTGTTTTTTCGTACAGCTGGGAGCGGGCTGTCAAGGGTGCATCGCACCGCCGTTTTACGGCGGCCTGCCCTTGACGGTCTGCCCCGGCTGTGCTATTTCCCCGGCAAGCGGCGGGGGTATATCCTCCAGAGCCGCCCCCTTTCCCATGATTGGGAAAGGGCGGGGGGATTGGGCTGAACTTACTTATTAAAATATCGGAGGTATTGACTATGAAGCGTCCCCTTGCATACATTACCGCCGCATGGTTGAGCGGCGACAGTGAAAACGCAGAACAGGCCGCCCGCTACTGCCGGGCGGTTTATGAGGCAGGCTTTTCCCCGATCTGCCCGCCCCTTTATCTGCCCCTGTTTCTCAATGACGCAGTACCCGAGGAGCATAAAAGCGGCATCGACATGGGCCGTGACCTGCTCCGCCGCTCCCATGTGCTGGTGGTCTGCGGCCACACCATGACCGAGGCCATGAAAAATGATATTGCCGTGGCCCAGCGGCTGGGAATTACCGCCACCACCCTTGAGGGCATCCTGACCGTCAAGGGACAGGGCAAACGCTGATGGAGTCTGTTTTTGAGGCTTTCATTTCAAATCCTGCCCTTTACAGTGCGGGGCATCTGGTGGGGGAAACGCTGCATTTCCCCACCAACACGGAGGAGGTGCAGTCCCTCTTAAAGCGGATCGGCGTGGACGGGGTGCGCTGCCAGGAATACTTTATTATCTCCTTTGACAGCGACATTCTCGGCCTTTATGACTATCTGGGCGAGTATGAAAACATTGACGAGCTCAACCATCTGGCCCATCTGCTGAAGGAGCTCTCCCCATCAGAACGGGAAACGCTGGAGGCGGTTATGGACAGCGGCCAGCATTGTGGCTCGGTGCAGGACTTGATCAACCTTACGCAAAATCTGGACTGCTACGACTTTCATCCCGGCGTGGACAATGAGGAAATGCTGGGCCGCCTTTATGTGGAGGATATGGAAAGTCTCGAAGTGCCGGACAATATAAAACCCTACTTTGACTTTGAAGCATACGGGCGGGACATTTCCATTAACGAAAACGGACACTTTGCACCGGGCGGCTATGTGACGAAGGTGAGTGACGATTTCCGGGAGGTCTACCACGGCCCCCAGGACATCCCCGCTGAACACAGGGTTTTTGCTTACCCCCAGCTTTCAATCCGGGAGCAGATGGCCGCTTATCAAGAAATTATTGACGGTTCCTCAAAGGAGGGGTTCCGGCGGCTGGCTGAAAAACACCATGAGGAACGGTAACGGGACTTCGAGACAATTTGTCCCAAGGCGAAAGGAGGCGGTGTAACTGATTGATGAAGAAATTTCCCGGAGCTCCATAGCGATTTCTGTCCGGGCCAGCAAGCTGACAGCCCGGGGGCTGGCCTATGTGCTCCGGGCGGCGGGCCGCCAGATCGCCAAACGGCATAAGAAAGCCCAAAGGCCCCACGGCAGGCAGAGCGTGAAAAAGCTCATGGCCCACGGCGAAAATGTGAACAGCATCGAGGTGGAGGCCCCGAAGCTCTTTGACCGTATGGCCCGCCGTTTTCATGTGGACTATGCCTTTTACAAAACCGGGCCGGACAAATACCTGCTGTTTTTCAAGGCAGGACAGGCGGATGCAATTACCGCCTGTTTTGAGCGGTATTCCCGCAGGCTTCTGGAACAGTCAAAATCCAGCCGCATCCCCATCCGGGAACAGCTCAAACGGGCCGCCGCTGAACTGGCCCGCCAGCCGTCCCACAAGAAAGAACGTGCAAGGGAGGCGGTGCATGAGGACAGATAGCGTCAAGAAATATGTAATACCAAACATCCCGTACCTGTTCATTGGCTGGGCCTGTCTGAAGCTGGGGACAGCCTACCGGCTGGCCCCCGGCGTGGATCTGCCCCATAAGCTCATGGGCCTGGGGCAAACGATAGGCCCGGCTTTTGCCGACTTTGCGCCGGGGCTTGATCCTCTCGATTGGCTCATCGGCATTGTGGGCGCGGTGGGCTTTCGCCTGCTGATCTACTTCAAAAGCAAGAACGCAAAGAAATTTCGGCGGGATGAGGAATACGGGTCGGCCCGCTGGGGCACCGAAAAAGACATCAAGCGCTTTG
>ERZ857922.3154-NODE-3154-length-14817-cov-8.869259_pt1 | contig 14817 bp, 18 predicted proteins | sample MGYA00519579_ERZ857922 | MGnify/ENA primary metagenome ERZ857922 (study PRJEB31778, sample SAMEA3449375) | human gut metagenome | biome: human gut; feature: human-associated habitat; material: faeces | place: United Kingdom | collected 2010/2012 ... | reverse complement strand
CACGCAGTAGGCAGCGCCGCCAGCTGTTCCAATGTCAGAAAACCGCTGCTCTGCGGCACATCAACAGTCACAGGCGCAAATCCAACATATCCCTCAGCCTTTTCAGCGTCGGAAACATTGTATGTGCCGTTTTCTGTAATGGTTATGGGCTTGACCTTTCCGCCCTCACCCCCCGATATCATGATCTCCGCCGCCTCAGCTGCTGTCATCGCTGCCCACCTCCTCAATGACTTCCTTGAAATTATGCCTCTCACTTCCGCTCCCCTCGGCGGTCCATATCTGGCGATAATTACCGTATGTGGCAATGACCTTGTTGTCGGATATCTTTTCGATCTTGTCGGGCAGACGGTCTGTAATGACCATCTCGGACAGCCCGAAGCCGCCTTTCCTGACAGCTTTTATCAGCTTGTATGCCTTGCCCATGTCACTCCTCCTCAAAGATTATCCCGTCGGACGTTATGCGGCTGTTGCCGTAGCACCCACCCTCAGTGACCTTGCCATTGACAGTACGTGTCAGCCGTCCTCTGCGGGATATCTCCCCACCCGATGGCGATGACGTGCTAAGACTGCCCATAATGCCGCCCGATGACAGCTTTGCCGTTACGGACATTATGCGGTAGCTGCGGCTCGAAAACTGCCCGAATGTCACATCGCAGGCGGGGAACGGTATGAACTGCATCACGCAGTCGGAACAGCTCACAGCGTCATATGCCTTGCCCTCCGCATTGTCCCAGATGCCCGCCGCAGTGTCGTCCGTGGCAAGCTCTGAGGATATCTGCAGCGTGTCATAGTCATACATCGTGCTGCCCCGCTCATACACCGTGCTGCCGTTGGTAACACGCACACCCTGGGCGGTGTATTCGTCTCCAAGCTCCAGCGCCGAATGTTCGGATACAGGCATATTTCCCGAGGCTGTGCCATAGGAAAGGAACGCCAGATCATTTCCGTTGGAAGTGAACCAGAAGCCGCACATCACCGTTGAAAGGTTTTCGAGGATAGTTGCACAGCTGACACCGCCCACCATGGCTTTTGGCAGACTGCCTAGCCAGTCGGGGATAACAGCGGCATAGCCCGCAAATCCGCACTTGATGGCAATGACACCGAGCACCGCAGATGTCTGAACTCTGTCCCCGCTGTCCACATCTACCCAGCCGATGTCAAAATCCTTGTCGGTGTACGCCATACGGTCGAGGGCTGTCACGCTTACGGTGCCGTCCTTTGCCGTCCTGCTGTCGATGTAGTATTTGGGCAGGTCAACGCCTACGACCTCCACCACCGCCGCACGGTACGCAGATAACGGCGCAGGACAGGTAAACGTCAGCTGAGATGTGCACAGCCCCGACGTGCCTATGCCCGACACAGCCCTTGTCACCGTAACATCTCCGAAGGTGCTCAGTTTCGCCCCGCCTACCTTGATTTTCAGGCTAAAGAGAGCCGCTCCCGCCTGTGAGCGCCACAGCGGAAACGGCAAAGGAAACAGTATAATATTTTCCGTAAATGTTTGCGTGTTCAAGGGGCTGAGAGCAGCTGTCAAGCAGCACCGCACCCGTGAAGTCGGGCGTTGTGACGGTAAAGCTGTGCGCAAACAACGCCGTTTGCAGGTCACTCAGCTCCTCTGGGGTAAGATATCCCGTTGTGACGTTCAGCTTGAAACGCCGCCCCTTGTAAACGCTCACGTTCTTGTAGTCATATGCAGTAAACGTGTCCGTGATGATCTCCCATGACGGCACATATGCAGCTATTTTTTTAAGCTGATAACTGCCTATTTTTACGGAAATACCGCCGTTGTATCTGTCAGACATCAAGCGTCCCTCCCTGATTTTTTACTTGATTAAGATATTCCTCCGTGCTTATGGTCGCCGCCTGCTTGCCGTTTACGTTTATGGTAAGGTTGACAGGGGTGGTAATGCCCGCCGACTTGCTGTTGCCCGCAGCGGTCACGCCCATAAGCTTCTCAGTGTCCGATTTATATTCGGCAAAGCCCTTCCAGTACGCTTCCGCCGCAGCCTTTCCGCTTTCATAGGCATCGGAACCAAGCTCACTCAGCGATTTCTGTATGCTGCCCTTTGCCGCCAGAGCAGCCTTGTCAGCATCATCTTTCAGCGATTGGGTGTCACTCCTGCCTGCCCTTTCCGCAGACTGATAATATCTGCTGATGTCGGCGTAGTGCTTTTTCAGCCTTTCGGGAGAGAGCTTTAACAGCTCCTTGACATATTCCTTTCGCTTGTCAAAATTCATGGAACGGATATTTTCAAGATATTCCTCGGGAATGTCCGAGTTCTCCAGCCGCTCCATGTTACGGGTATATTCGTCAAGCTCCTTGGTCTGCTTTGCAATGGTGTCACTGCTGAAATCGTACTGACTATCAGCGCTTTCCTCACCGTTTTTGGGGCGTGCAAGACCCAGACGGGAATATACATCGTCCTCGGGCTTATCGGAAGTGGACATATCAAGAGCATTTATATAGCTGCTTTTGGCTTTTTCAAAAGCCTGCTGCACCTTTTCATATTTCTTTTCAACAGCATTTGCAACCTTGTCGGCAGATGTTTTCCACTCCTTGACCTCTTTTTCCGTGGCTTTTTCGGTAGCATCGGATATTTTGTCCGTAAGGTCAAGCCATTTGTCATAGTAGGTGTTATACAGTTCGCTGCCCTCGGTAAGCTCGGAAAGCATCTTTTTCAGCTCGTCCGCAAGCCAGCTGTCACCATAGCCGTTTTCCTTCTGCTGACGTTTGAGGGCTTCGTATCGCTTTGAATAGCTGTCTTTAAGGGCGGTTTCGGCTTCCTTCGCAGACTTGTCGGCTGCCGTCTTTTCTGTTTCGGAAAGCTTGTCGTAATGGTCGTTTACTGCATCGTAGTATTTCCACCATTCCTCGCTTTCCTCGTCCCTGTGGGCTTCAAGATACGCTTTCCTCTGCGCCCAGTAGGTGTTATCATCTATCTTGTGGGTGGCAAGTTGGTCGTCAAGTTCGTCCATCTTGGCTTTTGTGGTTTCACGGATTTTCGCCCAGGCATCTTCAACAGCCTGCTTATTTGTCTTGCCTGCATTAGCCTGTGCATTTGCCTGAGCTTCTGCAGAACGTTCAAGGCTGACTAAGGTTTGTGCATCATACTTATTTATCTCATTGGTGCATTTTGTGTGATATAGCTGCAAGGCGGCATATTCGGCGTCAAGAGAATCCTTCTGCTTCTGCAGTTCTTTCATTCTTGCGGTTTCATCGGAAGTCTTGAATTTCTTCTCCTGCAAAACATTTAGCTCGTCAATGGTTTTTTTGTATCGTGAGTTCCATTCTTCTTCCGAAGCCATAATATCATCGAGCATATCAGAGGCAGCATTATACTTGTCAAGCCCCGACTCCATTTCCGAAATGCCATTCCATCTGTCCGACATATTTTTAACATTATCGTCAGACTTTTTTGTCTCCATATTGACCCTTGTCATAGCGTCAGCAATGGAGTTCAGACCGCTTGCGACCTCAGCCGCTGCAAGGGCCGCCGCCCCTGCTACAAGTATCCAACCGCTAAGCCCTATTCCGAAAGCCTCAATGCCTCCTGTTGCGGCATTTGCCACAGACGCAACTCCCGATATAGCATCTTTCAGCTCCTTAATACCCTTTACAGCCTTTGTTATCCTGTCAGCTCCAAGTGCTACCTCAAGAGCCGCAAAAACGCCGAGTATAACATCTTTTTGATTTACAATGAATGTAACAAGGTCAACAAATCCATCAGCAAGCTTTTCAACGCCGCCGCTATCGATAAAAGCCTGCAATTTAACAAGTGCATCATCAAGCAAAGGCTTGATTTTCTCCATCATCTGCACAAGAGCTTCTTTTATGGTATCAATGTTATCGTTGAGAATAGTAAGACCGCCCTGTGCAAAATCATCAAGCGGTCTTGCAATATCCACAAGAGCATTTTCCCATGAGGCTTTGAGCTTATTCATTGAGCCTTCAAGAGTTGTCTCAGCCTCAAGAGCTGTAGTGCCTGTGATGCCGAGATTTGTCTGTATTACATGAATAGCTTCGATTATCTTATCAAAAGGTATCTGCTTTACGTTTTCGGCAGTAGCAATTATCTCGCCGTTCAGAACACCCGAATCATTGATAAGTCTTGCCATTTCCGCCTGTGAGCCGCCATATCCGAGCTTTAAGTTGTCAAGCATAGTATAGTTCTGCTTTGCAAAGCCCTGATAAGCGTACTGTATTGACCCCATAGCAGTTCCCATTTTGTTGGCGTTATCTGACATATCAATAAGTGCCTGATCTGCTATCCTTGCTGCTTTTTCGGTATCACCGTCAAGTCCCTGCAGAAGTGTTGCCGAAAAGCTTGTGACCGTCTGCATATAGTTATTTGCGGATACGCCTGCTGTCTTGAAAGCATTTTCCGCATTTTCAAGGACAATATCCTCTGCTCCCGCAAAAAGTGTTTCAATGCCGCCTCCAAGCTGCTCATATTGAGAATAGGCGCTGAGAGCATCGCTTGAAAGCTTACCGAGAGCCGCCGCAACAGCGCCTGTTGTAGCAAGAGCGACCTTTTCAACGTTCTGCAGTGCAGAAACTACCTTGTCATAGTCCTTGCCTGCGTTCGCTCCGATATCTCTCTGCTGTTCTCTCAGATTTTGAAGAGCGTTTTCCGTCTGCTCTATCTCTCTCCGATAAGCTCTGTATTCGCTTTCGTCAATATTTCCATTGGCTCTTGCTCTGTTGATATCCTCTTCAACAGACCTTAAAGCTTCAAGCCGCCTGTTAAGCTGTGTTATCTGCTCGGCATAAAGCTGATTTCTCTGAGCCGCCATTTCCGCAGAATTGCCGCCCTGTGCAATGACATTATTGACCTCACGCATTTCCCTTGAAAATGCTCGCATAGCAGAATCGGCTTCGGTAAGTCCATTCTGCACTCCCGTGGTATCAATGCCGATTTTCGCCATATAGCCGTATTTATTGGGAGCCAATCGATCACCCTCTTTCAAGAAATTCCGAAAGCCTTCTTTCAAGCTCTCTTACGCCCCAGTTCTGAACCTCATCTACAAAGCCTGAACCCTCAACTTTTCCTGCAAGCTGCCTGTGAACAAACAAAGCATGGTCAAAGTTTATAAGATGTGTGACAGTAGGCATGTTTCTGTTGCGCACGCCATATATCTCACGCCCGTTTCTGAGCCTGATATTGCCATAAGCCCATCCTTGTTTAAAATATCCCGGCTGATATTTAGGCTCCTTGACCTGTTTTACAGCCTTTGGCACACTCGGACTTCTGTGAACGATAATACGCTTAACAACCTGAGTATTTGTTGAATAATGCCGAACGGGAGAAGTCTCTTCAAGCTTCGGTTTCATTTCGTTTCTTACAGCTTTGGCGGTCTGCTGTGCCTTTTCAACAACCTCCCTGCTGTATTGAGACATATCACGAATAACACGCTCGGACATCTCTTCAATGCTAACATATTCAGCCACACTCTCACCTCCAACAAGTCATAAAAAATGCGCCTTGCAGTCAACTGCAAAACGCTTGTGTGGGTATAATAAAACCGCCTTGATATGATACCAAAGCGGTTTATATGTCAGCAATCAAATTCAAAATATCCTCGCATATCTGTCCCTCATGATTAAGCCCGTTATCTGTAAGGCCTGACATCTGCAAGTGATCTGAGACCTTATCAACAAACTTTTCGACCTCGCTGTCTTTCATATCCGAATTGAAATTATCCGACAGTCCAATCTTTTTCAGTAAACTTTTCTGTTCTGAATTAAACTGAGCAGTCATTATGTCTCGCCACCTTTCAACTTGTTTCTCAGCTTCTTATGGGTTTTCCATGTAGATGTAAGCTTTTTGCTTTCGGGATTTATAGCCGTTGTAGCAGCTTCACCTATTCTCTGGAAACTGGGCCGTCCTAAGTTATCCCATTTTACAGGTTTTTCAGAAAGCGGATTGTCTATTGCATCAACGATTTCATCTTGTGTTATTCCACGTTCAGTAGCTCTCTCCAAAACGTGTTTGCTTAATTCTATATTTGAAGAATTAAGTGCTGATGTATCATATTCCTTTGTGCTTTCTTTGCTATTTATTATATCACTTTTATCTGATTTGTCAATAGTTGTCAAGCCATCTTTCGGAGCAAACCGTCCCGTTTCCGGGTCATGTCTTGGATTTCCTCTTTTCTCCATATCAGGCTCCGCCTTGACCGCTCCCTCACCCGAACCAAGGTCAACCATAGCATTTGTGTTGGGGGTGTATATCTTGTTGGTAACGGGGTCAAGAAGCACATCATTAAGCCCCAGCTTGATAAAATTCACACCCAGTGGCGGGAGATCCTCCAGCGCCCTCACCTCGTCAAGCTGCATGAAGTTGTTTTGCAGCGCAACGGAATAAGCCGCATATCTGCTCTGGATATCGCCCCTGGTAAGCTCTCTGGTGTCAAAGGCGAAATATACATTGCCCTTTTCGCTTTCAAGAAGCAGGTCATTGTCAAACGCCGCTTCCATAACGTCCAGCACAGGCATTACGGCGTTTTTTACCGTGTCCGCACTGAGTATGCCGTCAGATGTGCCGAAAAGCCTCAGTATCTCGCTGTTTATGGTCTGTATGTTCTGGTTTATCTGCATTTCCACGGACGTTGCGGATATCTCCTTGAAGTCAATTCCGGCATTCAGAAACATTACGCTTTCGGAATCCTCTGTGGAATACAGATTTCTCCATTTACTCTTTATTTCGTCAATGACCTTCTGGTCAACCCTGCTTTCGGTTTTCAGAAAGCCTCTTTTGCTGCCGCCCTTCATCATCTGGGAGCGCTGGAACTTTATCATGCTGTACGCCGTATCAATTACAAGAGGACTGTCATCAATAATGCCCCTGCCCTTGCCGTAGCCGTCGGTATTTCGGAGTATTTTCAGCAGCTGATAAGGGTAAAAACTCTTGCCCCTTATGCTGTAGTTGTATTTCTTGTAAATGGGGTCTGCTGTGTTCTTTATTACGCCCACATCGCTGTAAGCTATGTAATAAATCCCCGTGGGCATTCCCATTTTTCGCTCGATGTAAGCGTATCCTCCGCCGTTCAGCAGATAATCCTTTACCCATGCGTAGCGCATTGCATCGGCGGTCAGAGTGTCGCCTGTGTCGCCGTTAAGGAGCGTGATACGTGGGTCGTCGGTTATCTCCTGGGGCTTACCGTCCTCGCCCTTGCGGTACATTCTTATGGGCAGCATAGCCACCGCTCCCGCTATCATGTTCACGCATCTTGCAACGGCAGGGACCTGCATAGATGTGTCAGCAGTTACACGACAGCCGCTGAGCGCCGCCGCCAGCAGTTCCGCTCCCGAACCGCCCTCCGATACCTTGGTCTCGGCTCTCTCTTCGGAAAAAGAATAATTCTCCGCAGTCTCAGGATTTTTCTTTCTGCCGAAAATCTTAAACGCCATTGTCAAAATCCCTCCTTATATCATATATCAATGCACTGGAAGACAAAATCATCTGCCAGCAGTTCGTTTTCCATAAGCATATACACGGCGTTTATCAGCGCCACCACCATATCCACCTTGCCCGCACTGCGCTTCTTGTTGACGTACATATTCATGTTGGTGTCATATGTGCAGCGGGCATTTTCAAAGCTGTTTTCCAGAAGAGCATTTCTTTCATAGCGGAAGCTTCCGCCCAGTATGCTCTCTTTCAACAGCTTTGTGGCAGGGTGCAGAACACTCGAATGCTGCTTCACTATGGTGCATTCGATAGGATCATCCGCACTTTCCACTTTTTGCATCGAGGACAGCGCATTCATTCTGTCCCAGCCTGCACCCGCAACGGTCACGCCCAGAGTGCTTTCAAGGGTCAGGATATAGTCCTCCACAACAGCATAGTCAATGACCTCATCACCGCAGGCAATACAGTACCTTGCGGCAACGAATTTCTTGTAGTCAATGCCCTCTCTCGTGGATTTAAGCTCTATCTTGTCCGCAGGGATAAAGCCCATCACACGGGCAACAATAACGCCGTCATCATTTGTGACCATAGCAACGGCAGTGTTATCATCTGTGAGTGAAAGGTCATTGCCCAGATATACCCGCCTGCCTCTCCACCAGCTGTCGTCAGGCTCTATGCGGCAGAGCTGTACCTTGTCAACAGCCACATAGCCCTCGGTTCCCACGGACTTATAGCGGATATTGCAGTGCTTGCAGAGAAAATTCTCACGCTTGTTTTCGTAAAGCACAGCCATCTGCCGTTTTTCAAAGAGATTATCAAGCATCCGAGGCTTTCCGTGTACCGCAGGATTTGCCTGATAGATAACATTGTCGTTATGCTCCCAGTCGTTGATGATCTCTATGTCAGGCTCATACAGCAGCGCAAACACATTTGTGCGCTCGATTATGCCGTCAAGTATCTTTTTACTCAGATCTATCTGGTCAAGGAAATCATTGTTTTCATTTGGGTATTGGGTAGATATGATAATGCCAAGCTTGTTGGGCAGCGTTATCTGTGATGAGGTCATAGCCTCTACGGGATAGCTGTCCATTGCGCCGTCCTCGTCCGCCAGAAAGGCGTTTGCAAGCTTGCCGTCCAGTCGGTCATTTGAGTACGCAAGGGGCGTATATTCAATGTCCGTCAGCTTGCAGGTTATCATATCCCGGTTTATTTTGAAATGCTTCACCAAAAGCGGAGAGACCTTGATAATTTTTCGTACCGCCAGTCTCAGCTCCGATGAAAGCTTATAGTCAGGCGCTACGGAAAAAAGCCGGGCGAACCTCGGCTCGGTCAGCATCAGAATAATGAATATGACCGCCGAAACAAATGTCTTGAAATTCTTGCGGGCAATTTCAAGGATAGCCGTGGAATAATACCGCCTGCCGTCCCTGCCCTTGGTGCACAGCACCGCAGTGATGAACAGCATCGCATAATCTTCCAGCCCCGTAAGCATAGGGCAGTTAAGGTCAGGGTGTACCATAAGGCGGAGAATTCCGCTTATCCGCTTGTATTCCGCCATGCTCACATCCGCATCGGGGTTTCTTCCGTCCGCAATTTCAAGCCATTTTTCGCACTGCTTCTTTACGTATCGTCCGACCTTGCCGTCGGTCTCATTAACACAAAAAAGGGCGTATCTGTATGCCCTTGTATCGGTGATATTCAAGCAAAATACGCCCTCCTTTTTCACTCAAAAATACTGCTTTTCCTGTGCATAAACTCCCAGCACTCGTTGAGATATGCCTTTCCGCTGCCGTCCGACCTGCCGAGTATTTTTATTTTGCAGGCATCGGCAAGCAGGAGCTTGTAATCAAGGATATCAAGCTCGTTTATGCGGTCAAAATCAAACCCCGTGTGTTCCCTGACAATGCGTTCGCCGAATGTCAGCACAGGGAGCTTTGTCTCTTCCTCGTCATGCTCAAAATCGGGCTTGTCGGGTATGCCGTAGATATCCGCAAAGTCCTCGCAGTAGTCGTTTACAGCCTTGATATAGCCGCTCACAAACTCACACAGGGACTGTATGGGCATATCCTCGGGGAGCTCCGCCAGAAGATATGCAGCCCTTTTTATCTCCCTGCCGCTGCGGGCAATGTTGATAACGTCCCATGTGTGCTTTGAACATACGGGAACAGTGATAATGCCCACAGGCGGAAGAGCAACGGGAAAAACAGGCTTTTCAAACGGGGTTATTCCCCACTCGCAGTCCATACATGACCTGCCTTTGCATCGACCATAAGCATGAACTCGCCCGAATCATAAAAAGGCTCCAGGGCATATGCACACGCAAAGGGAGTTACGCTGTCCTGCTTCCATACAGCGTCAAAGCCGCTTGTGTTCTTGCCGATAACAACGACCACGGTATCGCCGTACTTCTTGTCATCGTGCTTGAATACAACAACGTGAACGGTCTCGTCCATGTTGCCAAGGCCGCCAACAAAGGTAAAGCCGAAGCCCGATGTGGTGTCCTTGGAATGCTTTGCGGTGGGGTACTGCTTTGCGATAGTCTCACCGTTTGCATTGAAGAGTTTGAAGTTTGATGTGCCCTTTTCATCGGAGATAACATCAATTTTCATCTCGCCCAGGTCTGACTTGTCGGAAAGGTTGGAAGTCTCCACCTTTACCTCGTAGCCGTCTTTAAGGTAGCCTATCTGGTTATCCTCAACCATAATGCCCGAAATAAACTTGATGACCGCAGCCGCTTCCTCCGGTGTGATGGCTTTGGTATCCGCAACCTTGGGAAATGTACTTGCGTCATAGTCGGCGCTGTAAACACGGCCCGAGCCGTAATAGGTCTTTTTGGTCATTGCCATAGATCATTCCTCCTCGATATGTTCTGTAATATCAAACACATACTGTGTGTAGAACAAATTGTTTGTGCTGTCGTAGCCCATGGTGCAGGAAAACTCACCCGCTCCCGCTGCGGCAGCCTCGAATTTCTTTTCTCCCTCAAAATCGCCTTTCTGCTTGCTTTCACGGTAGAAAAACGTAATTTCAAGGGGATAATGGCGGTAAAATGCCATTTCGTCAGCACCGTCAAAGTCCTTTTTGGGAATGTTATAGGTGCCGAAGCGGTGCTCACCGGGAACAGCCCTGAAAGAGTGCCATTCCATGCGCCCACATATTTTTTTGGCTTCCGCCAGTATCTCTTCAAATGTCATTGACCGTCCTCCTCGGTGTATATCCGCTTTGCACGGAACTTTATCTCGCTGTGCCTGCTGCCCACATCATCGGCAGGGGAAATGAGCTCATATACCACGCCCCCCGATACAGCTCTGTACTGCATGGGTGTAATGCGCATAAGCGCAGGCTGATATCTGCACTGTATCGTTACCGTCAGCGCCGCCTCATAGCCTGCGTTGGCTATGAAAAACTCGTTTCCGCTAAGTCCGTTGATGTAGCCACGACAGGTGAGATGGTCTTCCCACACATCGTTCACCGACCGCTGGAAGCATATCACAGCATTGAGCTGACCTGCCGTTATCATAGGTAATTCACCGCAATTCCGCCAAGTATCTGCTTTACCGTGGGATTTTCCCTGCCGTTGGCTATTTCGACAGAGCGGTTGTCGTACATATCAATGCACAGGCAGTTGAATGCGTGTATCACTTCGGGATAATCGTCCAGCCGTTCATCTGTAAGCCCCGTGTAGGTGCGTATGTAGCCCTTGGCAGCTTCCATAATGTCTTCGATAAGGCTGTCGTCAAGGTCGTAGTCAATGCGCATCGCAAGCTTTACGCTTGCCAGAGTTGCCTCGCTTAGTTTCATGGGCTTCCTCCTTTTCAGGCTCAGGCTCGACTTCGGAAATATATCCGCAGCGGAGAAGCTCGGAAGCCGCCGCCTCGGGCAGCTCCCTTACCTCACCCTTGTACATACTTACCTTGCCTGCGAATGACACGTTTGCTGTGTACATCATCAGCCGCCTACCTTAGGGCAGGAAGCGACGACATAAGCGTCCTCGTTCACAGGCTGACCGTCAAGCCACATAATGGTCAGGATACCCTTCATGCCGTACTCAGCATACTTTTCGTTGAGTATCTGCATAGACATATCGGGGTTGAGATTTACCTTGTATGCCCTTGCAAAATCGCCGAAAAGGATAGGGTGCGTCTCGCTGCCCATATTGTCCATAGCTTCGGAAACCAGCACAGGCTTGCCGAGAATGGTACCGACATAGCCGCTTGTAAGGTCATTCTGGTGGAAGATATAATGACCGTCGCCGTCTTTCAGCAGTCTTACAGCGCAGAGGGTGTCGTTGCTCATTATCCATGCTGCGTCCTGCTGATAGAAGCTTTTGAGGGAGTGGAATATCTTCACGATTTCGTCAGCGGTGATGGCTGCGGCAGACGCAAGTGTGAACGCCGTGCCGGACTTTACAAGTCCCTTGGGCTGGTCTGTGCCTGTGCCCTTGATGATAGCGGTCTCAGCCTTTACAGCCATGTCACGCAGGGTCTGGTTCTCGACTTCTGTTGCGATGTCAAAGGCATTCTGGTTGATTACTTCAAGGGAGAGCTTTGCCAGAGCAGTAAGCTTGTGGTGCTTTATCTCGATGGTCTTGAACTTTGCGGCGGAAGAGGTGATCTCCTCAATTTCGCCTGTCCAGCCTGCGGATATCTTGTTGTCGTTGTCCGCTACGATCTGCTTGTAGGTGCCTGCGCTGTTTACCACAGATACACGGTTAACGATGCCCGAAAGCTCAGTGAACTTGTGAATAATGTCCTGCGAGAACTCTGAGGGGATAATGCTGCCTGCTGTGGAAGTGGTCATCTCTCCCGCTCTCAGCTCATTGCCTCTGATAAAATCGGATACGATATCCTTTGCGGCTCTCTTTTCCTCGCCGTCATCGGCGATGAGATCTGAACCGCCGTCAAGGTCACAGCCTGTGTCATTGACCTTCTGGGCACGCTTTTCAAGCTCAATGGAACGGTCAGTGTCTGCGATCTCCTTGTCAAGGGCTTCAAACTGTGCCGCCTCTTCATCGGAGACCGCACGGTTCTCCTCCTTTGCCTTGCCGAGAATAGCGTTCATCTGTGCGGTGAGCTGTCCTCTCTTTTCGATAAGTGACTTTAAATTCATGCTTTTTTCCTCCTTGTTTTGGTCGTTTGGGTATAAAAAAGCCGCCTTGCAGTGCTGCTGTGCAGCCAACTGCAAAACGGTCATTTTGATTATTGGTATAATCGTTTTTTACTTGCTTTCTTTGAGATATTCCGCATATCTTCTGCGGTATTCGTTCAGGCTCATGCCGTTTGCTCCCTCAGGATAATCGGGTTCATCACGCTGAACGCCGTCATCTTCCCAGCCGCAAACGGGGCAGATCTCAAAACAGTCATCTTCTTCAAAAGTGTGCTTTCCGCATACAGGACAAATTTCACCTTTCATTTTTGTGCCTCCGTATCTTTGGCTTTTCGCCTTAAATAATAATCTTCGGTTGCGGTAAACATTGTTTTTATGCCTAACTTGGGGTTTCCTTTTACATAGTCCTTGGAAGATTTATCATAGCGAACAACCTCACCTTTTGAAGTCTTGTATCCCATTATATTTCCGCCTACAGGCATTTGTACAAGTTCAAGTGCTCTTTGAGCATAGCCTTTCATATCATAGCCCCTTGCTTCATATTCTGCCTTGTGGCTTGATATTTTAGGCTGCTCATTTCCATATCAATGGTTCGCAAGATTTGTCGAAGAAAAGCCCTTCTCAAATTCATTTGGACCTGCTGCACTGATATAGCTGAAATCTTCCGAAGATTTTATTATACCACTTTCAGCGGATTTGTCAATACTTTCGGAAAAACTTGAAGCGCCGCCAACGCCCTCTTTGCACCACATTCCCTTTGCGTTTCTCGCCTGTGACGGGTTATATCTCACCTCATACATTCAGGGCGGTGCTTCCGCCGCCTCTGCTCTGAGCTCCAGCTCTCTCATTCTCACCCGGGCAAGGCGGGTTTCATAAGAGCTGTAGTCGGGTGTGTCGGGTTCGGCACGGGAATAATATTTTGCCTTTTCGTCACTGCTCAGGCTATCCCATGATTTGCGGTCAGCAATAACCATATTCTGTTGAGACTTCATAAATTTTCTTTTTGCTTGGTCGTCTCTTAGCGTTCCCTTTTCCCATGAGCCACTCGATTTTGTCCTGCGGAAATACGTTTCTCCGTTTACCGTTATTTCTCTTGCTCCTGTTTCAGCTGCTTTGGAAACTTCGGCTTTGAACGCCTCGTCAAAATTTTTTCCGTTTTGACGGCGTGTGTTTTTACTTGATTTATCGCGGAGCGAGTTCATATATGTACTGTGCTCTCCCGCTATATTAATGGATTTGTCAAACGCTTTGTCAGAACTGGCAACCTTACGGGCGGGACCTACGGTGTAAACATCGAAATACTTCTGTCTTGCTTCAAGCTCAGCCGCAGAGTATTCATATATTTTATCACGTGCAGCATTCTTTTCGTCATCTGAAAGATTGAGAGTTCCAATTTCATCATATTCTCTGTCATATGTTCTGGCTATTGCGCTGCCCGCATCATAGAAATTTGAGCCTTGGGCATTTGCTTTGGATATTTTGGCTTTGTCAAGTTCTTTCTTTGCTCCACTCCCGGAAGTTTTCCACTGCTCATACTCGCCATCAATATCACGTTCAAACACATAAGCAGACTTGCCGCCCTTGGAGTATAAAAATCCGCCGCTTCCGCCGCCATTGGCAGTGGTAAACCTACCGTTATACGGGTCGTGATAGGGATTAAAGCGAAGCTCCGTAAAATCCGCTTCTTCCGCTCCCTCGTCAGCTCTCAGCTCAATGGAAGTGCCTGCATAACAGGGACGGTAACGGTCATCTATCAGCGATACCTCGGAGATGCTCAGCGCCTTTACGTGCCGTCTGGGTACGCCCTGAGAGCGCTGTTCTATCTCGGTATCAATAGCCTTGAACCCGAAGCTCCAGCCACGGAGAAGCCCGTTTCTTGCCTTTTCCACAACTTCCTCGTCGGTGATGTCTGCCGACGCCCTCAGCCCGATACTGTCCTCTGTAAGGGCGAGAGTGCCCTCGGAAGTGGAACCTATCTTCCGCCCCTTGTCGTGATTTAGCAGCATATCAACATTCTTTGCCGCCCTCAGAGCATTGCCGAAAGCGCCTGCGGCGATCTGCTCAACGCATTTGCCGCATTCGGGGCACATCACAATGCGGCTGTCACGCTCGACGGCATTAACGTAGCCCTCAATGTGCAGGACACCGTCCGCCCTTATCTCAAAATCCATCTCATCACCCTTTCTTAACCCCTCGAAATCGAGGGGGTTATTTTTTGTTGACTGATATTGCTTAGAAATTACAGTACAACGCCCTCAATTACTGCTCTTGCCTGCAATATAGCGATATAATCTTCCATCGT
>ERZ857922.3145-NODE-3145-length-14851-cov-9.252771_pt1 | contig 14851 bp, 20 predicted proteins | sample MGYA00519579_ERZ857922 | MGnify/ENA primary metagenome ERZ857922 (study PRJEB31778, sample SAMEA3449375) | human gut metagenome | biome: human gut; feature: human-associated habitat; material: faeces | place: United Kingdom | collected 2010/2012 ... | reverse complement strand
GGGATGTAATACGACCTCCCCTACCCTGTATGGTTCTATACAGAATAGGAGAGGCTTTTAGGTACATGTCTTTAAATTGCTTTAAATTCGCGTATAATCAGTTATTTTATATTAAGCATATAATTAAAATATCATGTAGTCAAATAAAGCTGATATGACTCTAATGTAGCGCTTTCTGAATGGATATAATTAAACCTTAATAAATATGTATTATTATTTTGAGCGTCTTTAGTTATAGTTTGCCATGAATGTGTATCAGGGGTAGGCGGTGTAATAGGTGTCCACATATTTAAATATGTATCAGATGAGTGACCATTCATTTCAATATCATTATTTGTCAATATAAATGGTTTATTATAATTCATGATTAAAAATTCATCTAACTCGGTTGAAATTGAAGATATAAAACTACCGCCGTCATACCATCCTGATGTCGATATATCAGAGGTCTCGACCCCACTGGGGGTAGGAATAGCCGAAATAGCATTATCAACATAATTTTTATTTGCGACTTGGTTTGGTGATGTTGGTGTTGTGCAGTTTGCATTCTGTAATGTACCTTGTACTAAGATATTGCCGTTATTAGCGTTAAGAGTTATGCCTGCACCGTATAAGAATAAATTTTTAGTTGAGCGTATGCCGGTTACAGTATCGTTGCTTGTACCCTCGACAAAACCAGTAGATATTGTCCCGTCACTTGTATTTGATACTTCAAGACCGCTTTCGCTAAGCGTCATATCCCCACTTGTGAGTGTGCCTGTGAATGTGCCGTTGTTGTTTGTAATATAGTTTAATTCGGGTAATGTGCTTAGAACAGGAGTGACGGTAATGTTAGCGGTTTTATTATCAAAGCTGTAATCAAAGTAAATATTGTAGTAGTCTTGTTTATCTGTGTCATAAACTAAGGTAGTCCAGCCCGCGGAGTTAGTTGCTGGGGTTGAATAACGGGGGTACCAAAAGCATGTTATTCCTTTAGTTGACTGCCCGTTTATTTCAAACTGTAAGTTGTTGGCAATAAAACATAAACCAAAATGTTCGTTTAAAAAGGCATCGAATGTTGCGTTAATATTAGTAAAGAAATTATAATTTTCAATAAAATAGGTATTGCTACCATCAATTTGATTTATACCGTTATCATCAACATATTTAACATTGGTTGCGCGTGATGTGTCAGTTTGCCATGCGTTAGCGGGCAAATTTGTTTTGATAAATGCCGTGTTTGTTGTAAGAGCTGTGACATTAGATATGCTGTTGTTATTCATATTTAAGGTGCCCGTCATGGTTCCACCACTAAGCGGTAGGTATTTATCGAATTCTGAACCGATGTTATTGTATGCTGTAATTAATGTATTAACCTCATCAATCAGACTATTAGTAAGTGTGAGTAACTTGCACATACTTTCGTATAGAGATGTACCCTCTAATATCGTTGGCACTGTTTTACTACATGCGCAGATATTATTTATGTTTGGTATTTGTTCCATTTGTTAAACTCCTTTAAGGTTTGTAAGCTGTGATATCATTGCATCCAGCATATCATTTTTTGTATCATATTCGAAATAGTCTGTTACTATTGCGTCAGAATTTGGAAGTAACCCAGGCGTATCGGGATAACCTATTGTAGTGCTTTTAAATTTGTATTTGCCGTCATTATCCGGGATAATCGAAAAGATATATGCGTGCATTTAAAACACCCCCATAAACAAGTTTTTAAGCTCACCTATCACCATTAAATCAATATTAATAAATGTATCCCGGTATAGTTTAATTAATTCAGCTTGGGATTTTTTACTGCCTGTTGTTGTTTTTGTATCAGTCAAGTTTCTGTTTTTTACTTCCTTATCGTCCTTGAAATTTGAATTTATTGTATCTTCGGAATAATTATTAGTTACATTACCCGTGTTTGTTGTTGTTCCGTTGCTTGTTTGCGTTGTTTCCGAGTTATCTGTTCCGTTTGTAACGCCTGTTTCAACGGAGCTTGCATAAAAACCGTCGTCACTTATCCAATTCTTTTTTATTGGTGTTTGCGGAGTATCGTTTTGGTATTTAGTATTTGTGGCATTGCTTGTGTTAGTGCCTTCACTATTATTTGTTACATTATTCGTAGTAGTTAAATCATTAACCTGTTTGTTTTCCGTATTGGATTTTACTTGGCTTTGGTTTACTCCGTTAGTGGTTGTTGTTTCGTCGCCTGTTCGGGTTGTGGTTTCTGTAAAGTTGTCTGTAATTAACGGTTCAATTTCGAGCTTAGCGCTTTCGTAAAGCTGGTTATAATACGGCATAATCTCGGACATTGTTGTTCCTAAATAATGGTTAAATCTATCGGGGGTTTCAAAACCAATTTCATGGAAATAGTAATGATTAATTATTTTATTATTAAGTGTGTCCCGGTATGTTTCATCAAATATAGGGTAATTTTCCAAGTTCAGTTCATACTTCTGTTCCACTAATGTCTTTAGTTCTATCGTATACTTTGCCATTAAGCTCGACCTCCTCATAATAGGGTTGTGTGTCTTGACGAAATCTAACCTCAATATTTGTTCCAAACATTTTATTTATTTTCTTAGCCGCGTCCTGTCTGGCATTAAGCATGACATATCTTTGAGCGTGAACACCGCCGAGATTAGATATAATCTCGTCAGTAACAAGTCTTTCTTTTTTCTCTGTGTTTGCATTATCTATGCCACAGAATGTGAGTGCTTCTTGCCAGATTTGTCTTTTTAATGTATTCAATCGGTCAGCAACATAATCGGATTTAGTGGGAATTACAGATATATTATCAATATTAGTATTCTCGTCAGCGAATATAACGGGTATGTTTCCGTCATACTGTTGATAAAGGTTTCGCATAGTAAGCTCTTGTTTCTTATCACACTTAATAATTAATGGTGTTTTCTGTGATTTAACATTAACATCAATAGTCCGTTCAATTTCTGCAAGTCTGCGTGCGTATAATTCAATAGTTAAAATGGACGGGGTATGTAAGTAATTGTTATAAATTAATACACTGTTTTTATTATCTAAACGTTTCTGATATCCGTTAGGAGCATATGCACGGCGATATATAGGATAGTTATACACGTCTAATTTACTACCGATAGTGCAGTTTAATGCAAGGTTTCCGATAACATCATCGTTGAAATATACTAAAAATCCCCTATCACTCAAACTAAGTTCAATAAATCGCGGGTCTACACTATCGGGCAGGTTTTCCCATTCAAACATATTTATAACATATTCCTGTAATCGATTGAAATAATCGATATACGTATTATGATTATCAATGTATGTTTTTTTCTTTTTGCCGGTATAGTAGTTCGGCATTGCATCTAAAAATTTCAATTATATTCACCTACCTTACTGTTGATAATTTCCTATTCGTTTGGGGTCTGAAATATCCCAGCACCTAAATCCGTCCGTAAATATTCTTTTTATTTTCGTCATTGCATTTGTCGGCACTCCATTTAAATACGAATATGGGTCTATTGTTGTAGAATTTAAAGGAACAGCAATAGGCATTATAATGGGATTGTTTAGTTTTAGATATGGTCCTCTCCCTCCATTATTTCCAAATATGTTTGTAATGTATGTGCCGCTTTGTACTTGATTATACGCATAACCATACATACGAAAATATGAAGTCATACGCACACAGCTTGCACTATCTGCTTGAATTATTTCTATTGCGAATGGTGCTTGCATAAAACTAAACATCTTAGCGGTATTTGAAATGATTGACCCTGCTGTTGAATTGGCTACATTTTGTTTATCTATTGTTTCCGCAATTAAACCTGCACCTGCACCTGCACTTGTAACAGCCCCTCCGACTGCGTTTGCAACACCTAATGCTGCAGGTATTGATTTTGTGCCGCTTGCCGTGATAAGTCCTGCAGCTAATTGCAATCCACCTCCCACAATTTTTAAGGCTGTATTAGTTAATAAAGAGGATTGATTATTATTCCACCATGTTTGGAATGTATCTTTATTCCAATTACACATAATACTATCATTATATTCAATTACTTTAACTTTATTATGTACCTTACTTGAAACGTATGCGACTAAAGTAGGGGAGGCGCCTATCGATAAATTAACTTTTACAGTAATATTACCATCATCTGTTTGTAAATCTTCGGGTCGTAATTCTAATGTATCCCCGTTTGCGGAATGTATTAAAACTTTGCAATATGGATAACTGTATAATTTTTTATCATAATTCCTATTTATAAGATTATTAAAATTAAATGTATATGTTTCTGTCAGTACATTTGGATAAACAATTGTAGATGTTGGATTGAAAATATCATCATATTGTACTATTGGAAAACGCGACAACATAATAGCTTGTATGTCATCATCAGTTACTAATTTTAATAATTCTGACATTAAGTTAACTTCTGATTGACCTCCTGTATCAATATGAAAACTTCCAATATATAATTCTGAATACATGTCACCAAATGTTTGAGAGCTTACAAACCATTTTGTCATTGGTATATCATAACCAGCAGGGGTTCTATTATTATCTACTTTACTTAAAAATACATTAAAACAAAGTCGAGTATCAGAGGTGTTTAATACACCAAATTCTTGATAAAAGAGAGTTTGATATGTACTAATATCCTTATAGTCATCTTGAATATTTGTAAATAACGCCTCATTTGTAGTCGCTCTCTCAATAAAGCTATTTTTTATTTGAATATCACGATAATAGGTTTGAAAATAATCTATCTCATAATACACTTTAGTGGCTAACGCACTTATATATTCAATTCTATTTATAAACGCGAAATATACTTTATTAGGAGTGTATGTTACACTTGCGCTTTCACTAACGCCTTGTGAAATAATTCTGAATATTACATAATTACAATTAGAGATATTTGACGCGTTAGTTGGGATAATTAAAGTGTTTTGTTCTTCACCGAAAGCGTGATTTGTCATCAGATAAGGGTGCCCACTATCCCCATTATAATAGAAAGCGCTTTTACTACCGTCTGCGTTATATACTTGTTTTAAGTAATTGTTTAAAAAAAGCTGTACTTGGTCAGCTACTGTGCCGTTATGAGCTGGATATGTCCATATATCTTGATAAGTGTTATCACAAGGAACACCCGCACAAATATATACTTCTGTTCCGTTTACCTTATCAGGGGTTAACTGAAATGTTGGTATTAATGCCATATAATATCAATCCTTATAATAAAATGTGAGGGAGGCATAAGCACCCCCTCTGTATATTATTCTGTTACTGTAACCGTAGCTGTGTCGGTCTTTGTTCCGTCAACTACACTGGTTGCTGTAACAGTAAGGGAGGACAAAGTCTCATTAGGGGACACATAAAGCATACCTGTATTGTCTATTGTACTATTATCGCTGTTAACACTCCATGTTACGAGCTTAGACGGGGTGCCTGTAACTACAACATTCGCGCTGAATTTACCATACTGTCCCTTAGTAACACTAAGAGTAGAGGGTGTGACGCTAACTGATGTTATACTATTTGTTGCTGTTGTAAACAGGACTGCGTTTGCAAACGGGGATTTAGAGTACGTTTTCCATACATGATAGAAATAATTCCAATACAGTCCCTGTCCATTATAGTTTTCTGTAAAGCCGATAAAGTTATCGAATACCATAAACCAGCTTTCATCAACAATAGCAGCAACAACACCAGTCGTATCGCTGAAATCGTCTATCAAGATACGCTGACCCATAAACTCTGCCTTATCCATATTAAACGCACTTGCAAGTACATTTACATCAATTACAGCATCGAAAGCCGCGTCTACAATAAGTATCTGATTGCGCTTTTTACTGTGTGTGACAACCCCCATGGGGTTATAAATATTTGACATAAACTCCAGCTTATTGCTAATACCTTTAATCGTGGTTACAATCTCATGGGCATTATCAGCAGTAGGTTCGGGTACTGTTATCGCATAAAATTCCCCGTTATTAATGCCATCCGCAAGCATTTCTTTCATAATAAGGAACTCATCAAACTCCGAACCGGTATAAAGACTGTCAACAATACGTGCGATAAGGTCGCTGACACCCTCAGTAGAAAGAAACGCCTGCCGCAGCTGCTCATTGCTGATTGTCGTTTTGTAAAAGTTCTTTACATTAAGACGATGGAAAGCCGCGTTAACGTCGGGAATTTCACGTTTGAAAACCTCATTTTCCGCTACATTGGGGTCAAATTCATGTGCTCTGGCGATATTTATGAATATTTCCTCTACTGTCTCACCGTATTCAAGAATACCCTTTTTAAATCTTTTCAGCGGATTTTCATAAGATTTTGATGTGATAAGTACTCTGCCAATACGATTTACAAGAGCATGAAGAAATTCATTCTGTATTGCCTCAAAGGTAATAATCGGATTGCCTACTTCTTTTATGTTGTTTTGAGTTGCGACCGGCACTCTGTCTTGATATGTCTGACTTGCACTATTTCTGATTGCGTTAAGAATATCAACAGAGCTGGCGGCAAGTGTCACTGATTTTGCTTTAGTTGCCATTATTTTTCACTCCTTATTTATATATTATAATCACCCTCGCGGGTTTTAAACAAATCTTCATATTCTATGTCATAAGCATTATTGTCAGAGCGGATATCTTCAATTTGCTCCTCTTTTACTTCTTCCTCATCACTGAAAAACCGCTCGCGGTATTTTCTTACCATATCGTCGTAACGCTCTGACCATTTAACTCCGTTCTCGTCAACACTATCATCAACTACTTCGGTGCTAATATTATCTATCACGTTATAAACATCGTCCTGTAATCCTTTCAGTTCATTCATGATAGCCTCGTCGTCTTTTGCAAGCTCACTTATCCTTATAAGACGGTCTTTTATTTCTTCTTTAGTCATTAATTATACCTCCTGTCTGTATAACTTCTATTAGTCTACCAATCATTGTTGCACATTCTTCACGGGTAATATTCTGACGGGGTTTGAATGTCCCGTCTTCATATCCATCTGTAATGCCGTAATCGTACAATAGTGAAATGTATTTTTTTGCATAATCGTGTGCCTCATTAAAATCTGTCGGTATCATTTCTTCACCTCCTATTTGAAAATCTTTTGAATTATATTTACCTCGTTTAAAATCATAACCGAGATATTCATAAGGGTCAATGTCCTTATTATCCTTATTTATTTGATAATGAACATGTACACCCGTCACATTGCCGGTATTTCCCATTATGCCGATTTTAGTCGTGGGAGTAACAATATCTCCAGTTTCTACACAAATTGTATCGGTTGCTAAATGACATAAAATATGGTGAAGTCCTTGATTATCTCCAATTGATACATACCAACCCCAACCTGTTTTATCGTAAGCTATGACACGTACAACACCCTCACAGGGAGAATATACAGTTTTATTATCACTGACAAAATCAATACCTTTATGATAGGTTGCCCAGTATTTTGTATTTACTTCTTTGTATTCTGCTGTAACTTCGAAATTACCGCTTACAGGTAGCTTAGTCATTATCTTCACTCTTTCGTTTTAAAATATCTATGGCGTTTATTAATACTTTAGGAATAGGAACACCCATAAGCCCCAAATTTTCAAATATAGATAGTATTTCATTAATAATTAAACATACAATAACGCATTCACGAATAAAGCTGTTTCCGCTTATTGAATCCGTAAAATTAGCGATTATAACTACAACAAAATATGCGGCTTTTCGAATAATTCCTTTAAACCCTGCCTTACTTTCAAGTCTGCCTGTTTCAGATTTTGGACTTTTATGGAATAATCCAGCTAAAATAATTCCTAATATATAATCTATTATCATTATTGTAATTAATATAACAAGCTGCAAATTAAATTCCCCTATTAAGAAAGTAAGACACAAACAAGATATGCTGTATATCGAAAATAAGATTGATTTTATACTCAATACATCACCCCACTATATTGTCATTTTTATAATATCCTCGCACATATTCTTAATGTTAATATTTTCAAACCTAACTAAACCAAGTTTATAACACTGGATAAAATTGTCAATAAATTTACTGCTGTGACCTTTTAAAAGCATAGTGTTAGGAGTATGGTCAGATAAAGTGATAGAATACTTGATTTTACAGTGCTTATCTATATCATTTGATACATATAACAAACCGCTCTTATTTATGTCCGTCCATATCCCAAACTCTACGCCTTTATACACTATAGTATAAAAATATGTTGCTGTGTACGGCTTTTTCTCGACAAATGTATTAGTATCACGTAAAAAATCACTGCCATATGAATAGTTGAAATACTCAGTATTACTGATAATTTTACCGAAACGGGTTTGTTTCATCGCATTAACATATTCGGGGTTAGACGCTTTTTCTATTAGTATATCGTTTGTTGATGATATACTTTTATTATACGGCATTTTAAGGTTAAAATATAAAAAGTACGGGTTTGTAACACTTAAAGCATTGCTTAAAAAATATACTGTTACATCTCTACCCCTTGATACCGTATTATAAAACTCAAGAAAATTAACGACCTCATCAGGCAGGTAATGATGATACCCTTTATCAAGAATGAATTCATCAAATATTATTTTATTAACATTAGGATATGGAGTTGATTTTTCCATTTTTGATGTTGATAACGGTATAAATGTCCCCGCAATTTTATTATTAATATACGCCGTTGGACTGTTGACCTTAAACTCAACGTCAGGGAACGCTGATTTTATATCATCAAAGAATTTATTTGTACGTTTTAATTCTGTTTGATACCGACGTAGATATATAAATTGCGCCCCTGTTTTTAAAAAATCCTCTATCGCCCATTTTTTACAACCGTATGTTTTACCAACGCCACGGTCGCCCACAATAAAATTAAATAAGCAATTATGCGATAAGCTGTTCTTAATATTCCAATACATATTCAACACCATTTTAATAGGTCGGAATATAAGGGAGTAACACCGACTGCCACGCCGTAAAATAAATGTCAAAATTAATTGTTGGCTTCATTTATTCGCGTTACCTTTTCCTTATATCCCTACATATATTATAGCATAAAATATTATAATTATCAACTACTTATTAAATTTATTTACATACTCACCATAACTTAAAAAACAATTATTTTTAATGTTATATAAGTGAATTTCATGCAAAAGCATATCGAATTCATTTTGTTTTTGTTTCCGTTCTTTCAGTTCTTCTGATTTAGCTTTTCTTAGTTTTTCAACATTTTGGTAATACATGTTCCGTCTTTTTATATTTGCTTTTTTCAAACATGCTTTAGAACAATATTTTTGATGTGCGGCATTTGGAAAAAAAGATTTTCCACACATTAAACATTGAATTTCATTTAATGGTGAAGTCAAGCTCATGCAATACAACACCCCCTTTTACATGTAACGGTACAAGTTTTCCGCTATATACTACCCCCTCTTTAAAATTTTCAAAGGTAACCTGTGAATAGCATTTATCGGGCAGACCCGCACATGTTATATTTAATAAGCTGTCCCCATAATCTAAATTTTTTAAATGTGGATTAAGATTAATAAAATTATTAATTTCATCTCTATTCATTTTAATTTTTTCAACATATGTTTTTGCTCTAATATATTTACCCTCTGAAAATTCTCCCTCTTTTTTCCATGCACCTAATTTAACAGGGTCAACTTCTATTGTATCAGGAATATTATACCCTTTAATATGCAAGCTATCTGTATCTGCATAAATAAAATTATCTCCTAATTTTTTCGCGTTAGTTATAGTTTTATACCGGGCGTAAGAGGTAACAAAAATTCCAATCGGTAAATAATTAGCTTTTCGTATCTCTTTTTCGCCTAACTCGTACTTAATAATTCCATTATCTAAAACAGGATACTTACCTTGTACATTCGGATTTAATGCAAACTTACCGTACAGGGAATTTAACATCAGCTTAGCAATAGTTCGTAAACCATAATTTTTATCTATTGTTGCTTGATTTTTTATTGCAATCCAATAATCAATATAACTTTTAAATAATTTATTACTACTTTTAAACTTGTAACCGTTAATATAGACTAAATTCTTTACATTATAATTATCAAAAAACAATTTTAAATCAATGTTTGTTAAATATAAGTTTATTATCTCACCATGACTATCAGTAAGATATTCTGTGGGAATAAAACCAATATTATTTTTTATTTGAATTGTAGGAATTCCGTTTTCTTTTAATTCAAATTCACATGCTAAATGTTGTATATAAAGATTGTATATTCTATCGTATTTATATTCACCATCAAAAAAGATATATTCTCCATAGGGTAACTTACATTCATACATAACAGATGGGTATAAACTGTTAACGTCTAAAATAATCCCACCATTAACAATTTTATTTTTATAGAGTGGATTAAGGTAGGTAAAACCACCTTTGTATGCTCTGCGCATATCTTTATCCACTTCATATGGTATTTCGGGAAAATACTTTTTATATTTATCTAAACCAAGTAATTCTTTATAACTGTTTAAAGCATTACTTGCAGTTGTCATATGCGTAAGCTGTTGCTTAAATAACTCTTGCAGGGCTAAACATACTATTTCGGTGTCATGTTTTAAATATTCCTTTTCATGCTCAGTTAATACATGGTTTTTATCACGAGTTAAAGTATAATTTAAATCTAACTTAGTTATTGGCAGCTTAAATGTTTGCGCAATTTTATCCACACTCATTGGCAGCAATTTTAAACTATCATAAATAGTTAAAATATTTTTTACCTTACTATTCTTTCTAAAACAAATTTCGCACGAATAAAAAACACCTTTATCACTAATTAAAGTTGTAAAAGTATTCGTTTCTAAATCTTTACGAGATTTAACATATTTAAAATTATGATTATATAAGTAAAAAAAAATAAATTCACAATCAAATTTTGCATTATGAAAATATACAGTTGCTTTTTTATTCTTAAAAAAATCAAAAAAGAATTCTATATTATTATCACAATAAAATTCTAACGTATTAATATTCTGTATCCCACCTGCCCATACAAAACAATCAGTAGCATCAGTATTTGTTTCAAAATCTGCAACATATATATCACACCTCGAATTCATCTACAACTTCCCCAGTAGATTTATCTATTTTATATGTGGCACGGTTATTAGTTTCTTTATCTATTGCATTTATAAAAGCATATTCTATTTCTTCCTGCTCTTGCGGTTCGTATATGAAATCGATATTAAAATATGGAATTTTATAATATAATGAAACTAAATCAGTTCCACTCAGTTGATTTACTTTTGAATATAACTCCCCTTTCCCAAATACATTTTCAATCGCTTTCAGCATATTATTTTTATAAAATACTGCACGTTGACTAATATCCATATTGTATCTGTTACGCTCAATTCCTTGAACAAATTTATCCCAATCCGTATATTTAATACTTTCAATTAAATTAGCTTTGGGGGATAAATCGGACGCGGTAGGCAGACCCATTCCAAAACCGTCTTTTAAGTTATATGTCTCTATTTCCTTTTTACGCTCGCGGTTTATCCTTGCAAAAATTCTGTCTATTCTGTTTTTTTCATAATTCGTAATGACCACATTCTGTTTTGTAATGTATGGGTTCTCAGAACCCTTTTTAGTATAGCTTTTTAAATCATTTACAATGCGGTTATAATCGGCAAGTGAGTTTATATCTTTTAAAACTGTTCTTATACTTTTTTTCTCTGGCTGTATATCGGAAATTTCTGGCTTATTTATTTTAACTCGATTAATTTTATTATTATAATTTCTGACTAAATTACGCAGTTTATTTACTGTCTGTGGCTTTAGGTTCATTTTCATTGACCTCTTTTATATAATATTCGATATTTTTAGCTGTTGGAGGAAACATTATACCATTTTCAGTTTCTTCAAACATTCCGACAACACCAAAATTACCCCCGTCATATTCGATGTCATATTCGACACATACATGTAAAATAATATTATCACCTCATTTCTATACCCACCCTACCGCCCTTTAAAGTTAAGATACAATATTCAACGACAGCATTTTCTTTTTGCCTTTAGTGAGCTGTTTTACCTCTATCGGGATGGGCTCTTCCCAAGTGGGCGCTCCGTATATACCAATTAGCTTTTTAACTGCTGAAAAAATGCCGACGGATACACACTGGTATGATTTATTATCCTTATCTATAAGAACTACACGTGGACAAACACTAACTTCACCAGTTTCCTCATTCGTGCATTCTACACTTTCAGCGTATATATCTTTAACATATATAACCTTATTAATGCAATCTGCAAGACGATAATCGGGATTATTTGTAGCGGCAAACAAACGTGCTTTATCCTCATTTGTCTCTACTTTAAATGAGCAAAAAACGTCCGTAGAACCCGCTAAGCTGGCAGTAATTGAATTATTATTTGATACAACGATATTGTTTTCCATTTAAGTTTATTTCCTTTCAAAATTAAAAATTTTTAGTTTTGTAATTGTTAGTTTGTAATCATTCGGCAAGTGTTTTATTTTTGTTTTAAATTAATACAAGCATAGGCATCACCCCTTTAAATTAAAATTTTATACGTTATTGTCACTCACTTTCATACTTTTATTTTCACTCGCTTGCAGCTCTTTTTCCGCTTCTGTAATTTCTTTATAGTACCGTTCAAAATCTTCTCGTGAAATAGTAATAATTCCGATGTGCAATGAGCCGAATTTTTGAAACCTGTCAATAGTGACGGTATTTTCATCTTCTGATACAATTTTTGCGAAAATCGAAAATTGGTTTATCAGCCCTCTTGCCTTGCAAATATGTGTAAAATATGTCTCGTGAATACAAGGCAGTTCTATAAATCGGAATTTATCCTTGAATTGTCTGCAGTGCTTTTCGCAATTATTTCCATGCTCGTCAATCGGCAAGAGAAAATAAATGTCCGAACGTTCAAAACATACATCGTAGTGAAAACAGTCTTTACAAGTCATTTAAATAACTCCTTTCAATAGGGAAATACTTCACCCTCTAAAACGTTAAGCACAGACAAACTTCTACACAAACAATCCTTTGAACAAAATACATTGCAATCATCGCTATCAAAATATTTAACTTGCAAGTAATTATCTCCTACCATGTAATATTCATCTGTACATTCCGCACCACATTCAGCGCAATATTTTTCTTCTTTCATTAGCATTTTAGTTCACCTCGACAAATTCGCCGTTTTCCAGTTTATAAAACGTATCTTCTTTTATCGTCTCGCCGTCTACAATCTTTGCAGCATAGTCTTTTACAACATATTCGCTGTCTTCCCTTTCACGCTCAACAATAACTATCAGACTTCCTTTTTTGCCTTTTGCTATACTGCCGCTATCACCTATCATAACGGAGTGTTTACCGCCTGCAAGTTTCGCACAATTACCACCCACAAGTGTCGCTTTATAACCTCCTACAAGTTTCGCAAAATCACCGCCCGCAAGTGTCGCAAAATTGCCGCCCGCAAGTTTCGCTTTATAACCTCCTGCAAGTTTCGCACTATCACCGCCCGCAAGTGTCGCAAAATCACCGCCCGCAAGTTTCGCCCAATTACCTCCTACAAGTTTCGCACTATCACCGCCCGCAAGTTTCGCAAAATCACCGCCCGCAAGTTTCGCAAAATTGCCGCCCGCAAGTTTCGCATTATAACCGCCTGCAAGTGTCACATTAGCATTTTCGTTGTTCTTTAATTCCTTTGTTTCTTCTTTTACTTCATTCTCAATGATTCCATGCGTTGCATTTATACTTGCTTTTATAAAATCTGTAATATTGAGCTTTGCCCCGATTTTTAGCTTTTTAGTGCAATACTTGCGGTTATTGTCTGTTTTGCATTCGTCTAATGCTTCAACCTCTGCAAACTCTGACATATTCCCTTTGTCATCTATCAAAGGGTAATAATCGAGAACATCAAGCGGATATTTACAAAAATGCATTCCGCTGTTGCAGATTTCGGCTTTTTCTTCTTCAAATACTGCATTTTCTGCGTATTGCTTGCCTTTACAGATTAGCCCTTTTTCAAACGCTTTGTAACCTTTCATTATTTACCCCCCTCCCCTCATCTTCGTGCCGCAGTTCGGGCAGCGTGTGCGTTCAATATCCCACTGCTCATAATCGTCCTCGCTGTGACCCCAGCCGCAGACGCTGCATATTTTCAGCGGTCTGCCTATATCGTCAGTCTCCCATATCCACTGCCCCGTTATATCCTGCCTGTTATCCTTACGCAGAGACAGGCAGACGCATATGACGGCAATTCCCAGCAAGCCGCCCGTTATAAAGCCCGATATAAACAAAAGCATTTTTTATTCCTCCTGTCCTGCCGTTTTTTCACTGATACAGTCCCCGCAGTACCGCATTTCATCTATAATATTTTAAATATCTCTTTGATTGATAATTTCTTGATAAAACGAAAATAAATAAAACCACATATGGGATATATAATCCCCATAAATAAAAGTAATATTAGTATCATATTCTACCTCCTATTATCGGAACGGTAGAGTTCCACCGTTCCGATATTAATAAACTATGACAGAACAGATAAATTTTCTATTCTGTCCAATAAATCATTATAATAATCTATAAGCTCTTTATAGTTTTCTTTCGATGCTTCTGATGTGCTATTAAACATTTTATCATATGTATCAACTCTAATAAAACACACAGCATGTTCAATCCTTTTAATATCTTTTACTGTTAAACCTTTCATTTTGATAACCTCCCTTTGTTATTTGTATATATTATACTACTATATTTTATATTTGAAAATATCTTTATCGTGTTAGTATTTGACTTTATGTTGCTTTATAAAAGTAATTCATTATCAATAAAAATATA
>ERZ857922.3139-NODE-3139-length-14894-cov-44.865894_pt1 | contig 14894 bp, 10 predicted proteins | sample MGYA00519579_ERZ857922 | MGnify/ENA primary metagenome ERZ857922 (study PRJEB31778, sample SAMEA3449375) | human gut metagenome | biome: human gut; feature: human-associated habitat; material: faeces | place: United Kingdom | collected 2010/2012 ... | reverse complement strand
TCATTTCGGGCATCGGCTGCTCGTCGCGCTTCATCTACTATATGAAGACCTTCGGCTTCCACTCCGTACACGGACGCGCCAACGCCATCGCTACGGGTGTGAAGACTGCGAATCCGCGTCTGAACGTTTGGGTTACCTCGGGCGACGGCGACTCGCTGGCCATCGGCGGCAACCACTTCATCCACGCGATCCGCCGCAACATCAACCTCAACGCGATCCTGTTCAACAACGAGATCTACGGTCTGACCAAAGGTCAGTACTCGCCGACCTCGAAGCTGGGCAAAATCACCAAGACCTCGCCCTACGGTACGGTCGAAAAACCGTTCAACCCCGGCGAACTGGTGATCGGTGCGAAAGGCACGTTCTTCGCCCGTTCGATCGATATGGAGGTGAATCTGACCAAAGAGTGCCTGATCGCAGCGGCGAAACACCAGGGTATGTCGGTAACCGAAGTTCTGCAAAACTGCGTGATCTTCAACGACAAAACCCATGCGGCTTTCGCTGGCGACAAGGCTACCCGTCTGGAGCACACCATCACGCTGCGCCACGGCGAGAAGATGCTCTTCGGCGCCAACAACGAAAAAGGTCTGGTGTTCGAGGATATGCGCCTGAAAGTCGTAACGGTCGGACAGGACGGCTATACGCTGGACAAGATCCTGACGCACGACGCCCACACCAAAGACACGACGCTGCACTCGATGCTGGCCGCAATGAAATATCCCGACTATCCGGTCGCACTCGGTGTAATCCGCTCGGTCGAGGACGAAATCGTTTACGATCAGGCTGTCGAAAAGCAGGTGGAAGAGGTGAAAGCCCAGAGCAAGATCCACTGTGTGGACGACCTGCTCCACTCGGGCGCTACTTGGGAGATCTAATCTTCACAGATATATTCGAAACAAAAAAGCTGTCGAAAACGACAGCTTTTTTGTTTCGATAACAGAGAGAACCGGTCCTTACAGGAAATATCTCAAAGTTTCAGCACTTCATCGACTCCCATATCCTTATAGGTGGACTCCAGCTCCTCGCCCCGGTCTGAAATAACCAAGAGCTTGTCGCCGACCTTCAGCGCGGTATTGCCCTGCGGGACGAAATAGTCCCCGTCACGATAGACCATCATCACCAACGTATGCTCCGGCAGGTTGATCTCCTTGAGCGTAGTGCCCCCCTGAAGCATCGATTCATTGACAAGGACCTCGGTAAATATCGACGGAATATCTTCGTGGACATCGACCCCGAAGGCAGGACTCTTTTCGGCATACCCAAGCCCGAGCAAATTCGCCATCCAGCTCACGGTCGTACCCTGTACCAGCAGCGAGAGAATCGTCACCAGAAAAACCACATTGAACAGCAGCCGTGCCCCCTCCGTACCGGCCAGCAAAGGATAGGTCGCAAAAATAATCGGCACGGCACCGCGCAGACCGACCCAGGAAACATAAAGACGGGCTTTGGTCGTGAACTTGCGGAAAGGCATCATACAGGCGAACACCGTGATAGGACGCGCAATGAACATCATAAAAGCCCCGACCAGGCATCCCAGCATCAGCACGTCGGGCTGCAAGAGTTCGTCGAGGTTGACGAGCAGACCCAGCGTAAGGAACATCACGATCTGCACCAGCCAGGTGAAGCCGTCGAAGAAGATCGTAAGCGACCGCTTCTGCGTCAGCTGATTATTACCCAAGACCAAACCGGCCAGATAGACGGCCAGATATCCGTTGCCACCGATCAGGTCGGTAAACGAGAAGGTAAAGAAAACGAAGGCAAGCAAAAGCACCGGGTAAAGCGAATAGTTGCTCAGGTTAATGCGGTTAATGGTCCATACGCCGATCCGACCGATAGCATACCCCATCAAACCGCCGAGAAGCATCTGGATCACGAATTTCACGATACTCATCGGTACGCTCACGGCCTCCGCACCGCCGGACAATACGCCGATCAGCACAATGGTCAGCACGTACGCCATCGGGTCGTTCGAACCGCTCTCCAGCTCCAGCAGAGGGCGCAGGTTCTCGTTCAGCCCCTGTTTCTTGCTTCGCAGGATGGAGAAAACCGAAGCCGAATCCGTCGAAGACATCGTCGCGGCCAGCAGCAGCGCCGCAGGAAACGATACGGCCAGCCCGACCCATGGGGCAATGAGCGTGACGAAACCCGCTACGATCACCGCCGTCATGACGACTCCGGCGGTCGCCAGTACGATACCCGGTCCGATCACCGGTCGTATTTCCGAAAACTTGGTATCCATACCGCCCGTGAAAAGGATGATACAAAGAGCGATCATACCTACGAACTGGGTCGCTTCGACGGAATGGAACGAAATGAAATTGATGCCGAACAGCATACCGACCCCCAGAAAAAAGAGCAAGGCCGGGGCGCCGAAACGATAGGCCGCCTTGCCGGCCATTACCGCGACGAAAAGAAGCAAGGCTCCGATCAACAGAATGTTTTCGGTCGTAATGATATTATGCATAGGAAATCCTTATATAAATTTACAAAAAAATGCCTGTCGCGTACAATCGCTGACAGGCACCGCACCCTATTGAGGAATGAATAGGTAAGTAATCGTTCCCGACTGTCGGGCAGGCGCCGAATCATCGATATTGAAAAGCGAGTTGCGTGCAGCTTCCAGCGCAGCCTCCCGCATACAGTCATCGCCTCCGGAGGCCACTTTTGCAGCAACGACCTCTCCCGAAGGATTGACCGTAATACCGACGACCACTTCGCCGCCTCCCTCGCACTGATAGGCCGGCACCTCCAGATAACGGCGCGTCCGCACGGGATCGGTCAGCGAAAAGGAAACCGTGACCCGTCCCCTGGCCCGACTGTCCTGTGTCCGATCGTCCTTGCCGCTGCGCCCCATACGCTCCCGAATCGCACGCTCCTCGGCCAATCCCTGCTCGTAAGCGTCCCGGTTGGCCTGCATCCGTTCGCCGACCGCTTCGGCGGATTCTTTCAGCGACGAGGACATCGAGCCACGGTCGTCACGCGACCGCTCCTCGAGCGCATTCTCGTTGGAGTACTGGTTGCGCACATCCCGCCAATCGCCGCCTTCCTGCGCCTGTTGGCGGGCCCGTACCTCCTGTTCAAGACGCATCTTCTCCGCCTCGAGCTCCGCTAAAGTTTTCGTATCAATGATTATGCCTTGCACGGAAGGTTTGGCCCCCACGACGATTTTTCCCACCATAAAGGCGATCGCAAGCACCAAATAGGCAATCAACGTGACACACAATCCGATCCGATGGTCGTAAGCCCATTCTCCCGCATCGGTTTTTTTCTGCTCGAAGGGAAGCTGCAATTTCGGAGGACGAGGAGTTCTGTCGGGTGATGCCACGGAATTTCGGTTTATCAATAATTTAGGCAAAAATACGATTTTTGAATAATATTTCCTATATTTGCGCGCAAATAATGCGATAAACATTTCCGAAAATGACGGTCGGCCCCACACACGTCGGGACCCGGCAGTCAGCGGGAATGTATGTTGCGATTTGAATAAATTCAGATTATGGCTGCCAAACAACAAACCCTCAAAGCCCCGATCTCGTTTTCAGGTACAGGCCTCCACACCGGCGTCAAAGTGACGATGACGGTACATCCCGCCCCGGAGAACAGCGGCATCGTTTTCCGCCGCATCGACCTGGAAGGCAAACCCGAAATTCCGGCCCTGTGCGACTATGTCACGGATACCTCGCGGGGTACGACCATCGAAAAGGATGGCGCACGCGTTGCGACCATCGAACATATCATGTCGGCCCTCTGGACCCTGGGCGTGGACAACGCCACGATCGACGTCGATGCCGGCGAAACCCCGATCATGGACGGTTCGGCCAAAGAATATGCGAAAACGATCGTCGAAACCGGCCTGCAACCCCAGGAAGCCGAACGCACCTACTACCACGTCACCGAAAAAATGGTCTATACGATTCCGGAAAAAGGCGTGGCCATCATCCTTTACCCCGACGACGAATTCTCCGTATCGCTGCACGTGGACTACAACTCCAAGGTGATCGGCAACCAGTACGCGACCTTCAATCCCGAAGACGACTACGCCTCGAAAATCGCGCCCTGCCGCACCTTCGTCTTCCTGCATGACCTGGAGCCTCTGATGAAAATGAATCTGATCAAGGGCGGCGACCTGGACAATGCCATCGTTGTTGTGGAGAATCCCGTCCCGGACGATCAGCTCGAACACCTCAAGAAAATCTTCAACAAACAGGATATCCGCATCACGGGCGGCTACCTGAACAACCTGGAACTTCGTTTCAACAACGAACTGGCCCGCCACAAGCTCCTCGACCTGCTGGGGGACTTCGCTCTGCTCGGCAAACGCATCAAGGGCCGCGTATGGGCTACCCGCCCCGGCCATTTCGCCAACACGGAGTTCATGAAGCAAGTCAAACAGACTATCCGCCGCGAAGGAGAGAAACCCCGCTTCCAATACGACTGCCGCAAACCGCCGGTTTACGACATCAACGATATCCGCCGCATGCTGCCCCACCGCCCGCCGTTCCTGCTGGTGGACCGCATCTTCTACATCGACGACACGACGGTAGCCGGCATCAAGAACGTCACGATGAACGAGCCGTTCTTCGTGGGACATTTCCCCGAAGAGCCGGTCATGCCGGGTGTGCTGATCGTCGAAGCGATGGCGCAATGTTGCGGTATGCTGGTATTACGCAGTATTCCTGATCCGGAGCACTACTCGACCTATTTCATGAAGATCGACGGCGTAAAATTCAAGCGCAAGGTGGTTCCGGGCGACACCCTTCATTTCGAAGTTCAACTGCTGGAGCCCATCCGACGAGGCGTAGCCGTAGTCGAAGGCAAGGCCTTCGTCGGCGAAACGCTCGCCTGCGAAGCCACGATGATGGCCCAGATCGTTAAAAATAAAGAGTAACCGCACATGATAAGCAACCAGGCATACATCCATCCCGACGCGAAACTCGGAAAGAACGTAACGGTGGAGCCTTTCGCCTACATCGCCGGCGATGTGGTGATCGGCGACGACTGCTGGATCGGCCCCGGGGCCGTGATCCACGACGGAGCCCGCATCGGCAAAGGCTGCAAGATCCATACGGCCGCATCGATCGCCTGCACCCCGCAGGACCTGAAGTTCGTCGGTGAAAAAACGACGGCCGAAATCGGCGACTACAACGAAATCCGCGAATGCGTCACCATCAGCCGGGGCACCGCCTCCCGGGGCAAGACCGTCGTCGGCAGCCACAACCTGATTATGGCTTACGTGCATATCGCCCACGACGACGTGGTAGGCAGCCACTGCGTCATGGCCAACCGCGTATCGCTCGCCGGAGAGGTCGAAGTCGGCGACTGGGCCGTTATCGGCGGCCACGTAGCCGTACATCAGTGGACCCGCATCGGAGAGCACACGATGATTCAGGGCGGCGCGCTGGTGGGCAAGGACATTCCCCCCTTCATCACCGTCAGCAACAACGATCCGGTACGTTTCGCCTGCGTCAATCGCGTCGGTCTGAGCCGCCGCGGATTCACGCCGGAAACGATCTCACAAATTCACGACGCCTGCCGCATCCTCTTCCAAAGCGGCCTGAACTACCTGAACGGCTGTGAGGAGGTCGAAAAACAGATTCCGCAAAGTCCCGAACGCGACCGACTCATCCGGTTCATCCGCGAATCGCAGCGCGGCATTATCAAGCCCTACTCTCCGAGCAACGAAAAAGACGAATAATTTTTCAACACAAAGGTTTGAAAATAGGAAAACATTCGCTATATTTGTAGCGTAAACGGGTATAAAGAGGTAAGGGGACGAGCAAGTCCCCTTATTTCGTAGATATATTCACCGCTCCCGACCGGCGAATCATCCGCACGATTTTCTCGACCCGCATGCCCTCGCATGCCCATTCCGTCGGGAGAAACCGGCAGTTGCGGGCCATGCGGGTACCCGATTACAGCTCCTGCTACAACAGGGACAAGATTCGGGCGCGAATAGTGCTCCTTGCGATGCAATGTTCGAAGAAAACGCAGGACGCAAGACGATGAAAACGAACGGGAAGCGACGATTTCCTACATTTTCGTCAAAAAGCCGAACGCCTCCGGGCCGGCCGCAAAAACGACTGAACGAACTTCAAGTTTTCGCCGGGGAAGGACAGATGTCCGGATTTGCACGAACTGCCCGCACCGGAAAACGACTTTATTGATAACATCAGCAAATATGATCGATTGTACGAAAATCACCGAAATAGCCAATGCCAAACTCGTCGGCACCGACCTGTTCGTAGTGGATTGCACCTGTTCGCCCGCCAACGAAGTGGAACTGCTGATCGACAGCGACACCTCGGTAGGTATCGAAACCTGCGTGGAGCTGAGCCGCGCGATCGAGGCCGAATTCGACCGCGACACGGAGGATTTCTCCCTCACGGTAGCTTCGGCAGGCATCGGCTCGGAACTCAAGCACCTCCGCCAATACCGCAAACTGATCGGCAAGCCGGTCGAAGTGCTGCTCAAAAGCGGCGTGAAGATTCTGGCGACGCTCGACGAGGCGGACCAGGAGGGACTCACCCTCTCCTACGAGGAGAAGCAGGCCGTAGAGGGTAAAAAGCGGAAACAGACGGTGCGGGTTACGCGCCGCTACCCTTTCTCAGAGATCAAATACACGAAGGAATACCTCGATTTCAAATAGTGGAAATTCAAAAATAAACAAGATAAAAAACCAATGGATAATCTTAATCTTATCAGCAATTTCGCAGAGTTCAAGGAGCTTAAAAACATCGACAAGGCCACGATGATCGGAGTCCTCGAGGACGTTTTCCGCCACGCGCTTCAGAAGCAGTTCGAGACGGACGAGAATTTCGACGTGATCATCAACCCGGAAAAGGGCGACCTGGAGATCTGGCGAAACCGTACGGTCGTGGAGGACGGCGCGGTGGAGAATCCGAACATGCAAATCGCCGTATCGGAGGTTAAGGCCATCGATCCGACCTACGAAGTGGGCGACGAATACGTCGATCCGATCAAACTTGAATCGTTCGGACGTCGGGCCGTGCTGTCGCTGCGTCAGAATCTCGCTTCGCGCATCCTCGATCTGGAGAAGGCCAACCTTTACGAAAAATATTCGGAGAAGGTCGGCGAGATCATCACCGGCGAGGTATATCAGGTATGGAAGAAAGAGGTGCTGATCCTCGACGACGAGGGCAACGAGCTGATCCTGCCCAAGACCGAGCAGATTCCCAACGACTATTACCGCAAGGGCGACACGATCAAGGCGATCGTCAAGAGCGTCGAGATGAACAACAACCAGCCGCGCATCATCCTTTCGCGCACGGCCAACCAGTTCCTCGAACGGCTCTTCGAGCAGGAGGTCCCCGAAATTTTCGACGGTCTGATCACCCTCAAGAAGATCGTCCGCATCCCCGGCGAGCGTGCCAAGGTAGCCGTCGAATCCTACGACGAACGCATCGATCCGGTCGGTGCCTGCGTCGGCATGAAGGGATCGCGCATCTACTCGATCGTCAAGGAGCTGCGCAATGAAAATATCGACGTGGTAAACTACACGACCAACCCGCAGTTAATGATCCAGCGTGCCCTGAACCCCGCGAAGATTTCGAGCATCACCATCGACGAGGAGAAGAAGACAGCTTCGGTCTATCTCAAGCCCGACCAGGTATCGCTGGCCATCGGCAAGGGCGGCCTGAACATCCGGCTTTCGAAGATGCTGACCGGCTACGATATCGATGTTTACCGCGAAATCGAGGAGGAAGACGTTGCACTCACCGAATTTGCCGACGAGATCGACGGCTGGGTGATCGACGCCCTGAAAGCCTGCGGCTGCGACACGGCCAAGAGCGTGCTGGAACTGCCCGTCGAAGAGATCGCCGCCCGTGCCGACCTGGAGCTGGAACAGGCACAGAAAGTCGTCGAGATACTGAAAGCGGAATTCGAGGAGTAATCCGTCCCATCGCACAAAAATTAAAACCGATATATGAGTAACGAAAGAAAATTAAGACTTATCCAGGTTGCCAAGGAGTTCAAGGTGGGATTGAATACCATCACGGACTTCCTGCAAAAGAAGGGTATAAAAACCGACGGTTCGCCCAATACGCTGGTGGAACCGGACGTCTATGCCGTTCTGGAGAAGGAATTCGGCGGGAGCCGAATTACCGGCAACGAACGGGAAAGCATCCGGGAGCGAATCTCCCAGAAGCAGGCTACGATCACCCTCGAAGAGGCACAGAAACAGACGCGCGAAGAGGAGCAGGAGGTAATTATCAAAAGCAACGTCATCAGCGTCAAGGACGAACTGCCCCAGCCCAAAATTCTGGGCAAAATAGATCTTTCGCCCAAGCCCAAACCGGCTCCGAAACCGGTAAGCAAACCGGCGGCAGAGCCCGTACCGGAGGCTGCGGCTCCGAAACCGCAGCCGGCACCGCAACCGGCCGCCCCCAAAACGGAAGCGGCACCTGCCTCCGAAACGGCTTCCGCAGCCAAACCCGAACCGGAAGCGGCGCCCAAGAGCGACAACATCTTCCGCCCCGCCGTGCAGACCCTCACGGGCCCGCAGGTACTCGGCACGATGGACGTATCGGGATTCACACCGGGCAACCGCCACAAACGCAAACGCCTGAGTAAAGAGAAAGTGGACGTGACCCGTACGCCGGCAGGCAGCCCCAAGCCGGGCAGCAACGGTAAATCCGCCGCACAGCCCAGCCGCGGACAAGGCCCGCAATCCAACCAACCCCGTCCGGGAGAGAACAAGAAGACCCGCAAGGACAAACTCAAAGCTCCGAAGCCCGTCGTTCGTCCCGAAATCAGCGACGAGGAGGTTTCGAAGCAGGTGAAAGATACACTGGCCCGCCTGACGTCGAAAAACGCCAAGAGCAAAGGTTCGAAATACCGCAAGGAAAAACGCGAAGCCGTAGCCGAGCGCATGAACGAAGAATTCCAGCGCGAAGAGCAGGAACGCTCCATCCTGAAGGTCACCGAATTCGTGACCGTAGCCGAGCTGGCTACGATGATGAACGTTTCGGCGACCGAGGTCATCACGGCCTGCATGAACCTGGGCCTGATGGTGTCGATCAACCAACGTCTCGACGCCGAGGCGCTCGTGGTCGTAGCCGAAGAGTTCGGCTTCAAGACCGAATTCGTATCGGCGGACATCCAGGAAGCCATCGGCGACGACGAACAGGACAGCGAGGAAGACCTCGTGCCGCGACCGCCGATCGTAACCGTCATGGGACACGTCGATCACGGTAAGACTTCGCTGCTGGACAACATCCGCAAAACCAACGTCATCGAAGGTGAGGCAGGCGGTATCACCCAGCACATCGGTGCTTACAGTGTAGAGCTGAACGGCCAGAAAATCACGTTCCTCGACACCCCCGGCCACGAGGCTTTCACCGCCATGCGCGCCCGTGGTGCCAAGATCACCGACGTAGCGATCATCATCGTAGCGGCGGACGACAACGTGATGCCCCAGACCGTCGAGGCGATCAACCACGCCCAGGCGGCAGGCGTCCCGATGGTTTTCGCCATCAACAAGATCGACAAACCCGCAGCCAACCCCGACCACATCAAGGAGCAGCTTTCGCAGATGAACTACCTCGTGGAGTCGTGGGGCGGCAAATACCAGGATCAGGAAGTTTCGGCCAAAAAGGGCCTGAATCTCGACAAACTGCTCGAAAAAGTGCTGCTCGAAGCCGAAATGCTCGACCTGAAGGCCAATCCGAACCGCCGCGCTTCGGGAGCCGTCATCGAATCGACACTCGACAAGGGCCGCGGTTACGTGGCTACGGTGCTCGTACAAAACGGTACGCTGCACATAGGCGACGTAATGCTTTCGGGCATACACACGGGCCGTGTGAAAGCGATGTTCAACGAAAACGGCCAAAAAGTGACCGAAGCTGGCCCTTCGACGCCGGTACAGGTGCTCGGTCTGAACGGTGCTCCCCAGGCAGGCGACACGTTCAACGTCATGGAGGACGACCGCTCGGCCCGTGAAATCGCCAACAAACGCGAGCAACTCCAGCGTATCCAGGGCATCATGACCCAGAAGCACGTGACGCTCGACGAAATCGGACGCCGCATCGCCATCGGATCGTTCAAGGAGCTGAATATCATCGTAAAAGGCGATGTCGATGGTTCGGTTGAGGCTATGTCGGGTTCGCTGATCAAGCTCTCGAAGGAGACCGTGCAGGTGAATGTGATCCACTCGGCCGTCGGTCAGATTTCGGAATCGGACGTTCTGTTGGCGGCGGCCTCGAATGCCATCATCGTCGGCTTCCAGGTCCGTCCGTCGGCATCGGCACGCAAGCTCGCCGAAAAGGAGGAGATCGAAATCCGCCTCTATTCGATCATCTACGATGCGATCAACGACATCAAGGATGCCATCGAAGGCATGCTCGAACCGGTGATGAAGGAAGAGATTGTCTGCTCGGCGGAAGTCATGGAGATCTTCCGAATTTCCAAAGTCGGCACCGTCGCCGGATGCGTCGTCCGAGAAGGCAAGCTGACCCGCCACACCCCGATCCGCGTGATCCGCGACGGTATCGTGATCTACACGGGCAAGCTCGGCTCGCTCAAACGGTTCAAGGACGATGTCAAGGAGGTGCTCACGGGCCAGGACTGCGGTCTGAACATCGAATCCTTCAACGACATCCGCGTAGGAGATGTCATCGAAGGTTACGAGCAAGTCGAGGTAAAACGCAACTAACCGAATGCAAGGAATCTTATCTAAAATAAGAAAAAAGAAATGAACACTCAGATTAAATTCACAACGGCAGCCGAAGCCGTGAAAGTCATCAAATCGGGTGACCATATTCACCTCAGCTCGGTCGCTTCGGCCCCCCAGTGCCTGATTAAGGCCATGTGCGAACGCGGCGCCAACCACGAATTCAAGGATGTGCACATCCACCACCTGCACACGGAAGGGCCGGCTCCCTATGCCGATCCGCAGTTCGAAGGCATCTTCCAGCTCGACTCGTTCTTCGTGGGCGGGAACGTGCGCAAAGTGACGCAAAGCGGCTATGCGGACTACATTCCCATCTTTTTGAGCGAAACCCAGAAGCTCTATCGCAGCGGCACGGTACCTTGCGACGTAGCGATGATCCAGGTATCGACGCCCGACAAACACGGCTACGTTTCGCTCGGCACCTCGGTCGATGCGACCCTGGCAGCCGTGGAAACGGCTCGTACGGTGATCGCAGTGGTGAACAAGCACGTTCCCCGTTCGTTCGGCGACGCAATGATCCACTCGTCGAAAATCGACCTCTTCGTACAGGACGATACCCCGCTGGAAGAGGCACATTTCACCGAACCCAACGAGATCGAAACCCGCATCGGCAAGCACTGCGCGGCCCTGATCGAAGACGGTGCGACGCTTCAGATGGGTATCGGCGCTATTCCGAATGCGGTTCTGGCACAGCTCGGCAACCACAAGAACCTGGGTATCCATACCGAAATGTTCGCCGACGGCGTTCTCCCGCTGGTGGAGAAGGGCGTTATCAACGGCGAAGCGAAGAACATCGACAAGGGCAAGATGGTTTCCACCTTCCTGATGGGTTCGCAGCGGGTTTACGACTTCATCGACGACAACCCGGGCGTACTGATGATGGACGTGGGATACACCAACGATCCGTTCATCATCGCCAAGAACGACCGCGTAACGGCCATCAACTCGGCACTCCAGGTGGATATCACCGGTCAGGTTTGCGCCGATTCGCTGGGTACGAAATTCTATTCGGGTGTCGGCGGCCAGATAGACTTCATCTACGGCGCTTCGCTGTCGAAAGGCGGCAAGGCGATTATCGCCATGCCTTCGGTGACCAACAAAGGCATCTCGAAGATCGCTCCGGAACTGACCTGCGGCGCAGGCGTGGTAACCACCCGCAACCACATCCACTGGTTCGTCACCGAAAACGGCGCCGTCAATCTCTACGGCAAAAGCCTGCAGGAGCGTGCGCGGCTGATCATCTCGATCGCCGATCCTTCGGCCCAGGAATCCCTGGACCGGGCAGCATTCGAGCGCTACGGACAGCACCACCACTACGTGAAAAACTACATGGGCAAATAATAAACCTGCCCTTCAAAAGAAAGGCCCCGGATGCAACATCCGGGGCTTTTTTCACTTTCGGCCGCGACCGGCCAATATATCGACTCTGCGGTATTCGTACTCTTGCGCGGGCTTTCGAAAACAATACCCCCGATGGACAATACGAAATATTCGCACCCAAAAACAGAAAAGTCTGCTTCCCAGCAGACTTTTCCACACACAATCTTTAACAAATAAAATTTCTTGGCAAAAATTTTTCTCTAACCTTTCATCAACCCTATTAACACTTATCTCTTTTCACGTTACAAAGATCGCCGTATTATCCATATTCTACAATCGCCGAAACAGGCTAAAACCACAGAAAACCATCCCCATTACAAGGGATAAGCTACCATAAGCCTCCTTCGGACAGGCAAATATGAATCCACAATGCCCCACGATGCCACAATAGATCTCTCAAAAAATCGGGCCGCCGCAAGATACGACTTACGGATGATAATGCCAAATAATTCTTTATATGCCTCCTCAATGTTCCCCGTTGTTCCTACCTGTCCCTGCGGACAGCGGTGAAAACGACTAAAACTCCGGCCGAAATCGGATCGTGTATTTTACATCGAGAGCGTATCGAGATTATGTTGGAACGCCTCCCAATAACGCCCCACCTGATAACCATCGACAAACCCATGATGGAAACTTACAGCCACAGGCATCGTACGGCGTCCCTGCATATCGACCATTATCTTTCCGAATACCGACAAAGGGATATTCTCGCCTGCATTCTGCGGAAACTGGAACTGTAACCCTGTGAAGCTATACCACGGATTCACACTTATAACAAACGTGTCCTTCTCGGAATCGGCTCCGTACGCATCTCCCTCGCCCCGCAGCGCGGCCGCAATGATCCCTCGCGCTTCAGCGACAAACTTCTCCAGCGTATCCTTATAGGGAATGATAACCGATGCAAAGGAGTGATCCTCACGCGCAACCGCCGTATTGAGCCTGATCCGATCATATAGCCAGACCTTTCCATCGACCTGCCTGTACCTCAATGCCTCAATGGAATTGACAGCCCGTAGCGAAGCGTACATCGCATAGTGCGAAAACTTGATACCCAGCGCTTTCGCCCGAATATACGCTTCCGTTACATCGACCTGCGATGTAACACTGTAATAAGGATTGGCGAAATCCCGGAAAAAAAGATAGTTCTCCCGACGATTCCAATTATCAATATCTACCGGATGTTTCATAGTCGCACATAATTATCCCCAAACTTACAAAACATACGGAATTATCCGCGAGTTTTTCGGCGAATAATATGGATCATACATTCAAAAACAAAGCGGAACGGCGTGTGACGGCGAGCGGCATCTTTACCGATTGTCCTCGGTCCCGATTCCATATCGACATATACTCGTCCTTTCCATAAATTTTTTGGAAACAGCAAACTCCGGACTATATGGGATATAGTTGGGTCAAATAATCTGTTTACCAATAAACAAAGTATAGGAAACGATTTGACCGTCGGGTTTTTGAACGGTATATGTAGTTTCTCCCTGAAGTTCCAAACCTTTTCGTTGCTCTTCCCAGGTTATTTCTTTGACAGGACGATTATTTATGGCTACAATTATATCACCGATTTCGATACCGGCTTGCTCTGCGACTCCTCCTTTATATAGGCCATTGACAATCCAGCCACCGCAAATATCCGTACGGTCACCAGTAACCATATGCGTCACCGACGATTGGGCGTAGGTACCCTGATTCTCATTGCGTTTGACCCATACAGAAGAACTTACCGGATCCAAAACAATGTCGTAGAGCGACCAGATCTCATTACCTATTATACCTATATAGGGTCTGTCCGACGATAATGCCCCCTTTTCATTGAGCGAGTAATCTATCACGATATTTTCGAGCGTATCGACCATACAGAATTTTGCAGCCCTTATCGTAACCTCCTCAGAACCGCCGCCGATACCTCCGGCCTGCGTACGAAAATATGCCTTCGGCACATCCATAAAATTGAATGCAGACGCCGTTTCATTCGTGAGAATAATCGTGGAGCCGCACCCTAAATCCATTCTAAACCAACCCTCCAGGCTATTTTCATCGTCGATTTGCAGCGTCGCCTTTACATCGATACGGTTATCCTCGAATCGAGCGTCGAGTTTTACATAATTATCGAGCTGTTCAGCTAACAACGGTTCTTTTAACTGGCGCAAATAGCTCTCGCTGAAATTGATTTCCAGAGGATTCATCAATAGATGAGTATTACCTAACAAGCCGTCAGTGTGCCTCCCGAGGAGATCACGCAACTTAATTATAGGTGTAATCTCGTTTTGGTATTCCCTCGCCCCGCAATGGACTGTAATCGGATCGATGAATATTTCTATGCGTTCAGGCTCGCCATTCCCCGCACCTCCCATTTTAGCCTTACCTTTTCGTCCGAAAGCGTTTTGCAGATTTTTGAGTTTCAAATAATCTTCGTCGAGATAGAGAAAGTCAGCTCCTGTATCGTAAATAAGGGTAACGGGAATAGTATCATTCAAGGTCGATTGCAGGTACAGATGTCCGTCGAAAACAAACGGAATAGCTCCCTCAGGAACAGCAGCAATGCTTTTCAACGAAAATAAAGCAGAGAAAAAACAAACTAAACAAAATATTTTCTTCATAACCGAATCTATTTTTCAGCATCTATCTCTAAATGGCCCCATCTAAGAAACGCTATATTGATTTTATTTCAAGACAATTTAACGAATTCTCTCTATTTTTCAAACGATATTCAGCTCATTAACAGGATTTCGGATTCGGGCGCCATCATTCCCGGCTTTTGGCTGCGTTTATAAACCGCCCCCCCACTACGAATACGTGCTGTAAAGCGTAT
>ERZ857922.3137-NODE-3137-length-14906-cov-4.806276_pt1 | contig 14906 bp, 8 predicted proteins | sample MGYA00519579_ERZ857922 | MGnify/ENA primary metagenome ERZ857922 (study PRJEB31778, sample SAMEA3449375) | human gut metagenome | biome: human gut; feature: human-associated habitat; material: faeces | place: United Kingdom | collected 2010/2012 ... | reverse complement strand
CTCTACGATGTAGATCTCACAGTTTTCCGGATTCTTATCTGAGCAGTCTGCAAGTTTACCTGGAAGAGACATTCCGTCAAGTGCAGATTTTCTTCTTGTAAGATCTCTTGCCTTACGTGCTGCTTCTCGTGCTCTCTGCGCAAGTACTGATTTCTCAACTGTTGCCTTCGCAACCGTCGGATTCTGCTCCAGAAAGATCTCCAGCTGTTTGCTGACTACAAAATCAACAGCTCCACGAGCCTCACTGTTACCAAGCTTCTGTTTCGTCTGTCCTTCGAACTGTGGCTCCTCGATCTTAACACTTACGATTGCTGTCAGACCTTCTCGAATGTCATCACCACTTAAATTCGGTTCACTATCTTTAAGCAGCTTATTCTTTCTTGCATAATCGTTGAATGTCTTTGTCAGTGCATTACGGAAACCAACGATATGTGTACCACCTTCCGGTGTATTGATATTATTTACAAAGCCATAGCTGTTCTCTGTGTAGGAATCATTGTGCTGCATGGCAACCTCAACCATGACACCATCTTTTTCACCTTCACAGTAAATGACCTCTGGATACAGTGCTTCTTTACTTCTGTTGAGATAAGTAACAAATTCCCTGATACCACCTTCATAGTGGAAGATTTTTTCTTTTTCCTGGTCTGCTCTGGTATCTCTCAAAACGATACGCAGACCTTTTGTCAGGAACGCCATCTCACGAAGACGCTGTTTCAGAATATCGTAATCATAAACAGTTTCTTCAAAGATTTCTTTATCCGGCAGGAACGTTACCTTTGTTCCTGTCTCTTCAGGATTGCAGACACCAATTTCTTTCAGAGGATACATCGTATGTCCTCTCTCATAACGCTGCTGGTATTTCTTTCCTTCACGGCAGATCGTAACCTCCAGCCATTCAGACAATGCATTTACAACAGATGCACCTACACCATGAAGGCCACCGGATACCTTGTATCCTCCACCGCCAAATTTACCACCCGCATGAAGAATGGTAAATACAACTTCTACTGCCGGTATTCCTGCTTTATGGTTAATTCCTACCGGAATACCTCGTCCGTTATCAATTACTGTAATGGAATTATCCGGATTGATCGTTACCTGGATTTCGGTACAAAATCCTGCTAATGCTTCATCTACCGCATTATCCACGATCTCATATACAAGATGATGCAGGCCCCGGCTGGATGTACTTCCAATATACATACCTGGTCTTTTACGAACAGCTTCCAGTCCTTCCAGAATCTGAATCTGATCCGCGCCGTACTCTGTATTCTCTCCGCCCATTTGCTTCCTCCTGTCATTCTATATTCATTATAATGGAAACCGACATTTTTCGCATTTGCCGGTTTCCAGATAGGCATAATAATACTAATTTATTATAGCACAAAACAGCCCTCATTCCAACAAAATCCCTTTAAATAAGAAGAAAAAAACGAGAGCCCGGTTTACACCAGACTCCCGTCAAACGTCTTACACTTTATTTCTGTTTTCTCTTTTTGTAAGCAACTACTCCACCTGCGATCACGATCACAGATACCAGAAGAACCAGACCCCAGAATGCCGGATTCATCGGGTCACCAGTCTTAACCGGACGACTTGTTGCACTTCCGCCATGGCTGGATGCATCACTTCCACCGTTAGATGTACCAGAACCACCATTGCTTCCGCCAGGTGTTACAGCAGCATCCTTCTTGGTATTGGTAATCTCGATGCTTCCATGATACTGATCAGACTCATTCAGCTTAACACTGCCTTCACCACTTACTACATATGCGAAAGAATCTTTATCGAGTACATTACCATCCTTATCGGTTTCCTTAACTGCATAAGTAACAGTATCTTTTATATCTTCTGAGAATGGAACCGTAACAGTAACTTTATCATTCTGCTTCAGTTCAACGGTGCTTACCGCCTTACCAGAATCATCAAATACAGTTGCATAGAACTTGTCGTCTACAGTCTTTTTCACACCGTCCACTACAACGTTCTTTGTAATCTCGATCTTTCCATTTACAAAGAAGCCTTCCGGAAGAGTTGAAAAAATGTTATTTACATAAGCTGCAATATCTGTAGCAACCGTATTGTCATCCACTACAACACTGTTGTCTTCCTTGTCTGCTGCATTCGTAACATTGTAATGGAAGCTGTTTTCTTTATCAATCTGCACCTCATCATTCAGCTTGATCGCCTTGTTATTCTCATCAAGCTCGAATACATAATAGGTACCTCTAAGAACATTACTGTAAGAAGCTTTGCCTGACTGTGCATTCTGGATATGGATCGTTCTGATGTAATCATCACCATATGGGATCGTACCATCCTTATCAAGGAAAAGACCAACCTTGTAAGTTGCATCGTCAGCAGTTATTTCATCCAGTTCAAACGTATTCGGATTAATACGATAAAGTCTCTTCTCAACTGTAATACCTGCAGTGTTGCTCTTCTCTGCCTTTGGATAAGCCTGTACATCGTAGATCCAGCCTTCCTCTGTGCTTGCAAAAGGAACTGTTAAGAGCATTGGAGTAACCTTAACGGAACTCTCCGCTGCACCGATTACCAGGTACATGCCCTCTTCCATATCGCTGTAAACAACCTTGCCCTGCTCATCCGAAACAGCCTCAACCGGCTTTACTGAAGAAGCAGCTGCAACCTCGGCAAGCTTTTCGGCTGCTGAATACCATTCACTTGCATTCTTGAAGGAATCAAAATCGTATCCTGCAGATGACATGGAGCTGGTCAGTACAAAATGCACATTTCCATCAAACGAAACATCCGCAACTCTGTAAAGCTCTAACTTGACACCTGTCAGCGGTGTTGTCTTGCCGTCCTTATCCGTCTGCTGCACCGTCAGATTCAGACTTCCCTTTTTTCCGGCTTCGTAAGAACCTGCCTGAACCGTTCCTGCCAGGCAGCCTGTCAACATGACAAACATTCCCAGGAAAGCCAAAAGCTTATTCCACATTTTAAATTTCTTTTTCTTCTGTTTCACCACGATCGGCCTCCTTGTTATTTTCTGTGATCACTATTCGTCTTTGCGGCTACTCTCTTCTGTTTTTCGGTTTTTGCGCCGAATAACTATATAAACAATGATGATCATTATGACCATAGCTACAAGACCAATGATCATAATCTTCACCGGATCAACCTTTGCGATCTGCTGGATCGGTGTCTCCTCAGCTTTCTCCTCCGATTCAACATACTCCGTTCGGATTCCCCTGATAAGAAGCCTGTGAGTGTTGACTCCATAAGGAGTACAGGTTACCAGCGTCACATGATCCTCTCCCTCGACGATATCCAGCTCACTGGATTCTTCCGGAAGAACCGTTTTTATCTGATCTACTTTGTATGCAAGAGTCTTTCCCAGAACATGGATCAGAAAAATATCTCCATTCTTCATCTGGTCAAGATCTGTAAAAATCTTTGCACTCGGAAGTCCTCTGTGTCCAGCCAGCACCGCATGTGTGCTCGCTCCACCTATCGGAAGACTTGTACCCTCAACATGCCCGACACCCTTTTCCAGAACCTCTGTACTGAGGCCATGGTAAATAGCAAGTATCAGATTCAGCTTGGGGATCTCGATACTTCCCATCAGTCCGTCACCATTTGGATCAAGGACCTCATCGTAAGGATGACTGAGAACATAATCCTCTTCGTTAAAAGCATCTACGATCGTATTGACCTTATGCTCCGCGTTGTATTCCTCAGCCTCCTGCCAGAGCTTTTCGTACTGGTCATCCGACAGATCACTGACAGATTCGTTGTACTTGGTTACAAGCTGCGCGTTTCGGTACTCGTTCCAGTAATTACTGATTGTTGGGTAAGTAAAGATACCCGCACCGACGAGAAAAAGTAATATAATAAATATGTTGATAACTATAGAACCTTTTTTCTTCTTTTCTTTTGCCATAATCTATTTTTTACCGCCTTTATTTGCTCGCCTCTTCAGCTTTGTTTCCTTTAAGTATAACACAAAAATAAAGAGTGCGGTAACGGATAGACCAACAAATACCCAAAGAAGATAATTTGTGTGAAGACTGCTTCCACTGAGCACTGTCTTCTCTTCTTTGACTTCCTCTTCTACATAAGGTACTCTGTGACCACGAACCAGAAGTCGTTCTGTATTTACTCCATAAGGAGTACAGGTTAAAAGAGTTACTAAGTCCTGCCCATCTTCTACTGCAAGAGCAGTCGTATCTTCCGGCTTTACAACCGAAATCTTGTCTACTTCATAACATAAGGTTTCATCTAATACATGGAGCAGAAAATGATCTCCTACTTTCATCTGATCCAGATCTGTAAAAAGTGATGCACTCGGAAGTCCACGGTGTGCAGAAATAACAGCATGTGTGTTTGCTCCACCAACCGGAAGAGAACTTCCTTCCAGATGACCTGCACCCTTATTCAAAACCTCTTCTTCCGTTGTGTGGTAGATTGGGATTTTGATATTGATCTTTGGAATCTCTACACTTCCCATCATCTCATCACCAGCGATGTTCAGCGTATTCATATAAACCGGATCTACTCCACTTGACTCTGCAAGTGCAAAAGAGTCAGGAAGGACACATGGAAGTAAGGCTTCGTTATAGTCTTCTGCTTTCTTACGCTCTGCATCATAGTCAATTCCTTCTGCTGCTTCCTTTTCAGAAACCACCTGCTCATAACCACTGAGCAACTGTTTCTGTCTGTAGTTATTCCATTGATTGGATACAAAGGGATACAGCAGCAAGGACAAACCAGCTAAAAATATGATGCAAATTACTAAATTGCCTGCTTTTTTTTTCATCCGAGCTCTCCTTGCTGTTGTATTATTTTTTTATGAATCCGGGGCAGATGCCCCGGATTCGATATTTGGTTATAAACAATCACGAATGATTATTTGTTTGTTCTTTTGCGGCTTGCAAAGAATAAGCCAGCTGCTGTAACCATGATCAGGCATCCAGCGATTGTGAAGATTGTAGTACCGATACCACCTGTGGATGGAAGAGCGGAGAGTTTTGTATCTTTAACAGGCATGTCGATGAAGTTTTTATAAGTATAGGTCTGAACTGTATAAGTTACATCATTTTCTTTTTTAGTTTTTGAAGTTACAGTTGCTTCATCTTGTTCTGGACGCTGAAGCTCGTAAGCGAAATCATTTAATGAATATCCGTTAGGAGCTTTTGTTTCTTTTACATAGTATGTAACCTGTGCATCTAAATTGTTAACACTTGCTTCACCATTTGCATCTGTTTTAATAACGCTTCCTACTGGGATACCATAAACAGTTGTTTTGTTTTCTAATGTGAGTGGTACAGCACCATCATCTTTTGCATTAGCAGTTGATTTATAAATCTGGAATTCAGCATTTGGAAGTTTTTCTTTTTCATTGTCTTTATTAACCTTGATTACTTTAAAACTAACTGGTTTTACTTCAACAATTTTTCCAGTTCCGTTGCTTGAATGGGCACTGTTGTAAAGAGGAGCATTTGTAGTTACTTCACCTGCAATTGCTGTGTAAGTAATGACTACAATTTTACCTGCATAGGCATTGTTATAGTAATTAGTAAAATTTACTGTTAAAGTAGTACCATTAGCATACTCATTGATTTCATAATCTGTATCTGCTATTAATTTCTTACTTGTTGTAGTCTCAATGCTGTCTTTAAGAACAACCTTAACAGATTTTTCTTTGAATGTACCATTTGTTAATGTATCAGTGATTGTAAATGTTTTCGGGTTTGCATTTGGAGCGATATAGAGATATTCTTCATCAATTGTGTAATTGACTTCATCGCCAGGAGCTACAGACTGTCCGTTTTCAGCTACTTTTTTGTTAAGCTGGTCTTTTGCACCTTTTGCAACTACAGCTACATTATCACCATTAGTATTCATGTAGGCTGCCATTGGAAGGTAAGTATATCCGTTACTGTGTGCTGTTACAATGTAAAGACCTTTTCCGGTAGCAGATACGTCAGCACCATTTACAAGATCTAAGTTGTTGGTTGCTACAGATCTAACAGCTGCTAATGCTGCACTTAAATTTGCGGAAGCATTAATTGTACCAGCTTCAACATTTTTGTTTTCATTACCTTCAAGAATACCAAGATTAATTAATGCTTGTATTACGCCATTAGCATCGAGGGTTGTTTCAGGATCAGATGCTTTATTCCATGCTTCTACAAACTTGCCTGTAGTAGTATCATCAGTTGCAAACTCCCATCCAAGTGTAGATTTGCGATTTTCTTTGATAATCTGTCCGTAATTAGCTCCTGCACCTTCAGCGTCAAGTCCTTTTCCGCTAATTGTAATAGTGTTGTTTTTTTCAGCTGCAAATGCGGTCATACTCATTGCGAGTACCATGGCCAATGTTAATAACACTGCAAAGATTTTTCTCATCTTCTTCATAATCTTGTCTCCTTTACATTATCGGGCTTTGCCGATTTTTTTATTGTTCCCTTTTGCGGGATAATTACTTTCTTTTGTGGCAAGGAGCCACTGAAAAATTAATCATTACAATTATTTTCCCAGCACCTCCTTGCATTTGTTTTTATATAAGATCCATGCGGCTGTAGACATAAGTACCATGCCGCTGATCATATACCAGTAAATTCCGTTGCCACCGGTTGATGGGAGTGAGTATAATATCTGGTTTTCAATAGTTAATACATTCTTTCCATCTGTTGTTGACAATGACCAAAACTCTACATTACCTTCAGAAAGAAGTTCACCACCTTCTGTCGTAAGTTTAATTTCTCCTGCTTCTTGTTTAAAATAAATCTTATCACCTAGAAGCATATAACCAACCGGAGCTTTTGTTTCTTCCAGATAATACTCACCTGGCTTTAGACCTTTGAGTTCAATATCAGTGTTTCCATTTTTGACAGTAATCGGATTATTGTACACTTTCTTATAAGTTCCATTTTCTTTCTTATACAACTGGAATTCTGCACCATCCAATTTTGAGTTACTATCGTTTTTAGATACCTTTACGAGATCCAGATCAGCAGTAATTTCTTCATATGTGTTTGTGAATCTTACTTCTGCGTCATGACCATCTGTAATAGTATAATTACCTGTCGCAAACATTGTCCATTGTTTTGGATCATCAAAATTCATATATTGTGAACCATCATAATAGATCTTCTTGCCTCTGAACACCAACGTAGATTTTATCTTGTCAACTCCACTAAAGAAATAACTGTTCATTAATGTAGCTTCCGGACTAAAACCAATTCCATTATTGTTTTGCTTGGTATTAATCAAATTCACAATTGCCATTCTGGCATTAACACTTGCAGGCTGTCTGGTCCATACAAAATATCCTTCGCTCTGTGTAAGCTTTGCTACAATCAAATTTATATTTCCAACATTGTATTGTGTATCCGCACATTGCGTCTCCCTCTTTGTTGATGTATATGTAATTGCAGCCTGCTTCGTTTCCACATCAGCATTATCCCCATTTGCACCATTAATCGTCGGTGTTACCTGGTATCCATCTTTATTGTAATTTGCTTCTTCAACCTTATAGGTGCCAGTAGAACAATCCTGGAGTTTCCAGGTATAGGTCCATGTAGTACCTTCTCCTGTCAGGTTCTTATTGAACTCTGTATCATTCGCCTCCATCTTAAGTATTCTCATATCATTTCCATTTGTTACAGTTATCTGATATGGAGGATCCGCTGATGCAAGTTCTTTAACCTGATCTTTTGTCAGACCTACAAATGTCTTGGTTACTTCAATAAATGGTGCTTCTGGTTCATCAAGTTTTTTTATTTCATTTGTAATTGTTACTTTTGCATCTTTCTTTAATTCAATTTCTCCATCTGCACCTGTTACAACTTTACAGCTTTCACAATCTACTTCTTTGACAGGAATTTTATAATTTGATGTAAGATCAACTTCTTCTACTTTAAAGTTTGTTCCTGAAAGAAGCTGGGTAACAACTACCGTATAACCAACCGGAACTCCATTTACAATTCCCTTATCAGTTGTCTTTCCACAAATTTTAGCCTCTTTTTCATTTGATGTTAAATTACCCTCTGCATCGTAGTAGTAATAGTTACCCTCTGCATCTTTCAAATAGTAATCACCATTTGCATATGGTACTAATTTTCCTTCGCTATTTGACAATTTAATCTCAAATGAGAAGGTATCAACTACAACCTTATTGTCTTTCATCTTCTTAGTAATCTGAAGTTCACGACTATTTGCAGCTGAACAGTTATTCGTGTAAACCACAAGAGGTCTCTGACTGACTTCTTTCTTATCAGTACTGATATTTTTTATCTCACCTGTTTGTTTATTATTTTCATCAAACGCTTTATAACTGGTGTTATTAATTTTAACTTCATCGTATTCTTCTGATTTCACACCAATTTCTTTTACATAGTATTTTCGGTTAGCTTTCAGACCTGTAAATACAGCTGATTCATCTGGTTTTAGATAAAAAACACTGTTATATTGTTTTCCATTAATATCTTGATTGTCTAGAAAAACAATATCGGCTCCTGTATCTTTATTTTTTGCCTTAGTATTTAAGAGTACATATTCATCTTTATATGTTTCATTTCCATTTGCATCTGTTGATAAAATATCCTGTGCATATACCTGGAACGCGAACTTCACATTACTGTATTTTTCCTTATCAGTATTGCTGAGTTCTTTTCTTACCTCTACCTGTCCTTCTGGAATAACCTGAATATTAAACTTCATATGAAGGTTGGATGCACCTGCACCTCGTTCCATATAGAACATCTTAAAGGAATGGGTAGTATAATCTTTAAAGGTATCATTATTAAAATATTCACCTACCATATTATCATCCCAAGTTTTTCCATCCGGGAATATTCCTGCATTCCGGAATATTTCTTTTAGAGTAGTTGAAGTCGTACCAGGTGTACCATTTGTCACACAATCTGTCCAGCTTACAATACCTGTACTGAAATCAATCTTTCCGGAATGAGCATCATGTACACCACCTATATCAAGTACCAGCACGTTATCGATGTAAACCCACATATCATCATCACCATTGAACTCATAAATCATAGGTGCTTTACTTCCTTTATGAGTTGCATTTCCATCTTTAGGTTGAATGAAATTTGCTCCCATATACATGCTGAAATAGTAATCAATACTTCCCTGTGATAAATATAACTCTTTACCCTTTGCTGGATCTGTATCTGCTAATTTCTTTCCATTTTCATCATATTGATTGGTATTTGTTGAGAATTTTCCATCTTCAATTTTATTATATGGCATGAAGTTTCCACGTTTGTAGAAATATCCAGTTTCATTCTTTGGCGTACCGAGCGCATCATAAACCTTAAAATCAGAAGCATCATTTCCAAGGTAAGCGTAATTTTTAAAACTACTATACTCATAGTAACCTGTAGCATTATAATAATCACTGGAGAATAGATTATTAACCGTTTTACCTCTAAATAAAGATTCTATATTTTTATTTTTATTTGTTGTAATAGGATAACCATTATTGTCTAATAAGTTCTTCAGTAATCCTTTTTTAATTGTTCCATCCCCATATCCACTATTAGATCCAAAATCAATCAAATGATCTTCATCTGTTCCAATACTGAAATTATTACCATTGACAAGATTCGTCATTTTCATGGTTATTCCAGCATCGGTATGGTTTATAGTAGGAATTTCTGTCGGATTCTTTGCATATATAAAATATACTGTGTTATTGCCAATATTTTTCCATTCTCCACCAGAATCAGAACTATTGTATTGATTTTTTCCATCTTTAAATATTATTCTCTTAACTACAGTTCCTTCTGCTTTCGGTGACGAACTTACCTTAGCTTTATAGAATGAATATCCTTCAATATCACCAATCTCTTCAACAACTTTGTTTACTAAATATTCTTTCTTGTATTCCAAATTTATGGGTTTACCACTACCTATTTCATTTTTATTTGTATCTATAACATTAATTTTTAATGTTCCCTTTGTTTCATTTTTTTTCTTCCATGTGATTGTGAATGTAGAAAAACTTGTTGTCTCGAATTCTGCTTTCTGTACACTTCCAACAACATCTGTTTCTACATTTGCAGTTCCTTCCTGGGTCATGTCCACTACATTAACATTGCCGTTTTCATCTTCAACCAGATGCATCATTGTAACATCCATCGAATTCGCTGTTGTTTCATTCTGACTGAATTCATCTTCTTCAGCGAAAACTGCTGCTTCACTTCCGTTTTCTGCTGCCTGCGCAACTTCTTCAGGTACGGATGGCTCGATGTAGTGCATGGAAACATTTACGGAACCATCAACTGGTTCTATCTTATTTCCTTCACTGTCCTGGAAGAAAATATCGTATGCAAGGAAACCTGCGATTTCGTATCCATCTTCCTCAGCTTTTTCATTAAGCTTCGTTTCTGTTTCTGCGTACTGATCAGTTCCCTGCTCAATCGGATTTACTATCAATTCGGCATCTTCCGGGATAACTCCGACTTCTGTTGTTGCAATTACTTCAACAAGATCATTTACTATCTTTGTGAAAGTTAAGATTCCTTCTGTGTCTTCTATCTGAACTTCTTCCGGAATTTCCTCTTCACTTTCCTCTTCTACAATTTCCTGCTCTTCATTCTCAACAACTTCCGCCATATCACTTCTTACATAAGCTTCTGCTTCTTCGTAGGAAACTTTGTACCAGGTGAATTCGTCTTCACCGGTTACTGTTTCAATAAGTGGAAGCTGTGTGTCTGTATCTACTGTTGCGATTGCTTCTGCTTCTGTGGAAGGATCTACGCGAAGGTTAACTTCGTCTGCGATGATGCGGATCATTTTGATCTGTTCCTGATCTGGTGCTTCTTCCGGATTCTGTTCTTCCTCAGAGTTTTCTACATTATTCTCTGTGTTGGTTTCTTCTCCGTTCTCTTCGGTATTTTCGGTGTTGGTGTCTGCATTAACTTCTTCGTTATTTACTTCACTGTTTTCTTCTTTGTTCTCATTGTTTTCATTATCATCTGCTGCCGGTGTACTGCTCCATACAAATGTGTATGCTGCGGTAGCTGCTGACTGGAAAGTTGCTTTGGTGAGCTGTCTGCTTTCATTTGTTTCAACTGTAAGCTGGTCTTCTTCGGCTTTGAGCTCTGTCAGTTCCAGTTCGGAAGTTTCTTTGTTGGTTCTGATCATGGCTGCTGTCACTGTGGATGCGGCCGGGTCTGTCAGTTCCGGTGAAGAAGCTTCTTTATAAGTAAAGCTGTAAGTAACTTTGTCGGACGGTTCAACCGGGTTGCCATCTGCATCTGTAAAAGATACGTTGTAAGCGAGGAAGCCGTCGAGGTTTTTGCCCTGGCTCTGAAGCTGCTCTGTGATCTTGGCTGCCAGTTTGTTGTACTGGTCTGTCAGCTCAGCATCTTCGGTGTTGTTCTCGACTGCTTTGACAATCATCTGTGTTCCGTTTGGAAGGACACCTGCCGGAGCTTCGGCTTTGATCTCGATTGTTTCGTTTTTAAGATTTACGATACAGCTTACAGGCTGTGCTGCTTCTTCGGCTGGAGCGCTGCCGCTGCTCTCGGATGTTCCATCTGTGAACATGTTCTCGCCTGATGAGAAGTCAGCATCGCTGGAACCGAGGTCATCAGATTCGCTGTATGTTTCGTCCGTACTCTCTTCCGATTCGAAATTCACATCTGTGCCGAGATCGTCTCCTGTTTCTTCGGATATATCGACTGCATCGGAATCTTCCTCAACCGCGACCATGTCTACCATGTCATCGAAGGAGCTTGCCTGAGATACATAGTCTGTATTTATTAATACAGTCGAGCAGAACAGCACGATTGCAAACATCATACTGAGCACCCGACATGTCAGGCTTCTGTTCTGATTCCGTTTCCTTTTTTTGAATTTTTTATTATTTTCTCTTTTCATATTAACATCCCCTATTATATGCATGATGATAATAAAAAAATTATCGTTAACTGCTTCACGTACAACTTATTTAAGATTTAACGACATTATAACAGGTGAACTGTTTCGTCACCTATTTCGTCAGCCGCTTTCAGCAACATTTTTAGTACTATTTTGACAATTTTCGATTATTTTGAGTAAATCGAGCTCGCTGTTGAAATCTTCCCGCTCATTGTTTTTCATATGATAGACACTTCCCTGCCATGTAGCGCTCTGACGATATCTGACGTATACTGCCAGGGTGTCTATGCTGCCTCTTTGTTCAAGGATCCATTCACGGTTGCTGATCTCGGTAAAAGAGATTCTTTTTTCATTTGCTGGTTTCTGCTGTTTGTCTTCGTATGTCCGCAGCTCTGTTGATGACTGAGGAAAGTTCAGCTCGTTCATGAATCGCTCCATATAGCGGAAGAGTTCATGAATACTTCGGAAGAATATAGGATCTTTACTGTAATAACAGTAAAATCTTCCGGACCTTTCTACTCCGTCTATGTTGTCTATGCAGACATTCACGATATTGGAAGCAGAAACGTTGAGCTTTTCTTTCATCATTCATCCACCTCCAGTGCTCCATCAATCAATCTGATCAGTTCAAGTGCACTCCTGAAACTTTTCTTTTTATTGGCTTCCGCCCAGGTCACTTCGCCCTGCCATGTGGCATTGTCACAGTGACTCACATGTACTACAAATGTCCCTGTATGTTTTTTTTTGCCTTTTTCCATCTGCTTTGTATCCTCCGTCAAAATCCGACCACGGTATTTTTGTTTTTAACCACACGATAACACGCACTTATTTCAGAGTATTTTTATTATAGCATCGGGGGTATTTCTTCAACTGTTTCGTGATTCTGCTTTTTGAACATTTTTTCATATTTTTTCGACAATGTTTCTGATAATTTGCGAGGGGGGCTGAGATTTTGGGGGGACGGGAGATTTCCGGGCGCAAAAAAACCCGGAGGGGATCTCCGGGCTGAATAGTTTTACTTCTATATTAATTATTAATGTTGTTTGTTTTAGTCGTTGCAGACCTCACCGAGTGAAGCAACGTAGTAGTCGATTGATACGTTCTTGCGGCGGGTGAATCTTTTGTTGAATTCTTTGTTGATTCGTTTTGATACGAGTGTGCAGTTTTCCTGGGTTATCCCTATCAGCATTACGAGATACTGCTGGATGTTGTATCGGGTGTAAAAATCGCCTTTACGGACTGCTTTCTGAATGGACTCGCGGAGAAGTTCTGAATAGTATTTCTGATTTTCGTCGTCTGTCTCGATATTTATATAGTCCAGGGTGCAGAGCATCAGGAATACGGACATGCCGGTTCGTTCCATCATGCGGCCGAACACGTGGTAAACGTCCACGAAGCTTGGATAAGTGCAGTAGTAAGCGCCTTCGATGGATTCTTTTTCGCGGAGGCGGTACTTGATGTCTTCGATCGCGCCTGCTGCCTGAGAGGTTCGCTCTCCCATAAGTTTGAATCGCTCGAGCATTCCGGCAGATGGTAACAGGCCGAGTTCGTCGAACATCAGCTTGGTTGTTCTTTTGTAGACATCGAGGCCGTCTTTGTAGCGGGACATTCCGATGAGGCTATCGATTTCCCATATCTGCCAGTCGTAGAATGGATAGATTTCGGCTGCGCTGTGTGCAACACGGTAGAGTTCTTCGAATTTTTCTTCGGTTTTCAGGTAGTGGCACAGTTCTTCGACACAGTCGAAATACATATCTCGACATGCGATGTTTTCGACTGCCGCCCAGTCCTCGCCCATCATATCCGGGAGGAATTCTCCGGTGTAGAGTTTCCATGCTTTGGCGTAGATTTCCATTTTGGTCTTTTGGGATTTTTCGTGACGTGCTGATTCGATCGTCTGCTTGAAGTCGCATACGTCTACTGAAGTTTCGATATCCGGGTCCCAGGTACACATTCCACCATTTATATTGATGTAACTGCTTTCCGGAAGCCCCGCTGCGGTGAGCTGCTTTCGGAGCCTGAATATTGTGTTGTTGAGGCTGCCGTTTTTATTTTCGACATCGCTTCGGCCATACAGGGCATCGATGAGTGCTGCTTTGGAGATTCCTCCATCCTGTGTATGTAGAAGTAATAACTGAAACAGCTGTGTGGTCTTTGATACATTGTTACGGTCCAGGACCAGTTCTTTTCCTTTATATTCCAGTGTAAATCCACCTAACATTCGAACTTTCAGTATATTTTTCATACTTTTCTCCTTCAACAGATATCGTGTTCTGTTTCTTGTCTTTTCATTTTGATTAGACTTATCCTTATTTAGCATATCACTCAATATGTTAAAGTTCTACCACCAAAATACACAAAAAAAGACTGTTATTATTATTCAATCGGCTAATAACAACAGTCTTTTAACTCATTTTAATTATTCAATAAATACTGATAAACATCCCTCTTGGATACACCGCGGTCTTTCGCGACCTGTTTCATGGCATCTTTTCTGGACATTCCCTGTTTTTCATAGATTTCCATATGCTCTTCTATGGAAATCTCTTCCCACGAGGCCACTGCTTCTTCTTTCAGTTCCTGACGGCTTTTGCCCTCGATGACCAGCACACATTCTCCGAGCGGTTTTTCTTTCTCATAATGCGCGATCAGATCATCAATTGTGGAATGAAAGGCTGTCTCATGTTTCTTTGTCAGTTCTCTGCAAAGTGTCATTCTGCGGTTTCCAAGGGTTTCCCTCAGATCTCGCAGTGTCCTTACAAGTTTGTGCGGAGCCTCATACAAAATGATCGTCCGGGTCTCATTGACCAGCTCTTCCAGAACTTCTTTGCGCTCTTTTTTGTCCATCGGAAGAAATGCTTCAAAAGCAAACCGTCTGGTAGGAAGTCCTGATAATGTAAGCGCGGTAATGCATGCTGCCGGACCCGGAAGGGATGTTACTTCGATTCCGGCCTCATAACACATAGCAGCCAGTTCTTCACCCGGATCCGAAATTCCCGGTGTCCCGGCATCCGTGATCAGTGCGA
>ERZ857922.3135-NODE-3135-length-14919-cov-3.290366_pt1 | contig 14919 bp, 15 predicted proteins | sample MGYA00519579_ERZ857922 | MGnify/ENA primary metagenome ERZ857922 (study PRJEB31778, sample SAMEA3449375) | human gut metagenome | biome: human gut; feature: human-associated habitat; material: faeces | place: United Kingdom | collected 2010/2012 ... | reverse complement strand
ACAGATGCTTTTTGATCCCATTCCGGTCGATCGGAAGATCCAATGGAATGCTCCGTGGCATATTGGCAGAGGAATGCTGGATCGGGCAGGCAGAACAGAAAAAAAGATACAGAAAGGTCATGCTTGGCATATATCACGGGAAATTAAGTCATAAGGCGGAATATCAGGTGATTTTGCATCCGGCATTTTGGGAATAAAGGCATGAGACAGGAGGAAAACATGATTTTAAAAGTGGTAGTACCGGGATTACAGTTCAGACTTTTGCAGAGAGAAAGCAGCTTCTGGTTCTCCAGACAGGGGGAGGTGCACTATATTGGAGGGACGGATGTGCTGCCACCGCCGCTTTCTCAGGAAGAAGAAAATGAAAGGATCAGCCAGCTTGCAACAGATATGGAAAAGGATGCAAAACAGGTATTGATCGAGCATAATCTCAGACTGGTCGTATACATTGCAAAGAAATTTGATAATACGGGAATCGGTGTTGAGGATCTGATCTCCATCGGAACGATCGGTCTCATCAAAGCGATCAATACTTATAATCCTGAAAAAAATATCAAGCTGGCGACCTATGCCAGCAGATGCATTGAAAATGAAATCCTGATGTATTTAAGGCGGAATAATAAGGTCAGGATGGAAGTCAGCATTGATGAGCCTCTGAATGTGGACTGGGATGGCAATGAGCTGCTTCTTTCGGATATTCTGGGAACGGATGAGGATATTATTTATAAGGATATGGAAAATGAAGCCGAACAGAAAATGCTGAAAAAGGCACTTTCCAAGCTTTCTGACCGGGAAAAGCTGATCATCAGTCTCAGGTTCGGTCTGAACAACCGCGAGGAAGAAGCAATGACGCAAAAGGAGGTGGCAGATCTTCTGGGCATTTCACAGTCTTACATATCAAGACTGGAGAAAAAGATCATGAAGCGGCTGAAAAAGGAGATGGTGTAGATTTGAAGATTTCTGCTGCATATGATACACTTATTTTGTAAATAAAAATAGGCTATTCGGCTTTGTTCTAATAATATAGTGTCTTACCTGCTGCTTTTATCCTTTATCTGCATAACGGATTTTGCAGGAACTGGAATTGAATAAGCCAGAGTAAGATGCAGATTTTGCGGATAAGAAGTTAAATAGTGACATAAAGGAATGATACGAATGAATATGGAGCTTGTTTATAAACAACTGGATGAACTGCTTCAAATGGGCAGAATAGAGGAAACGGAGGATTTTCTGATCGCTGCCATGGGGCGGGCACAGCAGGAGGGCGATTATAACAGTCTGATCGCTCTGCTAAACGAAATGACCGGCTATCAGAAAGAAACGGGAAAGCCGGATAAGGCAGTAGCCTACGGCGCACAGGCGATCGAGCTGATGAAACAGCTTGGCATGACCAAGACGGCTGTTTTCGGTACAACACTTTTGAATGTGGCAAATGCCTGCCGGGAAGCAGGCAAGTTACCTGAAGCTTACCAATTATATATGGAAGCATTTCCGGTATTTGAAAAACATTTTGCACCGGATGATACCTACTATGCAAGTCTGTATAAAAATCTGGGACTCTTATTTCAGGAGACGCAGGAGTATGAGCGGGCAGTGGAATGTCTGGAAAAGGCACTTGCGGTTATTCAGGGAAAGCCGGAATATCAGAAACAGACCATGGTGATACGCCGGCAGATCGACAGGCTGCTTGCAGTAATCCGGAAACAACAGCAGGAGCAGTTTGACAGACAGGAAGCGTCTGTAGAAAAGAAAGAATTAATAGAAGCTCTCATACATATGGAATGCGAAGCATTCCGCCAGATCCGGGAAAATCGCTACGCAGACTGGGATGTAGAGAGCCTCAAAGAATATATTTATGAATTTAAGATGACCCGGGAGCAGGGTGTGAATCCACTTGCACTGGAATGGGCTGAAAAAAACGAATAAGCTGAATTTGGATATGTATTCGTATTCTTTTTATTCGTATACATATTCCCTGATACCATCCATCCAGATCGCATAGCCTTCACCGGTCGGATGCACACCATCTGCTGTATAGGTGAAATTGTTATCGTCTGTTACTATCAAAGAATACAGATCAATATAAGGCAGAGCAAGACCATTACAAAGCTGTCTGAGCTCTGCATTAAAAGCTGACACATCGCTGTTGTCAATACCGGTAGAGGTATTGACCGGAAGAACGCTCTGGACGTAGATCTTACAGTCCGGCAGTTCTTCCGAAAGCTGTGTCAGTATTTTTTTGTAATTCTGCATGCTTGTATCCAGAGGAAGCTTGTGCATGATATCATTAATGCCGATCATCAAAAAAATCTTTTGCGGATGTTGGTTTTCGACTGTATCCAGACGGTTTAAGACACCTTCCGTCACATCAGAATCAATACCGCGGTTTGTTACTGTAAGGTCAGAAAAATATTCCTGCCATTCGAATCTGGCTGTGATGGAATCGCCTAAAAAAACAATATCTGTATTTCGCTCCGGCATCAGCTCAAACTGCGTCTTTCTTTGTATGTAAGAGGCATTGTCCGTATACTGAAAGGTATGATCACTCATAGCATCCTGCAGCATGGAGAAATAGTTACCGCGCTTTAGCAAAACAAGTACCACGGCAAGCAAAAAAAGTATGCACGCGAGCAGAAGGTAACTGATCCCGCGATAGCGGTGAACTGCTTTTTCCGTGTTCCTATTATGAGTGACCGATCCATTCCGGGAATTTGCGTCCGGCTTTGTAAATATGCTCATGTTTTATGATCTGCTCCCTTTTCTTAAAGCTTAATGCCGTTTAAATCAATATCATCGTCATCTTCCACAGGAATGATAAGGCATTTCTGTCCATCGATCATCTGCTCTGTAACAAGACTGGCACGCTCCGGTTTCATACGCAGGAATACATCACACATCGCGGATTGCCCATTTATATCACTATTTCCGGTAAGCTCTGTTTCGGAAGCTGCATCATCTGTTATATCTCCCATATTTCCGCTGACAGTATCTGATACGTCATCCATATAGTTGCCTTCTGCTAACTGTTCCGGATCGATCTGTGCCTTGGAGAGTGCTTCTTTTAGAGTGGCAACTTCTGTGATCAGAGCCTTTTGTACCTTGCGCTGCTCATTTTTTGCAACTGCTTTGTTATCGAGCAGTGCATCGGCAGTAGGCAGGGCATCTGTAAATTCTGCGGCAAATGCTTTTTCAATCTTTGGTGCGAGTGATTCGGAAATGTCGCTGTCTGTAATGACATCATGGAATACATCCTGATTCAGCTCGATCGGAGTATCCTCGTTGCCTGCTTCTTCCTGTCTGTCAAGCATGGTGCAGAGACTATCCTGCAGCTTTAAGAAAACTTCTTCCGTTGCTTCGTCATCGCCGACTGCCTGCTTTACGATATTTTCAAAAGCCTTTTTCTGCTGCATACTTGTACGCTTTGCAGGGCAGCCGAGCCCATTTTCCATAAAAGCCTCATGCGGCTCCTTTGTATTCTTTGTAAAGTAAAGAAGAGAGTGGATATCACTGCTTCTGTCGGTAAAAGCCGGGAATAAAAAGCCGTTTTCCGGCGGTGCTACGATCCAGTCACGCAGACGGACACCAATCTTATTTTCTTCTTCCAGATAGCCAAGTCCCGGTTTGGAGAGGGTAACAGGACAGAGTGAGCAGAGAATATATTCATATACTTCCTCGGATTCATCCAGCTTTAAGTTATCCTCTGTCTTTGTGATGACATCATAAGCATCATGGAAGAGCAGGATCAGGTAATTGCCTGTATAGTCATAGCTGTCGATCACCAGATCGTAGAATCGTTCCAGCAGTCCTTCATCCTTTAAGGCACTAGCCTTCAGTCCCATGAAAAACTGCTGTTTGCTCATGGCACCGGATTCTTCTTCCATTGGGAAGGACAGCTCTAAAAGCTGGTTTCCGATCGTTCCCGATAAAGTTTTTTTGGCAATCTCCAGATATTTATAATATTCCTCGTCCGGCAGATTCAGAAAAACATTGCTAAAGCTTGTCACTTTTTCCTTTGTCGCATTCACATAGCATCCGGTCATGCGGGTGAAAGTACATTCATTTTTCTTAAAGCGTTTCTTTATTTCCAGTAAATCTTTGCGTTGCATTATTTCGTTCCTTTCCATTTCTTATAGACTACAAAACAGTATAGCATAGAAGAAAAGAAATTGTTACAGAAAAATGGGTAGTGCAATAAGTTTCATGGATGGATATAAGAGGGCAAAATATTAAAAACTACAACGTATATACTACAAAATTTAACCTGTATGTGGTAGACTTAACACAAATAAATCGGCATCAGCGTAGAAGACTATCAGAAACTGAAATAACACAGACAGGAAAACATATGGAAAAGAATTATAAATTAATCATCGGATATGATGGAACAAGATATTTTGGCTGGGAGCACCAGCCCGGAAAGGATACGATCCAGGGAAAGCTGGAAGATGTTTTAAATCATCTGACAGAGAAACCGGTTCTGATCATAGGAGCAGGCAGAACGGATGCGGGCGTGCATGCCCGGGCAATGGCAGCTAATGTCGTGCTCTCTGTTGATATGACGGCGGAGCAGCTGCGGGACTACATGAACAGATATCTGCCGGATGATATTATCGTGCAGGAAGTGCGGGAAGCCTCCATGCGGTTTCATGCCAGATACAATGCAATCGGAAAGACATACTGTTATACAGTATTTGATGGCAAAACAAAGCCGTTATTTGACCGGAAATATGTATGGCAGTTAGAGAAGCCGGTCAATATAGAACGGATGCAGAAGGCGGCAGAATATCTGACAGGAGAGCATGATTTTATGAGTTTCTGTAAAAATCCGCAGAAGAAAAAATCGACAGTCCGCACAGTGGATCAGATTGAAATCCGCAGGAGGGGAGATTATGTGACGCTGACTTTCCATGGAAATGGATTTTTACGTAATATGGTGCGGATTCTGACAGGAACGCTTGTAGCGGTCGGACAGGGAGAAATGACGGCGGAGCAGGTGAAAGCTGCGCTGGAAGCCAAAGACCGTCTGACAGCCGGGCAGACAGCACCAGCAAAGGGACTTTGTCTTTTGGAAGTAGACTATATGTAATACCGGAGCCATTGCCATAAAACACAACAGGACAGCTATCTGGCAGATCTGAATGAACAGGCACAAGAACATCTTGAATTGATCGAAGCTCAGATGCGAAGTGTATTTGAAGCATTGGTCAATGATTTGATTCACCGAGATTACCTGATTAATGGAAGCGAAGTTCATATGGATATGTTTGATGATCGCCTTGTAATTTACTCTCCGGGTGGTATGCCTGACGGAATGCAGATTCAGGAACGTGATATTGATGATATTCCTTCCACCAGAAGAAATCCCATACTTGCAGATATTTTTGCTCGTCTTGGATATATGGAACGTCAAGGCAGTGGTTTAAGCAAGATATGTACTGCCTATGAAAATGCTGCAAATTATCAAGCTGGTATGGAAGCTACTTTCCGTTCTAATCGTGTAGAGTTTACAGTAAAGCTTCCTAATTTGAACTTTAAAGCATCAGGCGATGAGGCTTTAAATGAAACATTAAATGAGGCTTTAACAGAAAAACAAAAGTTACTGCTTGATATATTGCGAAACAATCCCACCATTACGCAAAAGGAAATCGTTGAAAGTGCCTCTCTATCCAGAAGTACTGTTCAGAGAACAGTTAAAGAACTGACTGAAATGGGACGACTGAAACGAGTTGGCTCGAAGAAAACAGGCAGTTGGATTGTAAAAGAATAAAAATATAGTATTTGAAATCTCCGTTGTTCTATTACAGAATTACGGAGATTTTTTCTTGGTTGGATTGAAATATTTTTTTTATAAACCATTCGAGAACTCGATTAAGCATTTGAAAAGACGAATGTATTATGATATGATTATATGAGAGATTTTGTGTCCATTTATATTCGTGGTGGAGGGATAGAATAATGGAAGATAAACGCATTCAGGTTAATTATAAAAAACTGTGGAAGATGCTTATAGATAAGGATATGAGCAAAGCAGAGTTGAGAGAGAAAACGAAAATAGCTCCAAGCACATTTCATAAGATGAGCAATAACGAGTATGTTTCCTTGGATGTATTAGTAAGGATATGTTCCGTTATGAAATGTGGACTGGATGATATAGTAGAGATGGAAAGATAGAGTTATCTGTCTATGAATTATTAGCTATGGAGGTGTTGGTATGGCGAGACCAGAAGATTCCAGAGTAAAGATACCCGCACTTGTTCATTTTACAAGGCTGGGATATCAATATATGTCCATTAAAGATATGGTGCGAGGCGTGGATTATGATTCGGACACCAATATTTTCTATGGATTATTTTTAGATGCGATAAACAAGATTAACAATACCGATTTGTCACTGGAAGAGGCAAAAAAGATAATTGAAGAGCTTAAAATCAAATTGTCAAATGATGATTTAGGTAAGGCATTTTTTGAAATTCTGCAAAAAGGATACAATGGAATAAAACTGATTGATTATTCTCCAACAAAAGACAAGAACAGTTATGTGGTTGTTACAGAATTGCCGTATGAAAATGGTGATGATAATTTCCGACCGGATATTATTGTACTCATAAACGGTATGCCATTGTCTTTTGTGGAGGTAAAGAGGCAGAACAACAGAGAGGGTATTCTGGCAGAACGTGAAAGAATGACAAGAAGGTTCTCGAATCCAATCTATAAAAAATTTGTGAATCTGACCCAGTACACGGTGTTTTCAAATAACAACGAATATGATGATACCGATATAGAACCGATACAGGGAGCCTTTTATGCTTCCAGCAATTATGGTCGCATGTTCTTTAGTAAATTCAGAGAGCAGCGTGCAGAAGAACTGGACAAAGGAATAAAAGAAATTGATGAGGATGTAGAGAAGTTTATTCTGAAAGATAACAATCTGCTTGCAATAAAGGGTACATCGGAATATGCGTCTTCAATTCGTAAGGACTCGCCAACAAATCGAATTGTGACCTCTCTTTATTCTCGGGACAGACTGCGTTTTATTTTACAGTATGGACTATGCTACAAGGAGACTGTGGATAAGAATGGAATTAAGCATATAGAAAAACATATTATGCGTTATCCACAGATTTTTGCAACTTTAGCAATCAGAGTCAGGTTATCTGAAGGTGTGAAGAAGGGTGTAATCTGGCATACGCAGGGAAGTGGTAAAACAGCACTGGCATTTTCAAATGTTCATTTCCTGCGTGATTATTATCAGAATCAGGGGAAAATAGCAAAGTTTTATTTTATCGTGGACCGGTTAGACCTTGCGACTCAGGCAAAAGCGGAATTTGAGGCACGTGGACTGAAAGTTAATATGATAAGTTCCAAAGAGGATTTCAAAACAAACATTGCGGCTGTTGGGGAGACAGACAATACCGGTAAAACATCAATAACCGTTGTTAATATACAGAAATTCTCAGATGAATCAGTCACAAAGCAGTCTGATTATAATGTCAGTGTGCAGCGTGTCTACTTTTTGGATGAAGCACACAGAAGTTATAATCCAAAGGGCTCGTTTCTTGCTAACTTAATGGCATCAGACAGAGATGCGGTTATGATTGCTTTGACCGGTACACCTCTTATAGGAGATGGATATAATACAAAGGATGTGTTTGGTAATTATATTCACAAGTATTACTACAATCAGTCGATTGCCGATGGATACACATTAAAACTGATAAGAGAGGAAATCGAAACAAAATACAAAACTGGCATCTACACTGGAAATGCTGGAAGTTCAGCATGGTTCCATTGAGAAAAAAGAGTTGTATGCACATCCTAAATTTGTATCGGCTATGGTTGATTATATCGTACATGATTTTGAAAAGGGAAGAACAACTCTTGATGATTCTATTGGAGCTATGATTGTGTGCGATTCAGCACCACAGGCAAGAGCTGTATCTGAACAGTTAAGCAGAATAGCAAAATATTCACATGCCCTGGTACTTCACGATGAAGGAACCAAGCAGGACAGAAAAGATATACAGGAAGACTTCAAAAAAGGTAAGATTGATATTCTGGTTGTTTACAATATGCTGCTTACCGGATTTGATGCACCAAGATTGAAAAAACAGTACCTTGCAAGAATGATTAAGGCTCATAATCTGTTGCAGACACTTACCCGTGTTAACCGACCATATAAGGACTACCATTATGGTTATGTTGTGGATTTTGCCAACATCAAGGAAGAGTTTGATAAAACAAACAAAGCATATTTTGAAGAATTGCAGTCAGAGCTTGGAGATGAAGTGGCTAACTATAGTGAGATTTTTAAGAGCAGGGAAGAAATAGAACAGGACTTAAATACAATTAAGAACCAGCTGTTTCTGTATGATACTGAAAATATGGTGGAGTTTATCAACCAGATTAATGAAATTGATGATAAGAAAACACTGCTTGATTTAAAGAACGCATTGACAAATTATAAAGCACTTCATAATCTTATCAGACTGTTCGGATATGATGATTTGTATATCCATTTCGATGTGGACAAGGCAATACAGATGCTGAATGAGGTTAATAACAGAATTAGCATTATTAATCTTAAAGAGAGCATGAGTTCTGCTGATGATATGTCCGGAATATTGAGTATGGCACTTGACCAGATAAGCTTTCAGTTCAGAAAGATTAAGGAAGAAGAACTGGTTATTGCAGATGCCTTTCGGACTTCTCTTGAGAAAGCGAGACGAGAAATTGTTGACAGATGCTTAGACCCGAAAGACCCGGAATATGTAGCGTTGCTGGATGAACTAAAGAGAATATTCAAGAAAAAGAACATTGAAGAACTGACATCTGACGAGATGAAGGATTTGATGGGTGAATTGGATGATTTGCGAAAAAAGGCAGAAAAGAAGAATCACGAGGATCAGATGCTGGCGAAAAAGTACAATGGTGATGTGAAATATATGAGAACCCATAAGAGAATTATGGAGAGTCCGCCACCGATTGCCGATGCTGTCACGATACATAAGATTCTGATGGATGTAAAAAATCATGCGGATGATACGATTGCACACAATGAGAGTATGCTTGATAACGAAGCGTACTTTATCAAAACATTGCAGCCTTTTATTATCAATGCGTGTAAAACACAGGAAACGAAAATAAATATTGCACAGGTAAAATTTATTGATACGTGCATTTCACAGGAATACTTTACAGAAAGGAATTGGGCATCATAATGACATCAGAAGTGATAATGGCGAAAACAAAAGCCATGATTGACGATTTGAAAACTGTTTGTGCCAATTATGGCTTGGGTAACGCCAGCAGTGAATACAAAATTATTACAGAGGTATTTTTATACAAGTTTTTAAACGATAAGTTTCTTCATGAAATCAGAAAAGTAGATGATAAATTACAGAATGTTGAAAATATCGAAGAAACACTTACAAATATGGATGATGATGAGTATGAGTTTCTTCTGGCAAGTCTGCCTCCGGCAACAGCACAGTTGAAAAAGGAACATTTTATTTCATTCTTATTCAATAACAAAAACAGAGAGAAGTTTAATGAACTGTTTGACGAAACACTGGTAGATATTGCAAATTTCAATATAGATGTGTTTGCAGTTAAAACAGGAAGCGAGGACAAGATTCGTCTGTTTGATGCTTTGTCTGTATTTGTAACTGAGACAAATAAGAGAGCAGATTTTTGTAGAGCTATTATAGACAAGCTTGTGGCTTTTAGTTTTGAAGAAGCATTTTCACAAAAATATGATTTCTTTGCAGCGGTGTTTGAATACCTGATTAAAGACTACAATAAGGACTTTGGTAAATATGCAGAATATTACACGCCTCATTCCATTGCAAGCATTATTGCCAAAATTTTAGTGCTTGAAGGAGTCCAGAATGTGAATATATATGATCCGGCAGCAGGTTCAGGAACCCTCGTACTGGCACTGGCACATCAGATTGGTGAAGAAAACTGTACCATCTATACACAGGACATTTCTCAAAAATCAAATGAGTTTTTGAGACTTAACCTGATACTGAACAACTTAGTACATTCTTTGGGAAATGTTGTGCATGGAGATACACTGCTGGAGCCACAGCATTTAAACAAGCAAAAGAATGGTTTAATGAAATTTGACTATATTGTATCCAATCCACCATTTAATGTAGATTTTAGTGATAACCGTGATACATTAGCCGGAGAAAATTATAAGGAACGTTTTTGGGCAGGTGTTCCAAAGGTTCCCAATAAAGATAAAGACAAAATGGCCATTTATCAGATGTTTTTACAGCACATTATCTACTCGTTAAAAGAAGATGGTAAGGCTGCAGTAGTTGTTCCCACAGGTTTCCTGACTGCCGGAACAGGTATTCCGAAGAGTATTCGTGAGTACATCATCAAAGAGAGAATGCTACGAGGAGTTATCTCTATGCCGAGCAATATTTTCGCCACTAAAGTATTTTAAGAATGATTATGTTGTAATTACATGGGATGTTCCGCTTCATGGATTATCGATACCTTATAAGGAGTTTTCTTATGAAATTACTGCAAGAGATTTAAATAGTATATTATTGCAGGAATCTATTGGAAAGGTGTGTTTGATTGGTATGTCAATGGGTGGTTATCCATCCCAGATGTTTGCGTATTTATATCCTGAAAAGGTACAGTGTTTTGTTGGAATTGATACAACTCCATTTAGAACAGAATATTATTCGAAATCTGATTTGTGGTGGCTTTCTAAAGTGAAAACAATGGCAGAATGGTTTACTGATAAGACACTTCGTAAGAGTATGGCAAAGTCAGTAGCAGTAACAGATTATTCCTATAATAAAATGATAGAAATGCTGAAACCTATGTCGAAAGAACAGATTATCGAACAAATGGATATTGCATATGGAAAGCTTGCAAGTGAAATAAGAGATATTGACTTAAATTGTCCTGTATTAATTTTACTAGGAGACAAAGATAAAACGGGAAAGGTTAAGCAGTATTGTACGGAATGGGCAAGAAAAACTGGCTATCCTTTACATATCATAAAAAATGCTGCTCATTTTTCAAACGGAGATAATGCAGAACAGGTTAATGCAGAAATAGAGAAGTTTATATCATCAATGTCGATTTTAACTAATCGATAACTCCCGATTGTGTAATTACATAATTTAAGGGTTACTATTGTTGTCAGGTTTCAGATATAAAGGATGATAAAATCCATAAAACAGGTGGTCTATGGCGATGGCTCTGTGTTTATCCTGCCAGATAGTTTTTCATAATACGGAGTGCATTTTTCTCAAGCCGGGAGACCTGTGCCTGCGAAATACCGATGCTGTTTGCAACCTCCATCTGGGTTTTTCCTTCGAAGAAACGGAGAAAAATGATCTCATGCTCTCTTTCATTGAGACGCTGCATTGCTTCTGAAAGTGAAAGGCTTTCTATCCAGATGTCTTCCTTGTTTTTTCGGTCGCTGATCTGATCCATGACATAAAGCGTGTCACCGCCGTCCGTGTAGACCGGCTCGTTCAGGCTCATGGGGCTTTGCATGGCATCGAGCGCATAAACAATATCTTCTTTGGCAATTCCTATTTCAGTGGCAATCTCATCGATCGTTGGTTCCTTTTGTGTCTGTTTTGTCATGGCTTCTCTGGCGGAAATGGCTTTATAGGCAATGTCGCGCAGAGAACGGCTTACCCGGATACTGTTATAATCCCGTAGATAGCGGCGGATCTCCCCGATGATCATCGGGACTGCATATGTCGAGAATTTGACATTCAGTGTATCGTCAAAATTATCGACGGCTTTCATAAGACCAATGCACCCGATCTGAAAAAGATCATCGGCATTTTCATTGCTGTTCTGAAATCGTTTGATAACACTTAACACAAGGCGGAGATTTCCTTTGATATATTGTTCGCGGGCTTCAGAATCTCCTTTTTTGATCTTTTGAAATAATGCTTCTTTTTCGTCCGACTTCAGGATCGGAAGACTGGATGTATTTACCCCGCAGATTTCTACTTTATTAAGTGCCATCAAAATATCCTCCTCATCTCTTATTTCTGGTACTAGAAATGATTCTCAGGGAGGACAGGAAATATTCTTTTCTGGGAAAAATATAAAAATTAATAGCCCTTGACAGTGTCAGAGAAGGTGGTCTTTGTGAAAACATTTTTCTTCTTTGACTTCGACGAGGATGATATCATCACCAATCTGGCAGATGCAGCACCAGGGAATGATGTATTCGCTTTCTCTGCCGGGAAAAAAACAGAATTTGCCGGGACCTGGAACGATGAGAGCAGTGATGGCTCCTGTTTTGCGGTCGAACTCCAGATCGACCGGGCAGCCAAGACTGCGACAGGTACAGGTATTGATGACTTCTTTCTGTCTAAGCTCACATAATCGCATGAATTTACCACTTTTTATAAAAGATATGCAAAATTTATCTGAAATATACAGGTGCATTTCTTGACATTGTCCGAAAAAATAAAGTATAATTATTTCATTAAAAGGGGAAAGAGGGGAAAATACTGTGAGATGCCCGTTTTGTAATCAGGATAACAGCAAGGTTGTAGACTCCCGACCGGTAGATGATACAAATTCAATCCGGAGACGGCGAATGTGTGAATCCTGTGGAAAAAGATTTACGACATACGAAAAAGTTGAAACTATTCCATTGAGTGTCATTAAGAAGGATCAGACACGTGAACAGTATGACCGTTCCAAGATTCAGGGCGGAATTCTGCGTGCCTGCTATAAGAGACCGATTCCGGTGGAAAAGATCGAGTCGCTGATGGATTCTATAGAGGGAGATATTTTTGACACAGCAGACAAAGAAATTTCCAGTACCCGCATTGGTGAGATTGTCATGGAACATCTGAAGGACCTGGATGCAGTTGCTTATGTTCGCTTTGCTTCTGTCTACAGAGAATTTAAGGATGTCAGTACATTTATGGATGAACTGAAGAAATTTATGGAACCATAAAGAAAACATGAAAATATAAAAAGGCGCTTCGGATCAGAAATCCGGAACGCCTTTTGGATTATACATACGAATGAACAGGAGATTAAACAATACCCTGAGCCATCATTGCATCTACAACCTTTTCGAAACCTGCAATGTTAGCACCAACAACGAAGTTGTCCGGCATATCATAACGTTTTGCAGCATCGCTGATCTTAGCATAGATGTCAACCATGATCTGATGAAGTTTGGCATCAACTTCTTCGGATGTCCAGGAAAGTCTCTGAGAGTTCTGGCTCATTTCCAGTGCGGAAGTAGCAACACCACCTGCATTGGATGCTTTTCCAGGAAGGAAGAGAACACCGTTTGCCATAGCGTAGTCTGTAGCTTCTCTTGTAGTAGGCATGTTTGCACCTTCTACGATATATTTGCATCCGTTTGCAATCAGAGTTTTTACACCATCAAGGTCAAGTTCGTTCTGAGTTGCGCATGGAAGATATACATCACATTTGATGTTCCAGATGCCAACACCTTCTGTGTAAGTAGCACCTTCTACACGGTCAGCGTATTCTTTGATACGTCCACGTTTTACTTCTTTGATATCTTTGACAACATCAAGGTTGATTCCGTTTGGATCATGGATATATCCGTTAGAGTCGCACATTGCAACAACCTTTGCACCAAGCTGAGTAGCTTTCTGCACTGCATAGATTGCAACATTACCGGAACCTGTAACAACAACAGTTTTTCCGTCAAGAGAATCGTTGTGGTCTTTCATCAGTTCGTTCAGAATATATACAACACCGTATCCGGTAGCTTCTGTACGGATCAGGGAACCACCATAGGTAAGTCCTTTACCTGTCAGAACGCCTTCATAAAGATCACGAACACGTTTGTACTGTCCGAAGAGATATCCAATCTCACGTCCGCCGACACCGATGTCACCAGCCGGAACATCTGTATCTGCGCCGATATATTTGCAAAGCTCTGTCATAAAGCTCTGGCAGAATGCCATAACCTCTCTGTCAGATTTACCCTTAGGATCGAAGTTGGAGCCACCTTTTCCACCGCCGATCGGAAGACCTGTAAGAGAGTTTTTAAAGGTCTGCTCAAAACCAAGGAATTTCAGGATACCCTGATTTACAGAAGGATGGAATCTTAAGCCGCCTTTGTATGGTCCGATGGCGCTGTTGAACTGAACACGATATCCCTTGTTAACCTGTACAGTTCCGTTATCATCGATCCACGGTACTTTGAAGGAGATGATCCTCTCTGGCTCTACAAGACGCTCAAGGATAGAAAGTTTACGATACTCTTCCTCATTTTTGTCAATTACGACTTTAAGGGAATCGAGAACTTCCTTAACTGCCTGATGGAATTCTGGCTCGCCAGGATTCTGTGCTACAACTCTTTCATAAACTTCTTCTGTGTAAGACATAGTTGTTTCCTCCTCATCACGTATTAAATTGTGTTTGAAAACTAAATTCGAGTGCTATTATACATTAACCTGCTAAAAAAGGGAAGTGCTAAATTTAATTTTTTTAAATTTTTATTTCTTGCGTTGAAAGCCTAAATGTGAGATGATATAGAATAAATATTTTTTGACTATGAAATTAAAATGGTTAAATAATAGTGAAAATGAGAAGAGGAGTGGTTTTTATGAGAACATTCGGGAAATCATCAAAGCTTGATAATGTATTGTATGACGTGCGTGGACCGGTTGTGGATGAGGCTGCCAGAATGGAAGAAGATGGGATGGAGATCCTGAAGCTGAATATCGGTAACCCGTATCCGTTTGGATTTTCCGCACCGCAGGAAGTGATCCTGGATATGCTTAGTAATGTACGTACTTCACAGGGATATTCCGATTCCAAGGGTATTTTTTCCGCAAGAAAGGCGATCATGCAGTATGCTCAGCTTCGCGGGATCCCGGGAGTTACCATCAATGATATTTATACAGGAAATGGTGTCAGTGA
>ERZ857922.3114-NODE-3114-length-15023-cov-19.467063_pt1 | contig 15023 bp, 10 predicted proteins | sample MGYA00519579_ERZ857922 | MGnify/ENA primary metagenome ERZ857922 (study PRJEB31778, sample SAMEA3449375) | human gut metagenome | biome: human gut; feature: human-associated habitat; material: faeces | place: United Kingdom | collected 2010/2012 ... | reverse complement strand
GGCGCAGGCAGCGAAGCGTCCCTGCCAGTAACTTTGCGCGTCCGCAGACGCGCCCACAAGCTGCTTTTTCCCCCAAGATTCCGTGAAGAACCAATAAAAAACAGGCTATGACCCATTCGCCATAGCCTGTTTTGCCTGTGCCCCTTATTCCGCTGCCAGCTTCATCAGCGCCGCGGCATAAATCTTCATCGCCTTGACCATCTGCGACACGCGGATGTACTCATTCGCCTGATGCGCCAAGTCCTCATCCTCCGGGAATGCTGCGCCGTACGCAACGCCCTGCTTGAGCACCTTCGCGTACGTTCCGCCGCCAGTGGCGTGCGGCGCGGCGGGTTCACCCGTCACCTCGGTGTAGGAGTCCAGCAGCGAGCGCACCAGCTTGCTGTCTGCCGGAACGTGATGCGGTTCCTTGATTTCCAGCGAATCGACGCTAAAGCCGGGCAGGTGCGCGCGAATCGCGTTCGTCAGCGCGGACAAATCCGCCGCAATGGGGCAGCGCAGGTCGAGCGACGCCGTCACCTTGCCGTCCTTGATATGCAGGATGCCCATGTTGCACGTCAGTGCGCCGGAAATTTCGTCCGAGCACGCGCAGCCCAGCGACGCGCCGTCGTGCTCCATGCCGACCGCGTCCGCCAGCGTCTTCAGCGCGCCGGTCACGCCCATCTCGCGCAGGAGCACCAGCATCATGCCGATGGCATTGCGGCGTCCTTCGGGATACGCGCTGTGGCCGGGGATGCCCTCCGCCGTCACCCACACGCCATCCGCGGTCACCTCCGCCGTGTAGGGAAGCCCGGTCTTTTCGGCATAGGCCGCCACCTTGTCGGCAACCTCCTGACCGCCCGCGATAAGCGCCTTGGATTCGCCGGGGATGACATTCACGCGCTCACCCGTCCACAGCTGCTTGACCTGCAGGCCGTCCTCCGCGAGTTTGCTCGTGAAGAAGCCGTGAATCATGCCCTTTTCGGTGTTGATGATAGGGAAGGAAGCGTCCGGGGAGAAGCCGACTTCCGGCATTTCCGTGTGCGCGCAGTAATACGCCATGTCTTCCCAGCCGGATTCTTCGTCGCAGCCGAGAATCAGACGGATGGACTTCTTCAGCGGAATGCCCGCTGCCTTGATGGCGTTCATCGCGTACAGCGCCGCCAGCGCCGGCCCCTTGTCGTCGCTCGTGCCGCGCGCGAAAATCTGGTCGCCCATGCGCGTCGCGGTGAACGGCGGGGTCGCCCAGTTGTCGCCCGCCGGAACAACGTCGAGGTGTCCCAGCACGGCGATGGCTTCTTCCGATTCGCCCGGCAGGGTGATATCGCACGCATAGCCGTCGAAATCGCGGGTTTCATAGCCGAACGCCTTTGCGTCCGCCATGGCCATATCCAGCATCCGGCGCACATCCTTGCCAAACGGCGCACCGGGCGTGGCTTCGCCCTTCACCGACGGCACTTCCACCCAGCGGCACAGCTGAGCGGCATAGTCCTCCGCGTGCGCATCCAGATAAGCAAATACTTTTTCGTACATGGGAAAATTCCTCCTTGTGCTGAAATCATGGGGTCGAGAATGATATTTCGCGGTTGCAGGCGAAAATTCCTGCTTGATGCGGAAGAAAAAAGTTAAGTGAGACTAACTTAACGCAAATTTTCCCAAAACAATCAAAGCCAAGCCGAAGATAGCCCCAAAAAGTGGCAGCGCCGAAGGGGTCAAGGGGGCGACCGCAGACTTCGTCTGTTTCTATTGCCCCCTTGTCGCCTCCGCAGAGGCGAAATCCCCTGCTGCGGAAAAGACCAGCTATGGTCGGAAATCATGCAGCGTGGTCGCGCCCATTTGGCGCGACAATGTGCAAGCAGCGGGTAGAGCAGCTTGGGGGCGCTCCTGCGGGAGCGCGAAGTTAGTGGCAGGGACGCTTCGCTGCCTGCGCCTTTGTTGGGGGCTTCCTTGGAGTTGGTCGCCCGTGAAACAGTTGGGGCGTTGCCCCAAACCCCACAAGGGAGCTCCGCCCCTTGACCCCGCAAGGGGGAATCCCCCCCTTGACCCCTTCGCGCGATTGAGTTGGTCTCACTCCCATGCTTTGCCCGCGTGTTTATCCTCTTTTTCCCTTCCCTTAATCGTAATCGGGGAGCGGGGGGAAATCCCGCCCAGACAGCTGCATCAATTCACCCACCGTCACCGGGCGCAATCCCTTTACGTTAATCCAATTATCCAGCGCCTTATCCAGCACCTCCGCTGTATGATACCCATTGATATGGAACTGCACCACGCACCCGCTCGTCACCCGGTCGCTCGTCACGCGGTACACCATCTGATACACCTTATCCTTATACGCGTCCGACCAGTCGCACGCGTCGATTGCGAACAGGCAGTCCTCCACACCTTCCGCGCGGGCAATGGCGGTGACGATGCTGTTCGTCGCGCCCAAATGCGCACAGAACAACCGCGGCCGTACGCCGAAAGTCTCTTCGCACAGGTCGTTCAGCTCGCGGATGTTCTCCTGCACACGCGCGTAGGAGACTTCGGTCATGTTGATGAGGTTGTTGCCGTGGCTGCCAAGCTCGTGGCCCGCATCAATGATGCGCTGGATGCGCTCCGGGTTGCGGCGCACGAAATCGCCCGTGACGTAGAACGTCCCCTTCACGCCGTATTTGTCCAGCGTGTTCAGCATGTCAGTCAGTTGCTTTTCTGATGCGCCGCTGCACACAATCATCACACCGACAGCGGGTTCAGAGGGGGTCAGGCGGGTGACGCGCGGCAGGCTGATGTCCGAAAACGCGGCGAAGGAATCCGTTTCGTTCACTTTCTCGCCGTCCAGCCAGACGGACAGCTTGTTGCCGCCCAGCATGTCCTCCGTCACATAGACCGAGAAGGTCAGGTCGTAGCGCGGATTGCGCCAGAACGCGCGCTCCAGCACTTCGCCGCGGTGGTTGCGCAGCTCCAGATACTTCTCAGGCACAGTTGCGCTGCTTTTGTTCTTGCACGATACGGTGATTTTGATTTCGCGGTCGAGATACCCGACGTAGAATCCGCTCTTGAACGTGACAATCGGCGCAACGACGGGGGTCGTGTCCTCTTCGTTCTCCTCCGCGAACGCAGCGCCGCCCAGCAGCATCAGCACCATCAGCAGCAAACTCAGCAGTTTCTTCATTTTGTTACTCCTTTTTATCCAACTTTCGTCCGTGGAAACTATGTTTGCAAATGGAAAGTTACCTTAAACCTGCGGGCGCACAACCACCTGAGCGCCTTCCGGCACCAGCGTCGGTTCAACCACAAACCCCGCCGGGACGGACAAAATCCGCAGACTGTCCATGTCCTCCAGAATTCGCTGATTGAACTTCGTCACGCGGCAGCCCTCGATGAACGCGGGGATGACAAGCTCCGTATCCGAACCGATGTACTCGATGACCGAGTAGGTGTTGCCCTTCTCTGCCTGTCCCAGATACGAGCCGACGATGAGCGTATCGCCCTCCGTCATCAGCCCCAGCCCGACGCGCAGGTCACGCGCATAGGCGCTGAAGGGGGCGGGGAGGGTCAGCGCGTTCAGCCGGGAGCAGCCCGTCAGCGCGTCATGCCCGATTTCGCGCACGGTTGCGGGAATGGCGAGTGCCGTCAGGTGTGTGCAGCCGCGCAGGGCTTCGTGGTCGATGCGGGTCAGGGTGTCCGGGAGATTCAAGAATTCCAGCGACGTGCAGTTCATCAGCGCCTGCATGGGCAGGACGGTCAGCGCGTTCGGCAGGTGGACGCTATTCAGCGCGGTGCAGCCCGAAAGGACAGCGCCACCAACGGTTGTCACAGAATCGGGGAACGCGATTTCGCGCAGCGCGGTGCAGGACGCGAACGCGCGGTACTCGATGGTTTCCAGTCCGTCATTCAGCGTGATGCTTGTCAGCGCCGAGCAGCCCTCGAAGGCACTGCCGCCGATGTGGCGGAGCGTTTTAGGGAGCGTGACGGCGGTCAGGTCGGTGCGCATGATGAACGCGCACAGCCCGACGCTCACAACGGGGAGGTCGTCGAGCATTTCCGGGAGGGTGATTTCGCCGCCTTGCCCGTAGTATTCCATGATTTCCGCGCCGGTGTCGATGGCGCGGTAGGTGTAGTCACCGCATTGCATGGTGTGTACTTCCTCATTATAGTAGTGTGGATTTTGAAGCTGATTTTTTCTCCATAATGGGCTTTAGAGCAGCAGCCAGAGGGCAATGAAAACAGACGAAGTCTGCGGTCGCCCTCTGAACTCCTTCGCCTTCGCCCTCTGGATGTTACTTGGATTTTATACTATTTCCAAATGAGAATGCGCCAAGATGCGCCGCGAATTTTTCACTCTGGCTAACGGGAGTGGAATGCAGCGTAGCAGCGCTACGCTAAATGGAACGACCGGACGACAGAGCGGAAAAGGCGCAAGCAGATGGCGCAGGTGAATTTGGAAATAGTATTAGCGGGAGTTTTTTAGTTAGTGCGCAGGGACGCTTCGCTGCCTGCGACCAAGGTGTCGGGCTTGACTTTTCCTTTGAAATGGTCACACGCCCAACAGTTGGGGCGTTGCCCCAAGCCCCACAAGGGACGCTGTCCCTTGACCCTGCAAGGGGGATCCCCCCTTGACCCTTTTTTTGTGCCCCAGCTTGGTCGCGTTTCCTTTATGGTTAATTTTCGCGGCTGAGTGCCGCCAGAACCGCGTTGCGCATCTGTCGAACCACCCGCGTCGTACCGGAATCAACCGTGTTCTGCATCGACAGAATCGTCATCTGCTGCCCGGGGAAGTTGGCAAAGTATGTTCCCAGCCAGCCATCCCAGCCGTATTCGCCCTCGCAAGCCAATCCGGCAATGCGCCCCGGTTCAGCGCAAATGCGCATCAAGTGCCCGTAGCTGTACCCGTCCAGCGAATCCCACATATCGCGGCGAACCGCGTCTTTCAGCTGCGCCTGCGTCATGCAGGCGACTGTTGCGGGCGAGAGAATCCGCCGCCCCTCGTAAGTGCCGCCCGCCAGCAGCATATCGGCAAAGTGGCTGTAATCTTCCAGCGTCGAAACAAGCCCCGCGCCGCCGGATTCAAAGGCGGGTTCGCGGTCGTAAACACCGACGGCAAGGTGGGTGCTTGTCCACGGCACAAGCCCGCTTTCCGTGCGCTTGTAGACGGTCGCAAGGCGATTCCGCTTGCTTTCGGGGACGTAGAAGCCGGTGTCCACCATGTCCAGCGGCTCAAAAAACTCCTTGCGGAGGAACTCGCCGAAGCGCATTCCGCTGACGACCTCCACCACCGCGCCGAGGATGTCCGCGCAGGTGGAGTAGCGCCAGTGCGTGCCCGGCTGGAAGGACAGCGGCTGCTGCCCCAAGCGGTTGCAGAACTCCACCGTCGGCACGCCGCCGCCCGCAAGGATTTCCTGCGTTGCTTCGTCGAACACCTTTGCGGCGTACTGTCCCGCCGGGTCGCTGTCGGGGTAGCAGACGCCCGCCGTCATGCCGAGCAGCTCCATCAGCCACGGCGCGCGGGTCGCGGGGCGAATCGTGCCCTGCTTATCGACGACGCGCGCATTTCGGAAGCCCGGCAGATAGCGGTCTACGCCGTCCATCAGGTCAATCTGCCCGCGCTCCGCAAGCAGCATCACGGCGGCGGCCGTAATCGGCTTGGACTGGCTGTACAGGCGGAAGATGCTGTCGCGGTGAATCAGCCGCCCCGACGCAATGTCGGACATGCCCGCCTGCGTATAGAGCATTTCCTCTCCGCAGCGCCGCACCAGTACGCTGATGCCTGCGCATTCCTGCGCTTCGACAGCGGAGGCGAGAATATCGGTGACTTGTTCGTGAAGGGTCATGAGAATAACCTCCTTGCATGTTTTTCAGCAATCATTCGTCGCTTTCGATGAAATCCGGCAGCTGATGCAGCGTCACAAAGCTGCTATCCCGATAAATCGCTCGCAGCGACTCCGGCGTGTTCCCCTTGCTGCTGTCCGTCAGCCAGCTGGTGTGCCACACCATGAAGTACGCCCACGGGGCATTCGTCGCGTCCATCTCCGCGCGGGTCGGAATCTGTCCGCACTCGTGGAACACAATCGGCATCCTTGCCGGGGCAAGCGCGGCACAGCGCCGGTATAAATCCCCCTGCGCGCCGACCTTGTAGCTGTCGCCGCCGAGAATGTCCACCACGTCGTCCCCCGGATACCACGGGCGCAAATCCTCCGTCGCGTCAGAGAAGCCCAGCACCCAAATCAGATTCCGCAGACCGTGAACATGCGTGTAGCGGTCGTACATCAGCCGCCACAAGCGCACAAAATTCGCCGCGCCGCCGCGACCCCACCAGAACCAGCCGCCGTCCATCTCGTGGAAAGGTCGCCAAAGAACGGGAACGCCATCTGACTGCAAGCGCTTGAGGTAGGGGACGGCGTGGTCAAGCCCATCCAGCAGACGGCGGTTCGCTTCCGTGCCGTCCACAAAAGCGGAAGCCCAGTCGAGTTCGCTTTCGCGGCATTCGGGGTAACCGGAGAAGAAATCCGCGCCCGTGTGCCAGCAGATGGTGGGAATGCCGCCGCGCGCCCACCAGTCCTTCGCGCGCTGCGTCACGTCCAGATAGTCGTTATCCATGAAATCCAGCCCTCGAATGGCAGGCTGACGACCGGTGACATCGGTCAGATAGCTGATTTCATGCTCAGTCGAGCGGCACCATTGGCTTTCCATCTGCCCGGTCAGGCACTTGCCGGAAAGCGATTGCAGGTATTCATAGACGCGCCGAGCGGCGGGCAGCGGATTTTCCGCGCAGAGGGGACGGAACATAATGCTTCTCCTTTGCTTTGCAGGAATCTGCTTGCAGTATAGCAGGAAATGCCCGCCTTTGCAACGGGTAGAAGGGAAAAAGGGAGGGAAAAAGCATGGAAAATCAGGCGGCGGCAGTTGTCCAAGAAGAGGGTTTGTGCTATACTTATTATGGGTGTTTATTGGAATGCCCATGAACCAGCGGGCATCCCCCGCTATGGGAGTTAATAAATGAAGCTGAAAAAATTGGAGCTGTATGGCTTCAAATCCTTTGCCCAGCGGACGGAAATCGTCTTTGATGAGGGCATAACGGGCATCGTCGGGCCGAATGGGTCGGGCAAGAGCAATATCGGCGACGCGGTGCGCTGGGTGCTGGGCGAGCAGAGCGCGAAAACCCTGCGCGGCGCGAGTATGTCCGACGTGATTTTCAACGGCACGCAGAAGCGCAAGCCGCTGTCCTACTGCGAAGTATCGCTGGTGTTTGACAACGATGACCATGCGCTGGCGATGGAAGCTGCCGAGGTTATGGTCACGCGCCGCGTCTACCGCAATGGCGAATCCGAATACTACTTAAACCGCACCGCCTGCCGCTTGAAGGACGTGGTCGACCTCTTCCGCGATACGGGCATCGGCAAAGAGGGATACTCCATCATCGGTCAGGGGCGCATTGACGAAATCCTCTCCCGCAAGAGCGAGGATCGCCGGCAGGTGTTCGAGGAAGCGGCGGGCATCGTCAAGTTCAAGGCGCGCAAGGAAGAAGCGGACAAGAAATTGCAGCGGACGCTGGAAAATCTGGAGCGCGTCGATGATATTCTGGATGAACTGACGAAGCGCCTGAAGCCGCTGGAAGAGCAGAGCCGCAACGCCCGCGTGTATCTGGAGCTGTCCACCGAACTGAAGGATTTGGACTTGAACCTCTTCCTGATTCGCTCCGACCGGGCGCGGGCGCGCTTGTCCGAACTGGAAAGCGAACTGCTGACCGTCCAGACGATTTTGGCGGACACGGAAAGCAACCTGACCGACAAGACCACCCGCCGCGACGAGACGCAGAACCGCATCGATCAGCTGGAAGAAGCCATCACGAAGGCGCGCACCGAACTGATGGAATGCGCCGAGCATGTGCACGAATCGCAGAAGAAACTCTCCGCCCTGCAAAGCCGCCGCGAGACGCGCAGCGAGAACCGCCAGCGCATCGTCCGCGAGCAGGAGGAAGCCCAGGAGCGGCTGGCGGAAATCGAGAAGGATCATGCACGGATTCAGGCGGACGTGGAGAAGCAGCACAGCCTGATTGCCGACGCGGAGCAAATCCTCCGGGCGACGCAGGAAGCCGCCGAAAAGGCGCAGGCGAAGGAAAAGGAAGCGGACGCAGCGCTGGAAGCGCAGAAAGCCGCTGTCATTGACCAAATGAATCGCCTGTCCGATGTGCGCAACGACAAGACGCGCCTGAACACGATGCAGGCGCAGATGGAAACGCGCTTGACGGAGATTAAAGAATCCAGCGGGGCACTGCAGGAGCAGGAAGCTGCCCTGCGGGAAGCCTTGACTGCCGTCGAAAAGCAGCTGGAAACAGAAAATCAGCATCAGCAGCAGTGTCAGGAGAAGCTGGCGCAGGCGCGGCAAGCGTCGGATGAGGCGGATACCGCGTATGCCAATTTGCGCGCGGATGTCGAAAAGCAATCCGCCGATATGCAGGCGGCGGCGAGCCGTCATAACGTCCTGACCGAAATGACGCGCGACATGGAAGGCTACAACATGGCGGTTCGCCGCGCGATGACCTACGCCAAGCAGCGCGGCTTGACGGGCGTCAAGGGCGTACTGGCGCAGCTGATGACCGTTCCGCAGGCGTACGAAACGGCGATTGACATGGCGCTGGGCGCGGCGCAGCAGAACATTGTCACCGACACCGAAGAGACGGCGAAGGAGCTGATTAACTACCTGCGCCAGAATCGGCTGGGGCGCGCGACGTTCCTGCCGATGAGCGCCATCCGCGGCAAAACGCTCTATGGCAATGAGCGCAATGCGTTGAAGCTGCCGGGCTGCCTCGGCGTGGCGAGTGAACTGGTGCAGTGCGCGCCGGAATATCGCGGCATTGTGGAAAATCTGCTGGGGCGCACGGTGATTGCTGACAACCTCGACCACGGCATCCCGATTATGCGCGCGGGCAATCACGCGTTCCGCTTGGTGACGCTGGAAGGCGACGTGATGCACTCCGGCGGCTCGATGACGGGCGGTTCGGCGCAGTCGAAGGTGTCCAACCTGCTCAGCCGCGAGCGTGAACTGAAGGAATTGACCGCGAAGCTGCAAACCGGGCGCGCGGAACTGGACAAGTGCCGTCAGGAACTGACGCAGCGTCAGCAGACGGCGCAGGAGAAGCGGCAGAAGGTCAGCGACGCGGTGAACGCGCTGCATCAGCAGGAGATTGCCGTCGCCCGCGAACAGGCGCGCCGCGAAAGCGTATCCGCCGACCTGAACACCCATTTACAGCGGATGCAGGAGACCGAGCAGGCGCGCGTGCAGCTGCATCAGTCGCTGGAGGACATTCGCCAGCAGCTGGAGACCATTGAACATCAGCGCACGGGTGCACAGGGCGACCAGAGTGCGATGGAGCAAAAGACCATTGAAATGCAGAATGCGCTGGTCAAGGCGCGCGCGGAAGCCAGCGCGGAAAACGACCGCCTGATGGTGCGCACGCTGCAATTGTCCGACCTGCGCCACGGCTTAAGCGACTTGGAGCGCGACGAAGCCCACGCGCAGCAGGATCAGGCGCAAATCCTCCGCGAACAGGAGCGCCGCGAACAGCTGCTGCACGAGATGGACGAACTGGACGCCATTGATGAGAACGACATGAAGCGCGAGGAAGCCGAATCCGCCCGCCGCCAGAAGGAGCAGCTGCGGCAGGAGAGCGCCGCGCAGGCCATCGAGCAGCGACGTTCACAGGCGCAAAGTGACCTTCGCGACATCCTCAGCGACATGGAGAACCTGCACGAAGCCTACAACCGCGACAGCGAGAAGCTGCACAAGACCGAGCTGGCAAAGGCGCGCATCGAGGGCGACCAGAAGAATCTGCAAAACCGCATCTGGGACACCTACAAGCTGACCTACGCCGGGGCAGAGGAGTTCCGCCGCACGCCCTTCGACGAGAAGGAAAGCGACTGCCGCGCCGCCGAGCTGCAAGGGCAGATTCGCGCGCTGGGGACGGTCAACGTCGGAGCGGTGGAGGAATACGCCGAAACCAAGGCGCGCGTGGACGACCTGACCGCTCAGCAGCAGGACTTGAAGCGCGCGGAAATGGACTTGCGCGAACTCATCGAGCGGCTGCTGATTCAGATGCGTTCTACATTCGTCGAGAACTTCTCGAAGATGCAGGGGTACTTCGCCGAGACGTTCACGCGGCTGTTCGGCGGCGGTCACGCGGAACTGAAGTTGATGGATCCGGACGACCCGCTGAACTGCGGCATCGAGGTCAACGCCCAGCCGCCGGGAAAGAAATTGCAGCTCCTGTCGCTGCTCTCCGGCGGCGAACGCGCGCTGACGGCCATTGCGATTCTGTTCGCGATGCTGAAATTGAAGCCAACGCCGTTCTGCATTCTGGACGAGATTGAAGCCGCGCTGGATGACGCGAATATCGGGTATTACGCGGATTATTTGAAGGAATACTCGAAGGGAACGCAGTTTATCGTCGTGACGCACCGCAAGGGGACGATGGAGCGCTGCAACAGCCTGTTCGGGGTGGCGATGGAGGAACAGGGCGTGAGCCGGATGGTGTCGGTGTCGCTGCAGGACTATCAGGAGTAAGGGAAAACTGAAAGGGGTATCACGGCGGACAAATCCGCCTGATGAAAAGGAGGCTTTTTGCATGAGTGAAAACGAAAACAATCAGTATCGACTGCTGTCGCCTTGGGCGTATGTGGACTATGGCATCCTGTTCACGCTTCCGGTCATTGGCTGGATTCTTGCCATCGTCTTTGCGCTGAATGACGACAACCTGAATCGCCGCAACTTTGCGCGCGGTTACTGGTGCGGCGTGCTGGTGGCGGTCATCGTGGCGGTTATCCTGTCGATTGTCGGGATGGTGATGGGCGTGTCGATCATGGATGGGCTCAGCAGCTATCAGTATAACTACCGATATTGATGAGGGGCTTATCAGAAGCGAGGCTGCCTGCCGAGTGCGGGCAGTCTTTTTTGCTGCCCGGATGGCGCAAGCAGCGGAATCCTCTTGTGAGGTTCCACAACAAATTGGGATGCTTTTGTTAGGAATGCCAAAATTATATTATTCAAAAAGAGAACGCTTGAGTTTTTTTGAGGGAAGGGTAGAATGAAAGTAAGGAATTACAAGGGAAGGAAATGACGTGAAAATTCAAAGAAAAGGGCTGAATCGGGCATTTATCGTGCTGGCGGTGGTGCTTCGGCTGCTGGGCTTGATTCACGGGTTCTTCGGTGTTGACCGCTTCTACCTCGCCTACACGGCATTGGGCGTGTTGAAGCTGCTCACCGCGGGCGGCCTTGGCATTTGGGCGCTGATTGACTTCATCCGAATCGGCGTTGATTCGCTCCGCCCGGCGGATGGTTCGCCGTGGGTGGAGGAAACGCGCGACGAGAACATCCGCAGCATCGCCGTCAACATGCAGACCATCGCCGAGAAGCTGGAGAAGCTGCAAGCGCAGAATGTTCCGGCAGAGGCACCCAAGCCGGAAGCGGACGGCGAAAATCAGGAGACACACAAGGTGTCGCTGAAAAAATAACTTTCTAATGGCAATAACCGCAGGGCTGTCAGGCGCAGGACGCTTGGCAGCCTTTCGCGTGGGGAAAAATCCGCTTGCAAACTGCGCGAAAAACCAGTACAATAGAATCGTATCCCTGAATATCAGCATGAACGAGGTGCTTTTGATGCCTTTGTGGAAACGAACGCTGGCGGCGCTCCTGCTGGCGGTGATGATGATACTGCCCTTCGCATCGGCGGAGGATGCGGGGGAGGCCGTTCCGGATGACAACGTGGAGTGGACGGAGGGCGCGGCGAACATCACGCGCGATTTGACCCTGAATGATGAGGGCGACGACGTGTCCGCCCTGCAAACCGCGCTGACGGATTTGTGCTATTACAGCGGCGACGTAACCGGGCGCTATGGCGAGGCAACCAAAACCGCGGTGGAGGATTTCCAGCGAGATTTTGCCCTTGCGGTGACGGGCATGGCGGACAAAGCGACGCAGGAAGCCATCTATGCGGCGGATTATCGCCCGCTGCGGCTGGGATGCGTGGGCGAGGACGTGCGGCAGGCGCAGATTCGCCTGATGGCGCTGGGCTACTACACGGGCAAGATTTCCGGGCGCTATCTGCCCGCGACGCAGGAAGCCATCCGCCTGTTCCAGACGGCGAACGCCCTGCCGATTACGGGCGAAGCGGATGTGCAGACGCTGGAACGCCTGTTCAGCGGTGATGCCATCAGCCGGGATTCGTCCGCCGCGGCGACGCCCACCCCGTCGCCCACGCCCGGAATGCACCTCTCGGATGAAACCACCACCCCGACGCCCGCGCCGACGGTGGCGTTCGTCAAGAAACTGCAATACAACAAGTCCAAGGGCGAAGAAGTCAAGCTCGTGCAGACCCGCCTGACGGAACTGGGGTACTATTCCGGCAACATCAGCGGCAATTTTCTGGGGCACACGCGCAACGCGGTGAAGGCATTCCAGCAGCAGAACGCGCTAAGCGTGGATGGCATCGTGGGCGAAAACACATGGAACGCGCTGTTCAACGACCCGGATGTGCGTGCCGCGGCTGATGATCCGAAGCCTACGCCCGAACCGACGCCTGTACCGTTTGCCATCACGGTGGACGTCAACAATCAGGTGACGACCGTCTACGGGCGCGACGAAAACGGCGATTACACCGTTGTTGTGCGGCAGATGCTCTGCTCCACCGGCACGCGCAAGAATCCGTCGGATATCGGCACATTCACACTCAACGGGCGCACGGCGCGCTGGTGCTACTTCCCGGAGTGGGGCAGCCACGCACAGTACTGGACGCGCATCAACTCGTCCATTGCGTTCCATTCCGTCATTTACAACACGGTCAATACCATGGATTTATCGGTCAAGTCCTACAAGAACCTCGGCAAGCGCGCGTCGCACGGGTGCATTCGCCTGACCGTTGCGGATGCGAAGTGGATTTACAACAATTGCGGGGCAGGGACGGTCGTCACGATTCGCGCCGATATGCCCGCTGACCCGGAACTCCGCGCCGCGCTGAAGCTGCCCTCGCTGAACACGAAGAACATGCTGCCCTACGTCACGCCGCAGCCGACCGCCGAGCCGGATTATCGCGCCGGGACGATGCCGCCGCAGCCTTTCCGGACGCTGAAAGTGAACAGCTCCGGCGAGGATGTGTACTGGATGCAGCGGAAGCTGACGGATCTTGGCTACTATTCGGGCAAATGCTCCGGCACATTCCTGGCAGGCACGCAGAACGCGGTGAAGGCGTTCCAGAAGGCGAACAGTTTGTCTGCGACGGGGACGGCGGATGTCAAGACGCTGAATCTGCTGTATGCGGAGGAACTGTCGGCGACGCCCACGCCGGAGGTCACGGCGGATGACCGCACGCCGGAGCCGCTGCCGACGCCGGCGGCGGGGCAGTGATATTCCCTGCGGGCGCGAAATCCTGCGCCGCGAATTTGAAAATAGTATAAAAATAGAACGCGCTCATCAGCGGAAAGGCTGGCGGGCGCTCTTTTGATGCTGGAAGGGGAAATTTGGGACGGGTAACTTCAAAGAAAAAGGCGCGTCAATGGAGGGACACGCCAAGACGAAAGTTCTTGTGAAGATGCACAACAATTTGACGTGATTTTGTTAGATATACCAGAAATATATAATTCTGCAAGAAAACACTTGACTTTTTTCGGGGGGGGTAAAATGGAAGTGAAAATAGTAAGCGGAAAGGAGGGCAAATCGTAATTCTACGTTGAGTAACGATAGAAAAGAGTATCTGTTGCAACACTATATATAAAGGAAGGAAGATTGAGCGGCAATGAAGAAATTGGTCTGCGAGTTGTGCGGCAGTGACGATATTGTCAAACAGGAAGGATGCTTTGTTTGCCAACAGTGTGGCACAAAGTATTCGCTGGAAGAAGCAAAAAGGATGATGATGGAAGGCGGAGATGCTGCGCCTGGCATCACTGTCAAGGTTGACAACTCTTCATTCGTAGAACGCTATTTGCAAAATGCCCGTCGTGCAAAAGCGAAAGAGGACTGGGAAGAAACTGAAAAATACTACAATATGGTGGAGCAGAATGAACCGACCAACATTGAGGCAGTATTTTACAGCGCATACGGGAAGGCGAGAACGTCGCTCATTGACAAAGATTATTATAAAAGAGAGGCTACGTTCAAGGTCCTAAACAACTCAATATCCGTGATTGATGATAATTTTGACGTGGAAAAGGCAGAAGAACAGAAGAAACTGCTGGAACAAATTAAGACGGATATTGCAGGATTGTTTACGGCAACGTTTGTTTATAATACAAAGAAAAACCAATATGGCACGGTTACATGGTCTGACAGCAGTGCTACCGTGGGGTTGTTTGTAAATACAAGCGTTGCGTTTATGAATACACTTGATAAAATTGCGGCAAAAGTGCCGGATGAACAGAAGAAAGAACGCATATATTATTACAAATTGGCACTTGACTTGGCTAATTATGTGAGAGGACTCAAACTGTCGTGTACAATATCGGAAGACACTGTATTGAAATTCCATCAAAAAATCAAAGAAGTTGACCCATTATATAAAATACCTGAAATTAAGCCTGCCGCTCAACCGGCTAACGCTGGCTGCTACGTCGCCACCGCCGTCTATGGTTCCTACGACTGCCCGCAGGTTTGGACGCTCCGCCGTTACCGTGATGATACGCTGGCGAAAACGTGGTACGGGCGTGCCTTTGTGCGCACCTACTACGCGGTCAGCCCGACGCTGGTCAAGTGGTTTGGCGAAACCGCGTGGTTTAAGAAGCTGTGGCGCGGCAAGCTCGACAACATGGTCAAGCGGCTGAATGCGGAAGGGTACGAGAATACGCCGTACCGTGACAAAAACTGGTGATTCTGTTTTGAAATAAACGCGCTCGTCAGCGGAAAGGCTGGCGGGCGCGTTTGCATTTGCGCACAATTGACGATGCTTGAAAATTGTGCTATATGCCCCGGCGTGGCGCAGAAATTGACCATTTTCTTGCTGTCGCGAACGCCGGGGGGATGGCTGTCATTTGGTTCTTCACGGAATCTTGGGGGAAGAGCAGCTTGAGGGCGCGTCTGCGGAC
>ERZ857922.3109-NODE-3109-length-15035-cov-3.897330_pt1 | contig 15035 bp, 9 predicted proteins | sample MGYA00519579_ERZ857922 | MGnify/ENA primary metagenome ERZ857922 (study PRJEB31778, sample SAMEA3449375) | human gut metagenome | biome: human gut; feature: human-associated habitat; material: faeces | place: United Kingdom | collected 2010/2012 ... | reverse complement strand
CTCGCAGACAGAAGTGTTCGAGATAGAACGTATCCCGTACGTGTTGTTGCTGGGCGTCTTCTGCGGATTGGTTTCCCTTTATTTTACACGGGTGATGAACCGGGTGGAAGGGATGTACCGCAAGTTGGGTGTGTACTGGAAGAAGTTCCTGCTCGGCGGTGTTATGCTGAGTGTGCTTATCTTCCTTTTCCCTCCGTTGTATGGTGAAGGTTACGACACGATTGGCTCGCTGCTGAACGGGCAGTTCTCCCATATAATGGATAAGAGTTTGTTCTATGATTTGAATGATACGTACTGGGGAATACTGGTATTCCTGTTCCTGATTCTGCTGACTAAAGTGTTTGCCTCGAGTGCGACCAATGCCGGCGGGGGATGCGGTGGTATCTTTGCACCAAGCTTGTATCTGGGCTGTATTTCCGGTTTCCTTTTTGCGCATGCTTCCAATTATTTCCCTTTCACCATGTATATTTCCGAGAAGAATTTTGCGTTGCTGGGGATGGCGGGAATTATGTCGGGTGTCATGCATGCACCGCTTACCGGTGTGTTCCTGATTGCGGAACTTACCGGTGGATACGACCTTTTCCTGCCGTTGATGATTGTTTCCATCAGTTCGTACCTGACGATTCTGATGTTCGAGCCTCACAGTATCTATTCGATGCGTCTGGCACAGAAAGGCGAATTGCTGACCCATCATAAAGACCGCGCCGTACTGACTTTGCTGAATACGGATAGCGTGATTGAAAAGGACTTCCAGGTCGTTTCTCCGGAAATGTCGCTGGGAGATATGGTGAAGGTGATTGCAAAGAGCGGACGTAACTCGTTCCCGGTAGTCGATGAAAAGGGCGTTTTGCTGGGAATCGTGTTGCTGGATAATATCCGCAACATTATGTTCCGTCCGGAGTTATATAACAGGTTCCATGTATCCAAGTTCATGGTGTCGGCTCCGGCTAAGATATGTATCGGGACACCGATGGAGCAAATCATGGGGATTTTTGATGATACGAAGGCCTGGAACCTTCCCGTGGTGGATGAAGAAGGACGTTATGTCGGCTTTATGTCGAAATCGAAGATATTTAATTCATACCGCGAAGTATTGGTAGAAAACTTTTCAGGAGATTAAAAGATGGAAAAAAAAGAGTTACGGATTGTATATATGGGCACCCCCGATTTTGCGGTGGAGAGCCTGAAAGCCTTAGTCGAAGGCGGATATAATGTAGTAGGGGTGATTACGATGCCGGACAAACCGGTCGGACGTCACGGAAGTGTGTTGCAGGCAAGCCCGGTGAAGGAATATGCCATGTCGCAGAACCTTCCTGTCTTGCAGCCGGAGAAGTTGAAAGATGAGGCATTCCTCGCTGAGTTACGTGCTTTGGAGGCTGATTTGCAGATTGTGGTCGCCTTTCGCATGCTGCCGGAGGTTGTCTGGAATATGCCCCGTTTCGGAACATTCAATCTTCATGCGTCTTTGCTGCCGCAGTATCGCGGGGCGGCTCCCATCAACTGGGCGGTGATTAATGGCGATACGGAAACGGGTGTGACCACCTTTTTCCTGACACATGAAATAGATACCGGCAAGATTATCCGTCAGAAACATTTACCGATAGCCGATACGGATAATGTCGGAATCGTACACGATGCCCTGATGACTATGGGCGCCGGCCTGGTGACGGAAACGGTGGACTTGCTGCTGGAAGGAAAAGTGGATGCCGTTCCCCAGGAAGAGTTTTTTAAAGACCCGGCAGAACTTCGCCCGGCTCCGAAAATATTTAAGGAAACCTGCCGGATAAACTGGAATCAACCGTTGAAGAAGATATATGATTTTGTCCGCGGACTCTCTCCTTATCCTGCTGCATGGACGGAGTTGGTTGCTCCGGACGGAAGCCGCATGGCGTTGAAAGTGTATAAGACGGAAAAGCGTCCGGCTTCGCATGACCTGGCAACCGGCACTATCTGTACGGATGCAAAGAGTTATGTCGATGTGGCTGTTGAAGACGGTTATATCCGTTTTCAGACATTGCAGCTGGCCGGAAAGAAACGGATGGAAATAAAAGATTTCCTCAACGGTTTCAAACAAATCGGTGATTATACAGTAGAATAATAATGAAGGAAACCAGGCGCATTATCTATATAACACTGGGTTCTTTCTTCCTGATATTGGGAGCAATCGGCATATTTGTTCCGTTGCTCCCGACTACTCCTTTCTGGTTACTTACCTGCTGGTTTTATATCCGTAGTTCCGAAAAGTTATATAACCGGGCGATGGATAACCGTTATTTCGGACCGTATATCCGAAATTATCTGGTAGACAAAGCAATCCCGCTACGTTCAAAGATTATCTCGGTGGCGGTGATGTGGCTGTCTGCCATTCTTACTTCTCTTTTCCTTATTGAATATCTTTGGGTGAAAATCTTGCTGATCCTGATAAGTATCGGGGTGACCTGGCATATTCTTTCGTTTCCTACAAAAAAGTAAAATTTCTTTAGCCGTAAAGCCAAAAGCCTCTTCTTCTCGCATTATGACCCGGAGATAGTGAAATGGCTGATTGACCTGGTAAAATAATAAAGTAACGAAAAAGACTTTATTGGCTAATTGTGAGTTGATTACAGTTTTCTCGTAGTTCCGTGCTCAGGGAACTCCAGTTTCCCAGGCAGGAAACGCGCGTTTCCTCCTAAGGAAACTGGAACCCCTTCGCAAGTAATTATCTTGTTTCTTTCAATGCATCTTCCAGACTGATGCCTAACGCATCGGCAACGCCTTTGCCATAAGCTGGATCGGCTTTGTAACAGTTGCGTACGTGACGTTGCTGGATGAACAGTTCGGCACCACCGATCTGGCGGGCGGTGTTTTCGAATAACACCTGCTGTTCGTCGGGCGGCATCAGGCGGAATAAAGCACCCGGCTGGCTGTAATAATCGTCATCGTATTCGCGTTCGTTATAATTATAGATGTCGCCGTTCGCTTTCAAAGGCGGTTCTTTCTTTTCGGGAGAGTCCTGCCATTCGCCGTAGCTGTTCGGTTCGTATCCTTTTGCGGCACCGTAGTTTCCGTCTACACGCATAGCTCCATCGCGATGATAAGCATGGAAAGGACAGCGGGGTTTGTTTACCGGTATTTGTTCGGAGTTGACTCCCAGACGATAGCGTTGTGCATCGCCGTAAGAGAAAAGGCGTCCCTGAAGCATCTTGTCGGGAGAGAAGCCGATACCTTCTACTGTATTTATCGGGTTGAATGCGGCTTGTTCCACATCGGCGAAATAGTTTTCCGGATTACGGTTCAGTTCGAGGATGCCCACGTCTTGCAGTGGAAAGTCACCGTGCGGCCATACTTTTGTCAGGTCGAACGGATTGATACGATAGTTGTCTGCCTGCTCTTCCGTCATCAACTGAATCTGGAATTTCCATTTAGGGAAATCTCCCTTTTCAATGCTTTCAAACAAATCACGCTGATGCGACTCGCGGTCTTTGGCGATGATTGCTTCTGCTTCCTGGTCTGTCAGGTTCTTGATTCCCTGTAATGTCCGCAGGTGGAATTTCACCCAGATACGTTCGTTCTTTGCATTGATAAAGCTATACGTATGACTACCGAATCCATGCATGTGACGATAGGAGTAAGGGATTCCACGTGAGCTCATTGTGATGGTAACCTGATGCAATGCTTCAGGAAGTAACGTCCAGAAATCCCAGTTGTTGTTTGCACTGCGCATGTTCGTTTTCGGATCTCTTTTGATGGCGTGGTTAAGGTCGGGAAACTTCAGCGGGTCGCGCAGGAAAAATACCGGAGTATTGTTCCCGACTAAATCCCAGTTACCTTCTTCCGTATAAAACTTCATGGCAAAGCCGCGGATATCACGTTCGGCATCGGCCGCTCCGCGTTCGCCGGCAACAGTGGAGAAGCGGACGAAACATTCGGTCTGCTTGCCTACTTCACTGAAGATTGCTGCTTTTGTGTACTTTGTAATGTCATGTGTGACGGTGAAAGTACCGAATGCTCCGGAGCCTTTGGCATGCATACGTCTTTCGGGAATAACTTCGCGGTCGAAATGGGCCAGTTTCTCCAAAAACCACGGATCTTGTAATAACACTTGTCCACGCGGACCTACTGTCTGGATGTTCTGATTGTCTGCTACGGGACGACCGTTGGCAGCTGTGAGTTTCTTGTTCTCCATAGATGAATTTTTTATCTGTATATAGTCGACGACATTCTACCCTTGAATATTAATGTAACCGAACGGACACAGCTTTTGTTTTTAATTATTGAACAAAAGTAAAATGTTATTCAGCAGAAATCAAATAGGTAATTTTGATACGTGGATAAGGGTTATTTATCAGGAGAAACAACAAACGGTTGTCCGGCCTGATAAAGATTTGGTATTAATCATCAATCTCATTTGGTTTTTCAGATTATTGTAGTATATTTAGCCTTCAGGAATCAAGGCGTTTGCCTAATTGTTGGCTTTGAATAAAAATATGAACTAAAAAAACAGAATAACGCATATGACTGATCTGACTATAAACACTTTATATGAAAACAATCTTTCACTGGAAGGATCGACCCGTATTGATTTTACGAAGACTGTAAATTATATATCAGCTCACACCTCTTTGGATATAGGGATTGTAAAGAACAGATGTCCGTCCAGTTACCATATATCGAATCTTTTATTAAGGAAAGCGCAGCTATTATATCGGAATAATGATGTTTCCTGGATAGAGGCAATCGCTGCTTTCGAAGAACTGCATGCAGAATGTTTGCAGAAAGACAGAAAAAATGCGATCGGAGCGTTTACTCTTGCTTTGGATATTTTTAAGTGGATCAGTGAAGGATCAGATTACTTGCAGTCTGTCTATAAAGATGATGTGGAGCAGAAGCGGGAGGAAATCTTTCGGCGGATGGATAATTTGCAAGGGAAAATAGAAGCATGTAAATGCATTTTGGATAAAAGGACCGAATCTCGGCTGGCGAGCATACTGTTCAGGTTGAAAGCGAGCGGGAATCTTTGGCATGCAGAAAAAGAAATCCGGCAGATATTATATCTTTTATCCTATGACACGGATGTTCTGACGAATGCTTTGATGTTGGTTGTCCGTTTGATTAATGAACTGATAGCAAGCAAGCGAATCGGGAAAAACGAACTTGCAGAGTTATACAGCCTGTTAAAAAGAAAAGCGCAGGCGGTGGAAGATAAGACTGCCGAAGTATGGTACATGGATGAATGGAACACTGTCCATCCAGTTATTACGAATGCGATACAAATACATGCTTTCCTCTACCTGGTATCGAAAGAGGCAGATGTTGCCGATTCTGACCGGGCGGTGATTGCTGCACGTATTTGCCGGTATTTATCCCGTATCCCTTCTGTTTATGGCGGTGTACTGAAAAATAAATCGTATACGCTGCTAACCGGAGAGAATCGGCTGAACGGCAAAATCCGCTGGGACAGTTTGTGTGATTATGATGAAAGGCGTATGTTGGAACAACTCGTTACGATACCAATTGAAGATGCTACCTGTCCTGTTTTTGAGCAGGCACTTAAGTGGCAACAGTATAGCAATGTATCGAATACGCTGACACTCGATAACGATGGTTTTACGCTCAGTACACATTTGCCCCATGCTTCCCTTTTATGGAAAGGGCGCAAAGACCGGGTATCTGTGTTGAATAACAGGTTGTTTGTGGCCTTATTCGATAAACCGGTCTGTTCGTTCGATGCCTGTAAGACCATAAAAGATTACAGGTTGTACTGGAAGCAACTGGCGGAAGATTTTCCTCTTTCTTTGCAGGGCAGCAAACCGGTTGTCGAGATGTTTCCTGAAGAAGAAGCGTTTATTGCGAAGAAGTCGGAAGAAGAATTTTCGGGGATTGTCTATCCTTCGCCTGACGAGCGGGTAAATATTCGTATTTTATCGATTAATAAAGAATCGATGTCGATGTATGCGGAAATAATCGACAAAACTTATCAGGGATTGAAAGCCCGTTTGCCTTTTGCCTATATCAATTCCTGTTATAGCATGATTCCCGGATTTTCCGATCTGTTTTCTGTCAACCAATTGTTTCAGGCTAAAATAAAAGAAGTGGAGAAAGGTGAAATTCTTTTATCCCTGATACAGGATTTCAATGAATTTATTTATCCGGAATGTGTACGGCGGAAAGCATTGCAGGGGAAGGTAGTCGAAGTTCGTGACGGGAAAGTCTGGTGGTTGCTTTCGTCCGGAGCTACGGCTACGACTGCTTTGACCTCGCATAAAAAATACCGGATCGGAGATATCTTTAAGGTTGAATATGTCGGTCTCCTTTCCCACAAACTGAAAAATACGATCAATGTGCAGTCGCATGTGCCTCGTCCTGACCATGCGGCTTTCGACCGGTCCGTGTTGGAGAATATACGCGATTTCTTTATATTTCTGACAAAAGAGATTTATAAAGGAGACGGCGATTCCGTGTTATTGACCGATCAGAAGAAAGAGAATAACCCTTTTTTCGTCGCCCTGAAAGATCTGAGCCTGGAAAATGTGAATATTACTCCTTGCGATATGAAAGAAAGCAAAGAAGTAGTGGAAAAAGAGGTGAAGAGCACGCTTGCTGATAACCCGGCATTAACGATCGAACTGGTGCGCGAACTGATCTTTTGCGTGGATTCGCTGGTTTTGGAACTGGATGATTCTACCGAACGGTTCAATGTATATAACATATTGAGTCTCTTGTGTAACTTCACCGGCAACCAGGCGTTGGCTCGTTATTACCAACTTTGTGCCGACTATATATATAATGTAGAAGTGCTGATGACGGAGCCTTATCATACCCGTTTTTCGGAAGCGAACATACAAAAGTTCCGCGATCTGCTGAAGAAGATGGAGCTCATGGATATAAACCGTTATGGCCGCAATCTGAAACAGTGCCGGCAGGTGATACGGGTGATGCAGACGTTGTATGAAAAAGACTCTTTCTCGCTCTTGAACTCTTTTATGCAGGACAAGAACCCGCTTGTTTCGGAATTGGCCCGCTATTTCAGTATTGTTCGTTTTCTGAGGGAGAAAGATACGGAGTTGCAGGAGGTTATCTATAAAAGCATCAATTTGCTGCTGGGCTTTAAGGATCCCGGGAAAGAAAAGAAGACATATGTTCCGGTCTACTTCGGGCATGAAGGCATGGAGAAGGAATTTAAGACATCGGCCTTTATTCATGCCAATAAAAATGCCGGCGAAGATCAGAGTGTCGTCCTGGCCCGTGTCATAGCCTCTTTCATGAATACAGACGGAGGAACGCTTTATATCGGCGTCAACGACAAAGGCTATCTGAACGGGTTGGCAGAGGATTTGAAATTTGCCCGTAACGATAGCGATGTCTACCTTCGTGAAGTCAACAGAAGTATCATTTGCCAGTTGGGAGAAAAAGAAGAAGACCGGAACCGGTATCAGGAAAATATCCGTTGCCGGATCTATGAATATGAAGACGGGAGGATGGTATTGGCCTTCAGGGTGGTGCCGATCAATGAAGTGGTGAAGGTGAAAGGGGTTGTATATACCCGAACAGGCAGTTCAAGTATGGCAAAGGCGGTGTGCAACGTGGACGAGTTTGTTAAACAAAGGCGTACACTGAAACTGGATTCAACACCTAAGAAGCCTGAGTTTCCGGTATTCTTCAGCGAGGAACGGAAAGAATACATTTTTAAGGTACAACAAGACAGTAATGTGCAACAGGAGATTTTTCTCCTGCCGGAAGTAGAGGTAAAAGAAGAGACCGTTCTTCCGCCGATGCGCGAGATAAAAAAAGACAATGAGAAGGGAAAAGCTAAAAACAAAGCGTATGCGTGCAAAACATCCGGTTTGCGAACGAACCCCCTGATAAAGAAACCGGACCACGGATATACGCCGGGGCACTTATTCGTTTCTTTGTTTGCCAACGGAAAGATCGCCAGTTCTCCCAGTCCCAAAATAGGTGTTTGGGGAGGCGAGGGAAAAGTCCTGTTCTCGTATAATCCGGAAGATAAAGAGGATATCCTGGTTGCAGTTTTCGCCAATGGCGAGGTCGGCCTGTCGAATCTGAAAAAAGGAATATCGCAACCCAATACTCCACTGGCATTCATCGATTCGGTAGACGGACTGCTCTTTTTGTCTCCGGCTCATAAAACAGACTATCTTTTGCTGATCGCGGATAAAGACGGGGAGAAAAGATTCCGTATTATAGCATTGGATGATTTTGAAAAGTCGATGAGCATTCAACCCCGTAATACGCTTGTACTCGAACCGGATAAAGGAACGTTCGTCTATGCAGAGATCCTGTCTGCCGAACAGGTCGGAACCCTTAATGAAGATAAATTGTCGTTGAAGGAATTTGACCAGTACAATGCCGGGCGGCGATGGGAACATACCATTTATAAATCGGATGTGGAAGTACTCAGTTCTATGTGTGGGATTACTTTCTGATCACATTGAGTGATCATTCCGCAACAGAATAGATAAGAGGATGCGTCGAAAAGTTACAGTCTTTTGGCGCATCCTCTTTTTATAATTTAAAGACCTGCATCAGGCTTTAGTTGCAGTTTTATTGGGAGAGGCTTTGTCCAGCCATTTCTCCTGGAAGGTTTGCATCCATTCGTAGAAGCTGGGGATAAAGGCGGTCGCAAAAATCGTATTGATGGCCATACCGAATACAACGGCTGCCCCCAATGATACACGGCTGGCTGCTCCTGCTCCGGTGGCAAACAACAACGGCATGACTCCGAGTACAAAGGCGAACGAAGTCATCAGGATAGGACGCAGGCGGACGTGTCCGGCTTCGAGGGCCGCTTCGCGTATCGGATTACCGGCGGCACGGTAGTCGCGGGCAAATTCGACAATCAGGATACCGTTCTTTGCGGAGAGGGCTATCAACAGGATAATCCCGATTTGCGTATAGACGCTGACGGGCACTCCCATAATGAAACAACCGAGAATGGCTCCCAGCAAGGCGATTGGCAATCCCATGATGGCTGCCAGCGGACTTGTCCAACTTTCATATTGTGCCGAAAGAACCAGGAAGGCCACCAGTAAAGCCATACCGAATATCAACATCGTGGTCGAGCCGGCTTTGGTCTCCTGATAGGCGACGGAGGTCCATTCGTAACCGAAATTGTCGCCCAGCTGTTCCTGTATGAGTTCTTCCATCGCCTGTATGGCTTCTCCTGAACTGTATTTCGGATTGGCAATACAAGTGATGGAAGCAGAAGAATACATATTATACAGGTTAATCTGGTCCAATCCCAATTGTTGTTTCGCTTCTGTAAAAGCGGAGAAAGGAACCATCTTGCCGGAACTGTTTTCCAGGCTCAACCGCATAACATCATCGATGACCTTCTGCGCCTGTCCGCCGGCTTCAATCTTGACCTGATAGATACGCCCGAACTCGACAAAGTCATTTACATAGGCGGCTCCCATGTAATAGCTGAGGGTTGAAAAGACATCGCTCAACTGTAATCCCAGCAACTGCACCTTGTCGCGGTCGATATTCAGACGGTATTGAGGGACATTCGCCTGATACATACTGGATAAACTCAGAAGTTGAGGTTTGGTACGGTATGTTTCCAGCAATGTCTGTATGGCATGCTGCATTTCGGTCGGTCCCAGGTTCTTGCGGTCTTCCAGTTGTAGTTGCAGACCGCCGGAAGCCCCCAGGCCGGGAATGGCAGGAGGAACCAGGGCAAATATCTGCGCTTCCTGAATGCCATAGGCTTCCCGGTTGAAGCGGTCGACGACGTCTGCTGCCGTATGACCTTTCCCTTTTCGTTCACTCCAGTTCTTCAATACGACAAAATAGGTACCGGTATTCGACAATTCGCCGCCTCCCATCACTGAGAAACCGTTTATTCCCATATAGGTTTTGACTTCCGGATAAGTGTCCAGTATCTTGTTGATTTTCTGGCTGACGGCTTCGGTGCGTGGCAGGCTCGAGGCCGGCGGCAACTGGCTGGAGATAATGAAATATCCGTCGTCTTCTTCCGGGATGAAGGTCGAAGGCCAGCGCATGAACATGACGGCTGCCGTAGCTGAAACGATCAGGAAGATTATCAATGTGACCAGCTGATGTTTCAACATGCGGTCGACAACATCATCGTAGATTTTCTGTGTTTTGTCGTATACCTTATTGAAGGCTTTGAAGACGACAAACTTCGGGTCGTTAGTGACGCGCAGGAACAGGGCGCAGAGTGCCGGTGTCAATGTCAATGAGTTGATGCCGCTCAGGACAGTTGCGGCAGCAATCGTCAGGGCGAACTGTTTGTAAAGCTGTCCGGAGATGCCGCCAATAAAAGTGGTGGGGATAAATACCGCCAACAGCACCAATACGACACCGATAACCGGCCCGACGAGTTCGCTCATTGCTTTTGTTACCGCTTCGCGTGCCGTATACTTCCCGGTATCCATGTATCGCGACGAGTTCTCGACGACAATGATTGCGTCGTCTACCACAATGGCAATCGCCAGGATCAATCCGAATAATGTTAATGTGTTGACCGAGAATCCCAATGCCCCCATGACAGCCAGTGTTCCTATCAATGAAACAGGAATACTAAGGCAGGGAATGATTACCGCCCGGAAATTCTGGAGGAAAAGGAAAATAACCAGGACAACCAGGGCTGTTGTTTCCAGGAAAGTCACCAAAACTTCGTCGATAGAAGCGTTGATGACTTCTGTCGTGTCAAGGGTAACGCCGTATTCGACGCCTTGCGGAAGGGTGGAGGCTATCTCTTCCATCTTTGCCCGTACGGCTTTGGATACTTCCAGCGAGTTGGAGCCGGGTAGCTGGTAGATGGCAATGGCGGCAGCCTGTTGTCCCCGTAACCGTGAAGTCACGTTGTAGGAGGAGCTGCCCAGTTCGATACGGGCAATATCTTTCAGCCGGAGTATTTTACCGCCTTGCTCTGTCCGCAGGATGATATTGCCAAATTCCTCCGGCGTAGTCAGCCGGCCTTTTACGGTCAGGGTGTATTGATAAGGATTGTTCGCCTCTGCAATTGGCTGCCCTACATAACCGGCAGAAACCTGCCTGTTCTGTGTGGAGATAGCCTGGAAAACCATGTCCGGCGTCAGGTTGCGGATGCGCATGACTTCGGGGTCGAGCCAGATACGCATACTGTAGTTGCCGGCTCCCATGACACTTACCGAACCGACTCCCGGTAGACGGGCCAGCTGGTCGGTCAGGTTCAGGCTGGCATAGTTGCTCAGATAAAGTCCGTCGTAAAGAGAATCCCTGGAGGTGAGGGAAAGCATCATCACGATGTTGGATGATTGCTTTTTAGTCGTGATTCCTTGTACGATTACTGCTTCCGGCAGACTGCTTTGTGCAATGCTGACACGGTTCTGTACCATGACGGTTGCCATGTCGATGTCCGTACCTACAGCAAAAGTGATGGTCAGTGAGTAAGCACCCGAACTGGAGGAGTTGGAGCTCATATAAAGCATTCCGTCCACACCGTTCACCTGTTGCTCGATCGGCAGTCCGACAGTTTATGCAACCGTCTGCGCATCGGCTCCCGGATAAACGGCCGAAACCTGTACGGTAGGCGGCGTGATATCCGGATATTGGGCGATGGGTAATACGTTGAGTGTGACCAATCCCGCAACCACGATAATCAGGGCAAGAACGGTGGCAAAGATGGGTCTGTTTATAAAGAATTTTACCATGACGTTCTTATTTTATAGGGGTAATACTCATTCCGTCACGCACTTTCAATAAAGCGGTGGTGACGTAACGTTCGTTCGGTTCAAGTCCGCTGACGACCTGGCGTAAGGTGTCGTCTACCAACTGTCCCGGTTCTATATGACGGTACCGTACGATATTGGAATCATTTACGATATAAAGATATTTGCCCAGCTGGTCGGTACCGATAGAGGCGTCGTGTACCAGAACGGCATCCCGCTTTTCGCTGTAGGGCAGGGTGATGGTGACGTATAATCCGCTTTTCAGTTCGCCGTCCTTGTTATCCAGGTTGGCACGGACGTTCAGTGTTCCGGTCGACAGGTCGACATTGGGAGAGAAATAATCCAACTGTCCGGTGTAGTTTTGCCGTCCGTTGTCTCCCAGATGTACGGCGATTGTTTCCGGCAGTTTGACGGTCGAATCGTTTTGGGCGGCGGTAATCATCATTTTCATAAACTGGTTATCTTCTATATTGAAGTTGACGAACATTTTGTCATCTTTATAAAGGGTAGCCAGCGTGACGGGCTGCGCCGCTCCGTTGATATAATTGCCGATGTCGTAAGTGGCCCGGGTGATTCGTCCGTCGAACGGGGCACGGATATAGCAGTAGCTGAGGTTGGTGCGTGCCGTATTCAGTTCGGCTTCCGAGTTACGGACGGATGCCTCCATTTCCTGTGCGGTCGATTGGGCCTGCAATACCTGTATCTGGCTGACGGCTCCACTTTTGGCGGCTTCTTTCATCCGCTCGTAATTGCTGCGGGCATAGTCGAGTTGCGCTTTGGAGGTTTTAAGTGCCGCCTCGGCCTGGGTTACATTATCCTGATAAGTGTCGGGCTCGATCATGAAGATGAGTTCTCCCTTCTTCACTTTGCTGCCGGCCACCAGGTGGGAGGTCCGGAGATAACCGTTTACCCGGGCCACCAGATTGACGGTCAATTCCGAACTCAGATAACCGGGATAGTCTTTTGTCAGCGTAATGTCTTTTACTTCCGGTGTTGCCACGCTGATGGAAGGGGCGGCTGTTTCCGCCGGTTGCTTTTTCCCTTTGCACGATGCCAGCATAAGGACCGACAAGGCGATCAGGGCGATTCTGACAGATGTTTTCATATTTGTGTTTTTTAGTTTGATAAACTACCTTTCTTAATACCCGTCTTCGTCCCAGCCTCCGCCCAGTGCCTGGTAGAGCTGAATCAGATAGACGAGCGACTGGCCTTTGGCTTGTGTCAATTGATTCTCATACGACAGCAGCGAGCGTTGCGCATCCAGTACATTCTGAAACGGTGTCAGTCCCTGTTTATAGAGGTCGAGCGAGAGGTCGAGCGTTTGTTGGCCCTGATTGACTACTTCGCGGAGGGCGACGATTTGTTTGATGGAGTTTTTATAGGAACTCATCGCGTTATCGACTTCCTGTACGGAGGTGAGGACGGTTTCGTTGAACTGCCTGATTGTTTCGTCTAACTGGGCTTTTGCCAGGCGGGTTGCCTGTGCCAGTTTGCCTCCCTGGAAGAAATTCCAGGAGATGGCGGGTGCGATTTCATATGTCAGGCTGTTATGGTTGGCTATCTTATCGATGTCGTGAGAAGCGAATCCGATGGAACCTTTGACGAAAACCTGCGGCCACCAGTCGGATTTGGATGCACCCAATGTCGCGGCCTGGGCGTTGACCTGGCGTTCGGCAGAACGGATATCCGGACGACGCAGTAACAGGTTGGCAGGAAATCCAACTCCGACGGTTTCGATGTAATCGGGCAGGGGGCGCGGATGGTCGATCAGTCCTTTAACGTCTTGCGGATACAGTCCCATCAGCACAGCCAGGGCGTTCGTGTACTGGATGATACCTGCTTCCAGCATGGGGAGCGAGGCCTTGGTACTGTAATATACGGATTGTGCCTGTGCCACATCCAGCTTCGACACCAGGCCGGTTTCATACCTTTTCTGGGTGATTTCGACTACAGCCTGTTGCGACAGACAGTTTTGGGTAACTACATCGACCTCTTGTTGCAGTTCACGCAGGTTGATATAGGCCGATGCGACCTGTGCACAAAGCGATACCATGACGGCATTGTACTCTTCTTTGGAGGCAGCGAAATTCTCTTTCTGCGCTTTCACCCGGTTACGGATACTGCCGAATACGTCGACTTCCCAGCTCATGGAGAGCGAGGCATCGGCATATTGGGTGATTGTTTGCGGCAAACTACTGGTGTTGCCGCTGCTTTGTTGCCGGTTCCATCCCGCCGATAGTCCCAGCGTCGGTGAATAACTGCCCTGTTGTATGCGCAGGTTGGCTTTCGCCATAGCGATACGGTCGGCAGCCATCTGCACAGAATAGTTCTGCTTCACGGCCACATCGATCAGGGAATCCAATACCGGATCATTGAAATTCCTCCACCAGTTGTCATCAACGGGTAGGGTTTGTTGGAAATTACTGTCATTCTCCTGCCACGCTTCCGGCAATGCGTGATCGAGGTACTTATGCTTAGCCTGTGCCATCAGCGTCATTGGCAGAAAAAGGCAAAGCATAGTATAACACCATGTACTTATGTGCATAACTTTTTGTTTAGATTCTACACATAAACACAAAAAAGTCACTCTTGGTTTAATAAAGGACTAATTTTCACAGGATAGTAAAATCTCGTTTTAAATGGGCTCCATACTCGTTTTAAACGAATTTCAGCTCGTTTTAAACGGACTTCACATTCGTTTTAAACGAAGTTTAGACCTTTTTTGAAGAATAATTTATCTTTGCCGGTGAAAAAGAAAGAATGGCTAAAATGGCAAAGAACAGGAAAGAGGAATATAAAGAGCAAAATCTGCGGTATCTGGAAGAAATAGCTTCACAGGAAGGTGTAAAGAAACTGGCTGGCGGGATATTATATAAAGTAACGGAGCAGGGGAGCGGTACTGTTTCTCCCCGGTTGGATAACGTTGTTTCCGTTCATTATCGGGGGACTCTGATGAATGGGCGCGAATTTGATAATTCATACGAACGCAACTGCCCGGAGGCTTTCCGTCTGAACCAGGTAATCGAAGGATGGCAGATTGCACTTCAACAAATGCATGTGGGGGATAAATGGATCATTTATATCCCTTATACAGTAGGATATGGAAACCGGGCTTCCGGTCCGATTCCTGCATTTTCAACATTAATCTTTGAGGTGGAGTTACTGGGGATTGCCTGAAGATTAGAGCAGTGCCATTTAGTGTATTTTGACACTGCTCTTATAAAGAATAAACTCCTTATTCTCCTTTTTCAATTTGCTCCTGTACGATTGCATCTACAACGGCGACGGTTGTCAGGTTGAGGATGTCGCGGGTAGAGCTTTCTACGTCGGTGAAGTGGATCGGTTTGTTCAATCCCATCT
>ERZ857922.3089-NODE-3089-length-15142-cov-10.832770_pt1 | contig 15142 bp, 8 predicted proteins | sample MGYA00519579_ERZ857922 | MGnify/ENA primary metagenome ERZ857922 (study PRJEB31778, sample SAMEA3449375) | human gut metagenome | biome: human gut; feature: human-associated habitat; material: faeces | place: United Kingdom | collected 2010/2012 ... | reverse complement strand
GGGTGGTGTGCTCCATGCCGCCGTTGTACCAGTCCACCGGAGACCAGTATTCCAGCGCCTCCTTGGAAGCGATGGCGTCCTTGCAGTGGGGGTCCATATAGCGCAGGAAGTACCAGGAGGAACCGGCCCACTGGGGCATGGTGTCGGTCTCGCGGGTAGCGGGGCCGCCGCAGCGGACGGGGCAGGCCCACGCCTTGGTCAGTTCGGCCTCGGTTTTGATGGCGGAGACGCTGTAAGTCAGCGCATAGCCGTTCCGGCCGGCCGACGATGCGCTCCAGCAGTAGCCCGAAGTACCCGCTTCCGCGCCGCCGCCCGAACCCGACGCCGACATGATATTGATATAGCCGGCCGCAGGATAGTAGCCGTTGCCTTCGGCAAAAACGCATCCGGTACGCTCCGCATCCCACACGCCGTTCAGATCGGCCCATGCGGAAGCCGCTCCCGCACCCGAAACAGGCACGCGCCACCCCTCAGGGCACGGGTCGAAGACGCCTTTCGTACCGTCGGCGTTGCTCCAGCGGTAGGCTTCGCCGCCGACATCCGGCGACAGCCAGTCCTGCGTTCCGGAAATACCCACAATATAGCGGTAAGGCTGCTGGACCGAAGCCACGAGATTCTCGGAGGGAACCTTCGTCGAAGCAAGCCCTTTGAGCGTCATGAACTTGCCGATACCGTCGTTCGACCAGCCGGCGTTGGCATTGAGGAACATCATCCACGTATAGGGACCTTGGAACGGGTCCTTGCGGCCCCACTGGTAGAAACATCCGGCGCTCTGCGGCCCCTTCACGAGCGAAGTGGCGCCCAGATTGCGGTCCATGAAGACGTTGCCGCCGACGGTCTGCTGCCCTGCGGGCTGCGAGGGATCGTACTCGGTGGCCCAGATATGCCAGCTCCAGTAGCAGTTGCCGTCGCCGTCGTACACGCCCACGACAAGGCTGCCTTCGACATCGGGATTCAGGACGACTTCGATTGCGGCGTTGATCCCCGATCCGGTCATCGTGACCTTGTCGTTGGTCGAGAACAGGATGGTTTCGTCTTCATCGAAACGCTCCTGCCATACGATGCGGGCGGTCAGGTCGTTGGGAATGCTGAACGAGCCTTCCTGAAGCATCGGGATATTGTGCCATGCGGCATAGGCCTTGGCAACGGGAATCGTCACCGTCGAACCCGGACGGGCGATATAGGAGTTGGGAAGCGCGAGGAATTCGGCATCGTCGGTCTCGACTTCGGGATTGGAATCACCGCCGTTCCAGTCGGCAATGTCGCCCGTGACGACCGAAATGCCGTCCACGTCGACCGTAATTTCGATCTCGTGGATCTTGCCGCCCACGAAAAGATAGTCGTCGGGCATCGTCCATGTGTAGGTGCGTCCCAGCAGGGGAGCCTCCACCGTGAAGACGCGGCCCTGCTGCGCGGCGCCGGTGGTCGGCAGAACGATCGCCTCGTAGCTGATGCCCTCGGTGACGGCACGCGCCGTCACGGCACCGGGAACGCCCGTATTGCCGATCCTGCCGCTGTTCAGGGCGAAGAAGCCCTCATTGTAGACGCCGTCGATGGTGACGACAACCCCGGCAAGGTCGTCGGCCGAGATGCCTCCGCCCTGCTTGACGGCGATTTCGACCTTCGACAGCACGTGTTCGAAGGTGAACTTCACGTCGGGCGCGGCGGCCGTGACCCCGGTGGCATTGTCGCTCCACAGAAGGTCGATCGCCGCGGGATCGGTCTGGTCGCTCAGAACGACGGGATAGAGGTAGCCGTCGATCTTACCCGCATCGCCGCTCAGGCTGCTCTGCTTGTAAGGATGGTAGGCGACGAAATCGAAGGTGCCGCTGCCGGGAATGACGATTTTCGCATCCGCGGCCGACAGCCGTCCGTTGGGTTCGCAGGTATAGCGCACGTTGTCCGCCGCGCCCGCATCGCCGCCGAGCATATAGATGCCGACGGCGTCGCCGTTGGTCCAAGTGTCGCCGGCGGCACGGGTGTAAGGGGTGATTTCGGCCGAGAAGTTCGCCTCGACGCCGGTCGCTCCCCCGCCCTTTTCGTTATCGTCGTCGCTGCAGCCGGCGGCCGTAAGCGCGGCGGCGGCCAGAAGCGCATAAAACGTCGTATGGATGGAACCTGTATATTTCATGGTGATTATCTTTTTAAAGCGTGAGACATCGAATTACTGCACTTTGACGCAGCGCACCGACAAAACGGTATGACGGTACTGGAGGTAGCTGGTCTGAGAATGCTGGTTGTCGAAGTTGTACCCGTAGGCGCACTCCTCCTGCGAAATGCCGGGACTCAGGTTTTCACCGGGAGTCGCCGCCCAATAGTAGCCGAACAGGCCCAGATAGCTCTGGCCGCTGGATTCGAGCAAACCTGCCGCGGGCCAGTAGCCCAGATCCTCCCAGATCACTCCGTTGAGCCACGGGATGCCGGCAGTAACACAATTGTACCACGGCGACAAGGTTCCGAAACCGGACACGGGAACCCGCCATCCGCGGGGACAGGGATCGAACTCGGTTTTCGAGCCGTCGGCGGCGCACCAGCGGTTCTGCCCCTGTTTTTTCTCGGTAGCATACCAGTCGTAGGGAAGGCCGAGGCCCTTGATGAGCGCCAGCGGCTCGTTGATCGAAGCCACGAGGTTGTCGCGGATCACGGCCGAATTGGCCTTGGTCGAGAAACCGACCTTGACGCCCACGCCGTTCCACACGGGGCGCGTAGCGATGTCCTCCCATTTCGCAGGACACGGAACCGGGTCCTTGCGGCCCCACTGATACTGGAGTCCCAGCGCATCGATATTGCCGTATTCGGCGTTCATCGCACCGAGGTTGCGGTCCATGAAGGTCCGGCCGTTCTTCGATTTCTGCGCTTCGGGAGCGTTGGGATCGTAATCGGTGATCCAGAGGTGCCAGCTCCAGCGGATCTCACCGCCGATCTCCAGCGCGAGCACCGCATTGCCGCAGGTCCGGGGCGTGGTGCGCACCTGAATAACGGCCTTCGAGCCGCTGCCCAGCACGGTGATCTGATCGTCGTTGAGCAGATAGCGCACGTCCTCCCAGACTACGCGGGCGCCCATGGCTCCCAGCATGCCGGTGCCGGCGCCCGCCAGCACTTCGTTCTTCTCCCAGACGCCGAAGGCTTTGCAAACGGGAATGTAGAGCGTCTCGCCCGGCGACACGACGTAACAGTTGGGGAGCAGTTCAGGATTTGCGAAAGCGGGCGTAACCAGCAGTTTGCGGACCTGACCGGCGGCCAGCGAGGTTTTGCCCGGATGCATGTAGTCGAAAGCCGCGAAGCCGTTGCCCTCGACCTTCAGCAGGGCCTTGCCTTCGGCGATCTCCTGCGCCGGCAGGTAGGCGCGGAAAGCGTTGCCGCAGCGCGTCATCGCCACCGAAGCCGTCTTGGCGTCCACGGACTGCATTTCGGCATCTTGGGCCGCGGCCGCCAGCGAGAACACCGCTTTCGTGCGCACGTTCTGCACCGTCACGGCGTAACCGGTCAGTTTGTCGGCGTCCGCGACGAAGGCTTCGGCCAGCGCCAGTTTATGACGGAATACGAGTCTGATCTCGTCGTCGCGCTCGCTGAATCCCGCCGTGCGGGCCGTCATGAAGTCGGCTTCGGCAACCGAAGCGTCGTAGACGAGCGCCGTAGGATCGGCATTTTCGGCATAGGGATAATAGGCATAGAGGTCCATGACCTGCCCCTGCTCCATGTAATAGGATTTGGAGCCTTCCTCACGCCACGAACCGTCGGCCTGACGGACGAATTTGGCATTCTGAATATAGTTGCCCGAAGCGGCCGGATAGGCCTGCGTCTCGGCATCGGAGCGGATTACGGCGAAGAGGCCGATGGCGTCCCCCTCCACGAAGCGGGAAGCGTAAGCGACGTCCGTCTCGCTCTTGGTCCGGACCATATCCGCCGGCTCGGCGGTCAGACGGATCGCGGCGCGCGCAGGCGCGGGGTCGGCGGTCGGCTCCTTCTGGCAGGAGACGACCGAAGCGGCGCAGAAGAACAAGGCCGCAGTCAGCAAGAATCGACTGCTGAATAGTAAAGTTTTTTTCATATGAACAGCATTTAAAGGAATACGTCGGGATTCGGCGGCGGCACCGCCTGCGCAAAACAGGCATCCGCCAAGCAAAACAACCAAAGGATACGCACCGCCGCACCGGGCAGGCGCCCCTCACTAACCTATTGACAAAAGTAAAAGAAGCCGGACGATTTATGAAACGCTCTTTTTCGGAATTCGTAAAAATTGACAAATTCCGAAAAAAAACAAACCCCGAAAAACGGGGTTGCGTTCAGAGCTGGTGCTCGCGGTGGAGTTTGAGCAGTTTCTCGCGGTACTTAGACGGCGGCATGCCGATCGCGCTCTGGAACGAAGTGTAGAAGGTTTGCAGATGGTTGTAGCCGAGCATCTGGGCAAGCGCCTTGAGCGGCGTATCGTCATCGACGTCGGAAAGCCGCCGCACGGCCTCGTCGATGCGGTAGCTGTTGACGTAGCTGCTGAAGGTCTTTCCGGCCTGCTGGTTGATCGCACGGGAGATATAAGTGCGGTTGGTGTCGAGCCGCTCGGCGAGCCGTTCGATGGTCAGGTCGTTCTGGCGGTAGACGCCTTCGGTCTGCATCAGGTACTCGATCCGGGCGAAGAGTTCGGCGTCGCGCACGGCGTGGTCGTCACGGTCGGGCGACGGCTTTTCGGCCTGCGGGGAGGTAGAGGCGGGGGGGGGCATGGCCGGCTGCGCAGCCTTTTTCTCCTTTTTCAGGAATTCGTACTGCTGCCGGACGATCTGCTTGTACATCTTGTCCTTGCGCCGGTAGAGGATATAGACCACCGTCGAGATGCCGACGGCGAAGAGCAGCAGCAACAGCAGCAGCTGGAATCGGCGCTGCTGGCGGATGAGGTCGATTTCGCTCTTGCGCAGCATGTTCTCCTGCCGTTCGGCGTCGTACCTGACCCGCAGTTCGTTGATCGAACGCTCCCGCTCGACGTTGAAGATGCTGTCCGCCTGACTATGGTAGCTCTTAAAATAGTCCAGCGCCTCGCGGTAGCGGCCCAGCGCGGTCTCGGCCTCGGAGATACGCAGGTAAAGCTTATAGCGGTGCACGGCGTTGTTGCTCCGCTCCGAGAGTTCGATGCCCTGCCGGAGCACCGGAATCGCACGGGCGTACTCGCCCCGGTCGTTCAGGTAGGTTCCGTAGCTGAGGTAGGTCATCACGGCGGCGGTCACGACCTTTTGGTCGATGTGGTCGAGCGCCATCAGGTAATAGCGTTCGGCGCCCGCATCGTCGCCCTGCGCATGGAGGATATTGGCGTAGAGGCTGTAAAGCTCGGTGTGGTAGCCGAATTTATCGGTGTCGGGAAGCGTCCGGAGGATGTATTCCAAAGCCCGGTTCTGATCGCCGAGCATGTAGTGCATGTAGGCGCTGATGACCGCACCGCCGAAAGCGAGGTAGTCGTAACCCCACTCGGTGCCCAGCCGGTAGACCTCCTCGGCGTATTTCAGGCCCGCGGGGTCGTTGCGCATGTAGTACGTATTGGCAAGATTGCACTGCGCCACCAGATAGAAGCGGTTCAGCGAGGCGCTGCGGGCGTACTTCATCGCTTCGAGGAAATACTCGATACCGCCGAAATAGTTCGTTTCGATGCTGACGGCATAGATTCCCAGCGCATTGTAAATCCGGCACAAGGCCACCGGGTCTTCGCACTGCCGCCCGCGGATCAAAGCCCGGTCGAGGTATATGCGGGTCGAGTCGCTGCCCTCGGCGAGCAGGTAGGACTGTCCGGAAAAGAGGTCGGCGTACATCAGCGCACGCTCGTCGTCGTGTGCGGCCCCGGCCCTGCGGAGACGCGAGACGTAGGGATGAATCGCGGCGAATTCGCTCCGCATGGTGTATTGGGAGCAGATTTCGACCAGCAGGTCTATGTCCTCAGGGTCCCGTTCCAGCCGTTCCAGCAGCACCGGCAGCGTATCGGCCTGAATCACCGCGGCATGCGAAGCCGCACCCTCCTGCGCGCGGACGGCAGGAAGTCCGAGAGACACGACGGCGGCCAATATGAACAAACGTCTGAGCATCGCTGAAGATCGGGAAACGGGCCGGACCGGAGTGCCGGCGCACACCGTTTTCACTCCGCTAAATTAATAAAAAAACCCGAAACCGACGGAAATGCGCCTTTTTAATCCGAAAAGGCACTTCCGGAAAGCGGGCGAAAAACGGAGACGGAAATTCCGGACCCTTTCATGCGCAGGAACCGTACATCACCGCATGTCTGTCCGGCCGCACCGCACTGTCCGCGTCCGGCCACGCGCCTGCGGTTCCCGGTACGCCGGGGTTTTGCGGCGGAATGTCCTCCGGCCCGTGAAACGGAAATGTAACGGGGCCGTCATTTCAAAGTAACGACGGCCCCGTATATTTGCAGTGTGAAAACCGGACGAGGTTTTCCAAGTTGGTTTTAGGTTACATAAGTAGGTTAGTGGGAGATGCAGCGACGCGAGGTCGCTGCATCTTCGTTATTACGGCTATTTCTCCATATCGTGCAGGTGGATTTCGAGGGCGCGGACCGAAATCTGGATTTCCCAGATCGACACGCCCAGCGAACCGATCAGCAGCAGCAACGCCGCGCCGAAGACATAGGCCGAAAGGACGAAAAATCCGACATACAGCAGGAACATCGTCACCACGCAGAGAAAAAGGCTCGAAACGCCCAGAATCTGCATCGTGCGCGTGAGGTGCAGGCGGCGGCGCAGGTTGTCGATCTGCGCGCGGGTGACTTTCGAGGGGTGCTGGAGGTGCTGCTCCTTGAGCGTGCGCACCAGCTGGGCGTACGACAGAAAACGGTTGGTGTAGGCCAGCAGAATCAGCGAGACGGCTGAAAAGAGCAGTGCGGGGGTCGTAAGAGTCAGTTCTTCCATGACGAATCGGTTTTGCGGAATTACGGTCGCCGTTTCCTGCCGCTTCGGGTCCGCGGCCGCAGAGCGTTCAGGCAGGGCCGAAGCGGCATCATGCCGGGCACGCATCTCTGCGGGCACTCAGCGGGTGCGCATCTTAGCGGGTGCGGCGCCAGAAACACGGGACGGCTTCCGGGACAAAGGTACGAAATATTCCGGTCAATGCGCCCGGTCCGACAAAACAGTGAGCGTTCGCTCCGGCAAAACGGCGTGCATCCACCCGGCAAAACAGCGAAGGTCCTGTCGGGCAAAACAGCGTGCATCCGTCCCGGCAAACCAGCAAAGGTCCGCAACATACACCCGCCCCGGAAAAACAGCATACACCCGTCCCGGCAAAACTGCGGCGGGACCCGAAGGCAAGATGCGCGTTCGAGACCTCCGGGCCGTATTCCGCCGCATCGGTCGCACATATCGGCCCGCCGGAATCTGCGGCGGCACCGGTCCGCCGGGCCCGACGCTGCCGATGCCGCCCGATCCCGGTCCGCATTCGTCGCTGCAAAGCAGGGGCCAAACCGTAGGCCGAAGGACTCCGTCCTGCAGAAAAAACGCTCCGGGGCGATATGGTCCGACAAATCGCAGGTATTTTTTAAGATTTTTTAAGAAAATGCGCCGCAGCGTTCGGTATTGTGAAAAAAATAACATACCTTTGCGCATCCCAAAGAAAACAATTTTAATCTCATTTTGACGAATAATAATTTATGGAATTGAACAAAACCTTTATCGACGGACTTTGGAGCAAGGAGATCAACGTGACGAGTTTCGTTCAGACGAACATCACCCCCTACGTGGGCGACGCCTCCTTCCTGCAGGGTCCCACCGACCGCACGAAGCACATCTGGAACCTCTGTCTCAAGGCCCTCGAAGAGGAGCGCGCCAACAACGGCGTCCGTTCGCTGGACAACAAGACCGTTTCGACCATCACTTCGCACAAAGCCGGCTACATCGACAAAGAACAGGAGCTGATCGTCGGTCTGCAGACCGACCAGCTGCTCAAGCGCGCCATCAAGCCCTTCGGCGGCATCAACGTCGTATCGCGCGCCTGCAAGGAGAACGGCGTGGACGTGGACGAGAAGGTCAGGGATATTTTCACCCACTACCGCAAGACGCATAACGACGGCGTGTTCGACGTCTACACCGAGGAGATTCGCTCGTTCCGTTCGCTGGGCTTCCTGACGGGCCTGCCCGACAACTACGCCCGCGGCCGCATCATCGGCGACTACCGCCGCCTGGCGCTCTACGGCACCGACCGCCTGATCGAAGCCAAGCAGCAGGATTTGCGCAACCTGACCGGCCCGATGACCGACGCCCGCATCCGCCTGCGCGAAGAGGTCGCCGAGCAGATCAAGGCGCTGAAGGAGATCCGCACGATGGGCGAATACTACGGGCTCGACCTGAGCCGCCCGGCGCATTCGGCACAGGAGGCCGTGCAGTGGGTTTACATGGCTTACCTCGCAGCCGTGAAGGAACAGGACGGCGCCGCGATGTCGCTGGGCAACGTGTCGTCGTTCCTCGACATCTTCATCGAATACGACCTGGCGCACGGCAACATCGACGAGGTGTTCGCACAGGAGCTCATCGACCAGTTCGTCATCAAGCTGCGCATGGTACGCCACCTGAGGATGCAATCCTACAACGACATCTTCGCCGGCGACCCCACGTGGGTGACCGAAGCCATCGGCGGACGCTTCAACGACGGCCGCACGAAGGTGACCAAGACCTCGTTCCGTTTCCTGCAGACGCTCTACAACCTCGGCCCGTCGCCCGAGCCCAACCTCACGATCCTGTGGAGCCCCGACCTGCCGCAGGGATTCAAGGATTTCTGCGCCAAGGTTTCGGCCGACACCAGCTCGATCCAGTACGAGAACGACGAGCTGATGCGCGAAGTGCGCCATTCGGACGACTACGGCATCGCCTGCTGCGTATCGTACCAGGACATCGGCCGCCAGATCCAGTTCTTCGGCGCGCGCTGCAACCTGGCCAAGGCGCTGCTGCTGGCCATCAACGGCGGCCGCTGCGAGAACACCGGCACGCTGATGGTCAAGGGCATCCCGGCGCTCTCGGAGGGCCCGCTGCGCTTCGAGGAGGTGATGCGCAACTACAAGATGGTGCTGACCGAAATCGCCCGCGTCTACAACGAGGCGATGAACATCATCCATTACATGCACGACAAGTACTACTACGAGAAGGCACAGATGGCGTTCGTAGACACCGACCCGCGCATCAACCTCGCCTACGGCGTGGCGGGGCTTTCGATCGCCCTCGACTCGCTCTCGGCCATCAAATATGCCAAGGTGACCACCCGCCGCAACGCCGAGGGGCTCAGCGAAGGCTTCGACATCCAGGGCGAATTCCCCTGCTTCGGCAACAACGACGACCGCGTAGACCACCTGGGCGTAGACCTCGTGTACTTCTTCAGCGAGGAGCTCAAGAAACTGCCCGTCTACAAGAACGCCCGCCCGACGCTTTCGCTGCTGACCATCACCTCGAACGTGATGTACGGCAAGAAAACCGGCGCGACGCCCGACGGACGTGCCAAGGGCGTGGCCTTCGCACCGGGTGCCAACCCGATGCACGGACGCGACAAGAGCGGTGCCATCGCCTCGCTCGCCTCGGTGGCCAAACTCCGTTACCGCGACTCGCAGGACGGCATCTCGAATACCTTCTCGATCGTCCCCAAATCGCTGGGCCCGACCGAAGAGGAGCGGATCGAGAACCTGGTGACGATGCTCGACGGTTACTTTACGAAGGGCGCACACCACCTGAACGTCAACGTGCTGAACCGTGCGATGCTCGAAGACGCCATGGAGCATCCCGAGAACTATCCGCAGCTGACGATCCGCGTATCGGGCTATGCCGTGAACTTCACCAAGCTGAGCCGCGAACACCAGTTGGAGGTCATCAGCCGCAGCTTCCACGAGAGGATGTAAATTTTCAGCCGCCACTGCCGCGCCACACCACGCCGGATTTCCGCCGCAGGCGGACACAAGCCCCTCTCAAGGGAGGGGTGCGGAGTGGGGTCGGATTTATAAATTGCGGCCTGCAGGCCGCAGATTACGCCGACCAACCGCGAGCAGGGCGACAATATTCAGATTATGCTTCGAATACATTCCTACGAATCGATGGGAACTTTCGACGGGCCGGGACTCCGGCTCGTCGTTTTCCTGCAAGGCTGCAATTTCCGCTGCCTCTACTGTGCCAACCCCGATACGATCGACGCCTGCGGGGGAAAGCCCACGCCTGCGGAAGAGATCCTGCGCATGGCCACAGACCAGAAACCGTTCTTCGGACGGCGCGGCGGGGTGACCTTCTCGGGCGGCGAGCCGACGTTCCAGGCCACGGCGCTGGTGCCGCTCGTGCGGCAGCTGCACGGGGCGGGCATCCACGTCTGCCTCGACTCGAACGGCGGCGTCTGGAACCCGGCGGTCGAGGAGCTGCTGGGGCTGGTCGACCTGGTGCTGCTCGACGTCAAGCAGGCCGACCCGGAGCGCCACCGCACGCTCACGGGACGCGACAACGCGCAGACGCTGCGCACGGCGGCATGGCTCGAGGAACACGGCAAGCCGTTCTGGCTGCGCTACGTACTGGTGCCGGGTTACAGCGACGCCGAGGCCGACATCCGCGCGCTGGGCGAACGGCTGGGCGGCTACAAACAGGTAGAGCGGGTAGAGATACTGCCCTACCACACGCTCGGCGTTCACAAATACGAAGCAATGGGCAAAGAGTACAGGCTCGCAGGCGTACAGGAGAACACCCCGGAACAGTCGGAACGTGCCGCGGCGCTTTTCCGCGAATATTTCCCGACGGTCGTCGTGAACTGACCGGCAGGCGGCACCGGGCGCGGCGAACCGTGCGTCCCGGCGCAAGGACAGCCGGGAGACAAGGGCTCCGACGCAAGGGCGGGGTAAGAGCCGGGACGAAAGGGCCGGAAGGCAAGGGCCGGGACGTAATGGCTGAAGCGCAAGCGGCGGCAGGCAAGAGCTCTGACGAAAGAGCCGGGAGGCAAAAACCGAATGCCCGAACAAGGACGCAATGGCGGGCGAGACGGTGTATTCCGGCCCGAACAGGACGGCAGGGCATAAAAAACCGCACGTCCCGGCACAAAAAACGGCGCACCGCTGCGAAAAAAATCGTGGCGGCGCGCTTTTTTTCGTATCTTCGCAAAAATCCGATTAACCCCGACAAACAGATGGAGACCCGACTTCCCAACCCGAACGCCCCGGCCCGCGAACGCATCGGCTGGGTAGACCTGTTGCGCGTGACCGCCTGCTTCCTGGTGGTCTTTTCGCACTGCTGCGACCCCTTTGTCGGCCAGTTCGACAACGACCGCGCCGCATTCCTCACCGGAGCCTTTTCGGGCAGTTTCGTGCGCTGCTGCGTGCCGCTGTTCGTCATGATGACGGGCGTGTTGCTGCTCCCGGTGAAAACCGGCCTCGCCGGCTTCTACCGCAAGCGCATCGGACGTATTCTCGCGGCACTCGTTTTTTGGTCGGTCGTGCTGCCGCTGCTTTATTACGTCTACCTCAATTACGTCACCGCAAGCCAGAGCCCGGCGATCGACCCCGAAAATTTCACCTGGGGCGCCACGCTGCACAAACTCTGGACATTCGTATTCAATTTCACGTTCGACACTACGCCGTTGTGGTACCTCTACATGCTCGCAGGGCTGTATTTGATCATGCCCGTGGTCAGCGCATGGCTCGAGAGGGCTTCGCGCAGCGAACTCAAAACGTTGCTCGGCGTATGGGGCGTGACCCTGCTGCTGCCCTACGCCAAGATGTTCGCGCCGATGCTGGGCTACACGGGGAATTTCGGGAACATGGGGCTCTACGGCGTCTGCGACTGGAACGAATTCGGGACGTTCTACTACGTCTCGGGCTTCGCGGGTTACCTCGTGCTGGCATACTACCTGGTGAAATTCCCGCCCGCATGGGACTGGCGCCGGACACTGGCCGTCTGCATCCCGATGTTCATTGCGGGCTACCTGATCACGGCCTTCGGATACGTCGCCCTGCAAAACCACTTCCCGGGCAACTACGCGTACCTTGAGATCGTATGGTATTTCGCGGGCATCAACGTCTTCATGATGACCTACCCGGTCTTCGTGATCGTGCGCAAGCTGGACTTCAAGCCCCGCGCATGGCTCTCGCGGCTGGCGGGCGCGACGTTCGGCATCTACCTCTGCCACTTCATCCTCGTGCAGGCCGGCTATGACCTCGTCGCCCGGATCCCGGCACTGCCGACGCTCCTGCGCATCCTGCTGATCGCATGCCTCGCCTTCGCCGCAAGTTACCTCGTGGTGGCGGCCATGCAGCGTTTCCGCGTGACACGGCGGTTCGTACAATAGCCCGGTTCCGGGCATGCCGTACGGGGCGGGGTGCTACCAGCACTCCGCCTTGTCTTTGAGTGAGGGGATACGGTCGCGGGTATAGACCGGGTTTTTGATGCCGCGGCGCCGCTGGCCCACGTAGTCGACCAGCAACAGGAATGCCTGGCGCCCGAGCAGGATGATCGCCACGAGGTTGATGAGGGTCATGAAGGCCATCGTGATGTCGGCCAGGCTCCAGGCCAGGTCGAGTGTGGCGAGCGCCCCGAACAGCACCATGCCCCCGACCAGCACCCGGTAAAGGGTCAGCACCCAGGGGCGGCGGGTGATAAACCGGACATTGGCCTCGCCGTAGTAGTAATTCCCGATAATGCTGCTGAAGGCGAAAAGGAAGATCGCCACGGCGACGAAGATGCCGCCCGCAGGGCCGATTTCGCCGACCAGCGCCGCCTGCGTAAGCTGTATACCCGACAGCGAAGCATCGGGGACGCCGCCGAAGAGGATGATGAAGGCCGTGCAGGTGCAAATCACGAGCGTGTCGGTAAAGACCCCGAGGGTTTGGATCAGTCCCTGCTTGACCGGGTGCGACACATGGGCCGTTGCGGCTACGTTCGGCGCCGAGCCCATGCCTGCCTCGTTGCTGAACAGGCCGCGCTTGATGCCCTGCATGAGCGCTGCGCCGGCACCGCCGCCCAGCGCCTGCTCCCAACCGAAGGCATTGGCGACGATCAGCTCCACGACCTCGGGCAACCGCCGGAAATTGAAGAGCACGACGCCCAGCGCAAGGACGATATATCCCAGTGCCATGACCGGGACGACCACCCCGCTCACCCGGGCGATACGGTGGATGCCTCCGAAGATGACCAGCAGCGTGAGCAGCGCCAGGCCGGCGCCGACCCAATGGTGGTCGAAGCCGAAAGCACCCTCCCAGGCCGCGCAGATCGTGTTGCTCTGCACCGAGTTGAAGGCGAAACCGAATGTCACGGAGATCAGCACGGCGAACAGCACCGGCTTCCAGGATGCGGCGACGATACGACGGGCGAGCGATGTGGTGGCCGCAGCGGATGCGGTGGTGTGTGAAGTCTGCATATCAATGACCCCTATGTTGCGTGATATCGCCGTGAACGGCGGGCGGTATGCGATGGATGAGGGGAGGTTCCGGCGGGTCGTGCGGAATCCCCGACAGTCCGAACCGTCCATATGGTGGACGGTCCCAAATGAATCCGACCCTGTGCGGGCGAATCGTGCGGCGATGGACCGATGCCGGTCCGGTCACCTTCCGTTCGCCCGCAGATGAGCCTTCCCCCGAACTTACGGTTGCCATCGTAGAGGTGTTCGATTTCGTGCGGTTTCGTACCAATTTACAAAATTGTCGATTTCGATTTGTCATAAGTTGACGAACACAACCGTAACGTCAATTTCTTGAGTCGGCGCGCAAGGATGTGCAATCGGCGGATTTGCAACGTTTTTGATAGCCGGCGCCAACGGTTGCGTTGCCGGAACCTTCGCGCGCGTTTGTTCGTAGCCTACAAAAGGGCGTGAAAGCTTTTGTGTGAACGCGGCTTGCCCTCTCCTCTATATAGAGAGCACAATTTGACACTATGGCTTCTATCGTCAAAAAACTGCTGATTGCGAACCGAGGCGAGATTGCGCTTCGCGTGGTGCGCACGGCCAAGGAGATGGGTATCTCCACCGTGGCCGTCTACTCCGAACAGGACCGCAATAGCCGCTATGTGGACATGGCCGACGAGGCATACCTGCTCTCCGGCGACACCTACAAGGACACGTACCTCAACGAAGATCTGCTGATTGACATCCTGCACAAGACCGGTGCGGATGCCGTGCACCCCGGCTACGGATTCCTTTCCGAAGTGCCGAGCTTCGCGCAGAAGGTCGAGGATGCCGGTGCCATCTGGGTGGGCCCGCACCACACCGCGCTGGTGGATTTGGGCGACAAGATTACCGCCCGCCGCGTGGCCCTACGCGCCAAAGTGCCGCCAGTGCCCGGCCTGTCCGAACCGGTGACCGACGTGCGCACGCTGCTCGACTTCGCACACACCCACGGCTACCCGATCATGATGAAGCGCACTGATGGCGGTGGCGGCCACGGCATCACCGTGGTGCATGACGACGAGGAGCTGCGCCGCTTCTACATGAACCACGACGCGCTGCAAGGCGGCGATCTGAAGGAATACTTCATCGAGAAGTTCGTGGACAAGGCACGCCACGTCGAGACCCAGTCCGGGCGCGACTCGCACGGCAACTTCACCGTGTACTCCACCCGTGACTGCTCGCTGCAGCGCCGCAACCAGAAACTCGTGGAAGAGGCACCCGCGCCCTTCCTGTCCGAGGAAATCATCAGCACGCTCGAGGAATACTCCCGCCGCCTGTTCACCACGGTCGGCTACGTGGGCCTGGGCACCTGCGAATTCATGGTGACCCCGAACGGCAAGGTGTACTTCCTGGAAGTCAACCCGCGCTTGCAGGTGGAGCACACCGTCTCCGAAGAGGTCAGCGGCCTCGACCTGGTGCGCGAACAGCTCAATATCGCCGCCGGTGGCGAGCTCACCCGCGCCCCCGAACTGCGCGGCCACAGCTTCGAACTGCGCATCACCAGCGAAGACCCGGCCACCAACCTGACCCCCGGCTCCGGCACCTTGGAGAAGATCCAGTGGCCGGCCGGCCCCGGCGTGCGCATCGACTCCAACCTTTCCGCCGGGTACGAGTTCCCCCCGAACTACGACTCCGCCGGTTCGCTTCTCATCGCCTATGGCCGCGACTGGCAGAAAGTGCTCGGCATCATGGACCGCGCCCTGACCGAATACATGGTCGGCGGCGTGAAGACCACGATCCCCTTCTATCGTCAGGTCCTCAAGCACCCGGC
>ERZ857922.3083-NODE-3083-length-15156-cov-11.563539_pt1 | contig 15156 bp, 8 predicted proteins | sample MGYA00519579_ERZ857922 | MGnify/ENA primary metagenome ERZ857922 (study PRJEB31778, sample SAMEA3449375) | human gut metagenome | biome: human gut; feature: human-associated habitat; material: faeces | place: United Kingdom | collected 2010/2012 ... | reverse complement strand
GCTATTTTTTTATCACTTATCCTCTTTCTTATCAATAGGATAGGTTATCCTTTACGAAACAACCGATTCCTTCAACAAACCTCCTGTTCCGACACTAAAAAAACGCAAGATTTAGACGATCGTTTAGACTAGTCGTTTACTAATGACGATTAGCCATCGAGAAGAAGGTAAGTGCTTAATAAACACTATTATTAATATTAAATTTTAAATTATGAACAAGAAGTTTACTATGCTTTTGGCTAGTGCCATGCTTGCGACTGCTTTCTCGGCAGGGGCAGCTGTAGACGCTAAAAAAGGGGATGCGATCTTGTTGAAGTCTGGCACTGATAATTTGTCAGCTTTAACGGGGACTAACTTTGGGAAATTGGGCCTAACCAGTACTCCTGCCGATCTTAATGATTGGGAATTAAAGGGCTTAAATGGTGCTACTTGGACTGTTTCTGCAAAGAAGAACACTCTAGGTAGAGATATTTATTCTTTTGAGAATAAAGCTACAGGTTTAACGCTTGCTGTTGATCCTACCATAGCTATTGATGCAGATAAGGCTGGTGTCGGTGCGAAAGCTTTGACTTTGGGCGGTACCGCATCAGAGTGGGTGGCTGAAGGTGATAAGTTGGTTTCTTATTTCACGGGAGACTCTGTTGTTTATATCGCAAAGAACGGAGGTGATCTTTATTTGGAAAAAACAACAAAAGCTAAATTAGGCTCATCTAAAGCTATTGATCTGTCCTCTGCTAAGAATTTTCCTGAATCAATGATTTTGGATGCAGCTGACTTGAACACGTTATTGCAATCAGTTCCTACTGCTACTTTCTTTGGTTTGAATATGAACCCTAGTGTCTCTACTGGCAAAGCAAATCGGTTGACAGACACTCCTCTTAAGGCTACGGACGTAAGTGGTGCTGGTAATTGGGTAACTTTACAAGCCAAAGATAAAAAAGTGAAGGTTGATGGTGAGGATCAAGATGCCTATGTTGTCGTTGATACCGCTTATTATGATGGTACTGAGACTAGTAAGTTCTTGCAACTTAATTACGATGCTTTCAAAGCGGACAATCGTGAAGAAGGTTCTTATTACTTTAAGTTTACTTATAACGCAGCTAAAGATGAATTATATATTCAAGTTCAGAAGGTAGCTTATAAGCTTACGAAAAATGCAGGTGAGACTGATGCGGACTTTGCTAAGTATATCAAAGAGAATAACAACAATTCTTACTGGAGCATTCAAGATGAAGAAAACCCTCGTACGTTAGCGACCAAAACTGATAAGTTTATCTACATGGCTAGATTGGCTGGAACGAATGTCTTGACTATCAATACGGATGAGACAGATCTAACTGGTACTTCTGCACCTGTAGCTATGGCTAATGTTCAGAAAACAGTTGTCAAGCTTGGCACGAACTTCTCCGGATTGACGCTTACTACGATCCCTGATGGCGTATATTTGGTACAGTACAAGGCCTCGGCAGGAAATCCGAAAATCAAACAAAATGGTTTATATGCTTTGGCAAACTTAGCAGGAAACTTGGGTTGGGCTAATTTGGCTCGTAACCAAGAGTTCAAGCATATGCCTGCCGCTCAATGGGTAGTGGATAAGAATGGCACTTCTTCTACTGCTATGGTTACGATTGATAATCGTGAGTTCAGTGATGTTTCTAATACAAGTGTTCTTCCGTCTCAAATGACTCAATTCTATGCGGTGGAAGGTAGTGATGATGTATTCTATTTCAATGGTAGTGTAGCTGATACTTTGAGTTTTATCAAAGTTGATGAGGCATTGGTTAAGGATACAAAATTAGGTTATAAGTATGTAACGGCTGAAGAAGCTTCTGTTCAGACATATTTGTTCAACTATTTGCATGGGCTGGCGTTGAATAAATATCTGTATATTCCGGCAGGAAAAGACTCTATTGTTCGTGTAGACGAGAATGGAGAGAAAGCGAACTTCCGTTTGACTTTGATCGCAAAGGATGACAAATATGGTTATAAGGATGGTTTGGTAAGAAACGCTTACTATGTTTCTGACGGAAAAGGTCGTTATATCTCATTCGACGGTGTAGCGAATAAGTATATGATGAAATCAGTTCCGACTCCTTTCTTCTTGAAAGAGAACAATTGCATTGACGGTACTCATTATTATACTTTGGTAGAAGCTAATTTGCGTTCTGAGGCATTGGTTAAAGAAGGTAACAATGATATCGCATTATCTTGGTACCCTGCTTCGGAAAATGGTAAAAAGGTTGCTGATGCTAAGACTTTTGCTGCACTGAATACAAAGGAGGTAACTCGTAGTTATGAGCAACCGGATGGTTCCACCGTCACAGTAAAATATTACGCCGATGCAAATGGTAATATTGCGAGCGCTCCATATTATGATAAGGATGGTAATCGTTTGATTGTGGATGGTAGTGAAATTGGTGATGTATATGCTTATAAAGCAAAGGATGGCGTTGTATCATTACAAAAAGCATTCAATTCGATTTCTCGTTCAAATTCTTGGGACTATGCATCTGTAAAAGTATCTGTTGACGACAATACTCTTGATTTGACTGAGGGTACTTTAAATGATAAGTTCTATTCAGAGATCCGTACCTCTGCATTCGCCGTATCAAAAGACGACTCTCCATTGTACCGTCGTTTCAACAACGCTGCGTTAGGCGAGAGTGAAACCGCTGATAGCTTGTTCTTCGTAGAGAAGATCCGTAAGGAATACTTGATGGATGAGTGGAACAAGAACTTGACAGACAAGAATGTAGATTACGCTGGTATCTGGAATAAGGAGAAAGCTGACGGTAAATTAGGATTCATCGTTGATACCGCTTGGGTTAACCGTGGTAATGGCGATATCAAGCCGCAATATTTGATCTCTGTCGCTCGCAATGATCAAGCCGGTACTCCGGGTGTTCCTTGTACGTATGAGCATAATCACTTTGATAACGCTGGTAATCCTGTTGACGCAGTGCATTGCTCTCATGCAACTCAAGGCCATTCAGGCTTCGACTACGGTAAGTATTTGGTAAGCTTTGGCGACTCTGCCCTTATTAAGGGCCATGAATTGAAGGTTCCGTATATGGATATCGATGGTGGTTATACTCGCGTAGGTTTTGTTAAGGCAATCCACGCTGGTGACAGCTTGTTCGTCTTGACACAAGGTTTTGAGAACATGGATCCGGCTACATTGGATACAGCTACGATCATCAATGCTTATAAGAAGAGCAAGAGCGAGAACTTTATCGTGAATTTACAGGGTGACAACCACAAGAACGTAACTTGGTCATTCCGCTATGTAAACCCGGATAAGGCTGGTGCTGTAACGGAAGAGGGTGCTGATAACGAATTCTTGTTCGAGTCGAACATCTATAACGAGGCAGGCGTTGCTTCTACTGGTAAGGCTACTAAGGGCTTCGATAAGACCGTTGCCGGTTCAATCGCTCCTTCTTACGCCGCATGGTTGAAGATGCAGAATGGTTGCTTGGTATTGACTCGTGGTGATTCAGAGTTTAGCGCAGCTAAGACTGGCTCTGACGGTGCTTTGATCTTCAACGCATACCAAAAGACTGACGCTGAGGATATGGTAACATCTATCGAAGGCGCTAACGCTGAAGGTGTATCTATCATCGCTGGCAACGGTACTGTAACTGTTCAAGGTGCAGCCGGTAAGTCAGTAGTTATCACGAACATCTTAGGTAAGGTAGTCGCAGAGACTGTTCTTACATCTGATAACGCTACAATCGCTGTACCTGCGGGTATCGTAGCGGTAGCTGTTGATGGCGAGGAAGCTGTTAAGGCTATCGTAAAATAAGATTTATAAAGAAATAAAATAAATCGAAAATACATTCCCGTGCGGGTAACCAAGTACTCCGTGATGGATGAACAAGCGGGAATGGATTAATATTAATACTAAAGTAATAAATTAAAGTTCATCCGTCGTTACCTCCGTGAGGAGAGAGGGCGGTAAGAATAAGTCTTGGTTGGCATTGTATATGCCGCCAAGACTTTATTCCATATGTTGTATTGTTAATCTAAAAATTAAAGGATATGCAGTTTAGTTGGTGGTACCTTTTTGTTTCTATCCCTGTGATATGGTCTTTATGGATAGGTTTCCGGGTCTTTAGGGGGATAAATAAACCAAGTGATTTCTTCTGGTATCCGGAAGGAATGTCATCAGAGAAGTTGAGGGATTCTTTGACCGCATCGAATATCAGTGTAGGTTCTGCTATCTTTGCGTTTTTGAGCTTTGGATATTCTTATAAGCTTGCCGCTTTTATCTCTCCTTTGACATGGCTGCTGGGTTTCTTTATCTTGTATAAGGTATTTCCTCGTATAGAAAATTCGGAAAAGAGAACATTGCATGGCTTCTTGGCCAATCGTTATGATAGCCGATTTATCGGTTATTTCGCTTCTTTGTTATCGATCATCGGATTCTTGGGTACCTATGGTATAGAAATCTTGGTTGGGATAAAGATCGCTAAAGTCCTTTTCCCTAATGTCTCCTCTATTTATATTATCTTGGGTTTGAGTCTGGTAGTGTGTACGTATACTGCACTAGGAGGTTTTAAGGCTGTTATTGATACGGAAAAGATGCAATTGTGGTTTTCATACGTCGGGATTGCTGCCGTTTTTGGATTCTTAATATCTCATAATGAGAATGTATTGAGTCTTGAGACATTGGCTTCGGACCATTGGGGATTTTCAAACTTATCAGTGTTATTTGTCCTTTCATTAATTGTGGTGAATGTACCTTGGCAGTTGATCGATATGTCCGTTTGGCAACGAGTCTGTTCCATGCGAGACCAAAAGGATATAAAGAAAGGATTGTCACAATCTATTTACTCAATTGGAATCTCTTGGTGTGTGTTGATTTCATTGGGTGTTTTACTGAATTATTTTCCGGACTTTACGGCTCCTTCGAATAATGATTACGGTTCCTTGCTATTGAGTTATCTCCAAGAACCTTGGGCGTTTGCTCTGTTTGCGGCGGGCTGCTTTGCCGCATTAGTGTCTACGGCAGATACATTATTGATTGCTTCTATACAGACTTTTGTTTTTGATATATTGTATCCTTCACATTCATTGAAGACGATAGAAGATACAAATGACCCGGAGAAAATGAAGGGTTTATTGCGCTATGGAAGGAAAATGGTTTATTTATTCGGACTTATCAGCCCTTTGTTCATTTACTTGGTTAGTATTGTGATACCGGGTGTTCTGGATTTGTTTTTTTTAGTTTATAGTGCTCAGATCATATTGCTTATACCGATTTGCGTGGCGATATTCCGTAAGGATTGTGTACGGATGAGAAAGTATGCGATATTCTCTCTTTCTGCTGGTTTCTTGGCTTCTGTATGCATGATGGTGTGGATGCTTTTTCATCCGGTGGAATACGTTTATCTGTCGGCTCCACTTGTTTCGATTCTGGTTTCTGCGATACCTTGGTTTTTTATTAAGAAAGGAGAGGGTTATGATACTGGAGTTAACAAAAGGTGAGATTTTCGAACTAATGGTTTCAGCTTTAGGAGGATTCCTATTGTTATGTAAATGGATGAAATCTACGAATATGCGAAAAGTAAGGGAATACCTTGAAAAACAGCCCTTAGATGGGCTTTCGGATTGCAGTTGTTTGGGGGATTTTATGAAGCGGTCTTCTTGTAAGAAACTGTTTAACTATTATTTTTTATATAGGCTTGTCTCCATTTCTTATTATTTGCTGCCGGTTGTTTTTTTGTTCTTTTTTCTTGTTGATGCATTTTATTTGTATAACTATTTTCTTGTTGATGGATCTGAAGTATTCGAGAAAGCTTGTGTTCCGATGCAGCAAAGTGTATTGATATTTATTTTTGAATCAGTGGTTGTTATGTTCCCTCTTGTTTTAGGAGAGTGGATTAAAAGAAATACTTATGAGCCTCTTGTATGAGCGACGATTGGAGTCTTGCTATATAGAACGAATATATCCGTATTCGGAATCGAATGCTTTTTTAGGAGTGAGTATTTGCTCTCGTTTATTTTCAGAGAAGACTTTGGTTGCTCTGTTTGATTGGTGCAAGGCAAATGTCAAATCTGTTTATGTATTAATAGCCGATGAGATACAAATGTACACTTTTATGGCTTCTAAAGGTTTGGAACGAAAAGAGGCTTGTGCGAAAGCTTTGCAAATAGGCGATATAAAGTATCGATTCATAGAAAGGGTTATCAAGAAAGGTGACTATGACAATGTTCGATTGCTTTCTTGGAAAGCGGTAGCCTTAGAGCCTCGATTCAAGACTTTATTGCAAAGACTTAGATTATTATATGGAACTGAAATCCTTTTTCGGCGGGAAGTTATCAAGCAGATTCTAGAACGTAACAGGCGGTTGCCGGAAGGTTTTCGTTTTGCAAGGATCGACTCTTCTGATTATGATCTAGCTTCTCTTTATATACTGAACGAACTGGCGGTTATTTTATATTTCCATTTATATTTTGATCCAGCGTGCCAATATCAAATCTCACCTTTACCTATGACCCCTTTATTGGAAATCTTGTATGACGGTACTTTTTTGAAAGACTTGCTTGTCCCTAAAAAGGATATTGGTTATATAGAAATTATGGGGGAGAAGGATCTCACTGGCAGAATGATTAAGGTTAATACAAAAGGGGCGCCCTTATAGATAGAACCGCCCCTCCTTATAGTTGTAGATAACTCCTTTACTTTTTTGTGAGTTCGTTATAGCTTATGTATAACTTTCATTAACTGCTCGCCCAAGCCAATTGTATAGCCTTGAGAGACAAATACGACACGGTTGAACGTATCGGCGATCAAGAAGATCGGCAAGGTATTGGCGTTTTGCAATTTCATCGCTGTAGCCATCTCCTTTTGGATCGCCCCGTCGATATCCAGACCGTATGTGATCGTGCCCGGTAAATCGCCGAACTCTTTCGGATCGAAGTTCTTATAGCCCTTCTCGTCAGGGAAGAGAAGCACGATGCCTCGTCCCCAATCTTCTAGTTCCTTCTTCACGGCGGCGATATCACGCATCGCATGGTTTGTCGGTTCTTGGCGGGAGCCTAGAAGCGCTACGATATAGTAGCCACGTCCGGTAGTAGCTAGCAAGCTAGTTTCCTCGCCGTTGTCCGCACGTTTGAATTTATTCTCGGAGTTGAAATTACCGATCACCTGTATCTCGTCCTTGCTTTCGCGCATCTCCAATTGGATCGGGGTGGTCTTGTCTGCCTCCACATTGAAAAACTCGATCTCGGCCAATACGCTACCGTTTGCCATACGAGTACCGGTCACTAACATATAATTACCTTCATCCATGGATAACGGTTTCTTCAGTAATCCGCTCCAAGTATCTCCCAAGCCCATATCCACATTACCGCCTCTCTCGAAATTCAAGGTCTGTAAAGTACCGTTCGGCAAAACCTTGGCGATCGTGAAGTGACTGTAATATTTCGGGTCCTGCAGCGCCTTGATCGGTTGGTAAGAAGCGATTACCTTGCCTTGTTTAGCGGTCGTCTGTACGGCAGCCTCGAAATCGACGTCTACCCAAGCGTTGTCCTTGAAGTACTGGATCTTGCGGGCTACCGGCTCGATACGTGCCGGAATACCTAAGCTACGAGCCACGGCCACGAAGAAGATATTACGGGAGCCCTTATCAGCGATACGAGATTTCCAGACACCCATCGGCATGATCGGAATACGTTGCGCATTTAGTGCGTCGTTAATGGAGACGTTATTCTTCACCCAATCCACCAATGCCTGTGGATTCTCTACGGCTTGTTTCGCAAGGGAAGGCTCAATATTCGCGGCGAAGAAACTCTTATAAGGAGTCAGGAACTCATTGGCCACACGAGGATTCATGATATATTCATTGAACCATTCGCTTTGAACGGCCGGCGTATTATTCAAATGATCTGCGAAGACAGACGCTGGTGTATCACGTAGATCCTTAGCGGACACGACATCCAATAATGCCATCGCCTGCGCACGCTTCTCGGCGGGAGTCTCCCGTAAGAACTTCTCGATCTCCATCCAGTTACCACGGCTACCAATCATGAAATCCTCCGTCTTCATCGGGTCGATACCCAATTCTTTCGCTAAAGCCTCCGCTTTCTCTTCCGTATAGAAAGTGGCTACATATTTATTACGGATAGCGTCTTCCTCCAATAAACGTTTGGCGTTCGCTTCCTTTTGCTCCGGTGTAACTTCCGCTGGGATAGAGCCATCCACCGGTGGTATGATATCTAGGGCGATCGTCTCCACATCTCCCGGTTTTTTGTTCAAGGCGATCGTAACCTCTCCGTCTTTGCCGAAAGAGACCTTGCTGTAGCCGAATTTGCCGTCCTTGCTGGCCCATACCAACATATCCCCTTTTCCGGCGGATAATGAGCATTTGCCATCCGCATCCGTCTTCTTGCGGGCTACACTGTTAAACTCGGCATAATTATAAATCTTGAATTCAACCAGAGCGTCCTTCACTGGCTTGCCATTGGCATCCGTAACCGTGATAACAGCTTTAGCCGAAGGCGCGTAATTATCGATCACGTTGATCTCGGTATACCCATCGGTACGTTCCATGACATCCTCCGGGCCATTGTATTTACCGAATACTTTCGTATGCATCAACATACCCCGGTAAGCAGGGCCGTTGAACCAACCCAGATTCAATACCGGTTCGGGCTCGCAAGCGCCGAGGAAATACCATTTACCATTCACCCAAGCTTCTACCCATGCGTGGTTATCATCTGTATGCGCCCAGCGAGGCGTATATACCTGACGTGCGGGGATACCCACGGAACGTAAAGCGGCTACCGTGAAGGTAGACTCCTCACCGCAACGACCGTAAGCGGTCTTTACGGATGCCAAAGGGGAACTTGTGCGCCCATCGGAAGGAGTATAGATAACCTTCTCATGACACCAGTGATTCACTTCCAGTACGGCGTCGTACAACGAGAGACCCTTCACCCGGTCTTTCAACTCATCAAAGAAAACCATGCGGCTTTCATCCAGATTCTCATTGTTGATTCGTACCGGCAATACGAAATGGCGGAAGATATCCTCTGGGATGCTATCGCCCCAAGGCATCTCATTCCGTGCTTGGAAAGAGGAACGGATGTTTTTCAAATAGAAATCGCCACTATAGTCCGTGATGTCTCCAATCGGCATATAGGCGTACATGAAGGTTAACGCCTCCCTCTCTTCGGGAGTCATTTGATCGTTAAATACTGCGAAAAGGTCTCCGTTAGGCAGAGCGGCCTGTTTCGCTTGGAAATCGTTCTCGACCTCAGCTCGGTAAGCGGCGTCGGTAATAAAATGTTGTTGGTTGTTACAGCTCGTCCATACGAGTAATGTGAACAACAGCGTAAATAGATGTTTTTTGTTCATAAAGCGGATATGTATGTTTGCTAAAAGTAATGATTCTATGCGAGATAGAAAAATTCTCGAACAATTTGTAAGAAAGATTTGTTTTTCTATAGAAAGAATAAATCTGGTCTTCCTGTAAATTTGGGACCGGATTTCTTCTTTTTGTGTGATTATAATTACAAAAAGTTTACGAACTTTGTAACAAAGTATCAAATCACTAATCATAAAACCCGTTTTGCGTATGTTTCAAAATCCTGAGCAAGTGCTATTAATAGCTTCTGTGATCCTGTTTTTAAGTATATTCGCCGGTAAGGCCGGTTATCGTTTCGGCTTACCCGCTTTGTTGTTGTTCCTTGGTGTGGGAATGTTGTTTGGCAGCGATGGTCTGGGCATCCAGTTCAGCGATCCGAATGTGGCCCAGTTTATCGGCATGTTGGCGTTGAGTATCATCTTGTTCTCGGGTGGTATGGATACGAAAGTTGCGGAGGTCAAACCTATCGCCTCGCAAGGTGTGGTATTGGCTACGCTCGGGGTGCTGGCCACGACTTTTATCACGGGCGGGTTTATCTATTGGTTATTTGGTTTATTTGGCAAATATGTTACGTTGACTTTCCCGGAATCTTTATTGCTGGCGGCGGTCATGTCCTCTACGGACTCAGCCTCGGTTTTCTCCATCTTGCGCAGTAAAGGGGTTTATTTGAAAGAGCGTCTGCGTCCTACCTTGGAGCTGGAGAGTGGTAGTAATGACCCGATGGCTTATATGCTTACCTTGCTTCTGATCGCTTACATACAAAGCGGAGGTATGAATATTTGGGAGGCCGGGCTATCCTTGGTCATTCAATTATCGGTGGGAGCTATCGCCGGTTTCTTATTGGGGAGACTGGCTGTGTTGATTATCAATAAGATCGATATAGATAACGAGTCTTTGTATCCGATCCTTTTATTGGCTACGGCTTTCTTCACCTTCGCCGCTACGACCTTATGTAAAGGTAATGGCTATTTAGCGGTTTATATCGCTGGTTTGGTGGTTGGTAACGCTAAGATTGTTCACAAGAAAAGTATGGGGACGTTCTTTGACGGTTTCGCTTGGTTGTGGCAGATCGTGATGTTCCTTACGTTAGGCTTGCTAGTGAACCCGCATGAGTTATTACCGGTGACGGGTGTAGGTGTTATGGTGGGAGTCTTTATGATCTTGATCGCCCGTCCGATTAGCGTGTTCCTTTGCTTGATACCTTATAAGAATTTCTCCTTCAAAGGTAAACTGTATATCTCATGGGTGGGATTACGCGGGGCGGTTCCTATTATTTTCGCTACTTACCCGATGATCGCCGGGATCGAGCATGCCGGTATGTTCTTTAATATCGTATTCTTTATCACGATTCTTTCTTTGCTGATTCAAGGAACCACGGTTACTCAAGCCGCAAAATGGCTGGATATGGTGGATGAGCCGGAACGAAAGGATGAGTTTGGCATCGAGCTTCCCGAGGAGATCAAGAGCGCTATGAGCGAGATCGATATTACCCCGGCGGTATTATCCCATGGAAATAAATTGATGCAGCTGACTTTACCTGATCATACCTTGGCGGTAATGGTGAAACGGGAAGGCCGCTATTTCATCCCGAAAGGAAATACGGAATTAAAGGAGAACGACAAGTTGTTAATGATCTCTGATAATGACGAGGCGCTTTTGCAGGCGTATGATTCCTTGGGGGTGAAGGATTATACGATGAAGAAGAATTGAAATAATGTGCCAATGGGGGAATATGCCAATGCAGATACTATTTGTGTAGAATAAGCATTGGCATATTGGCACATTATTCTTACCGTACCGGAAATTCGGTTATACGTAAAGTGGTACAGCCATAAGGGATTAACTCGATCGTCTCTTCATCACCCATCGGTTCGTTGGCTTGCATGAAGAAATTTACGGGGCCGGCGGAACCTTTGAACATTTTCCATGAAGGTAAGATCCGTCCCTTTGTTTTGATCGTGATAGGGGCATTCTCTAGGTTCCATGGGTAAGGGGCTATGTTCTCTGCCTTTCTAACGACGAAATTTTTCTCTAGTTCTTCTTCTTTCAGATATTTGCGAATCAGGGAATAATTCCATGCTGAAGTAGAGGTGACCTCATAATACCATTCTCCTTTATGTGAAGACTCCGGGCGTTGATCAACCTTGCGTTCCCATTTCTCATCCATCTTTAGGGAATACAATAATGGGCCTCGTTCGATGACAACCGCATCGTCATACCAATTGCTTGTGGATATACGCATGGGTAGCTCTAGCTGGATATGATCGCCATCTTTCCATTCCCGGTTGATTCGTACGATTTCGCCAGAGTGAGCTGCGATAGAGACAGCCTCGCCATTTATCGTAATCACGGGATTATTACACCAAGCAGGAATACGCAAGTGAAAAGGGAAAAAGGCTTTCTTGTCTTTCTTGCTAGGGAACGATAAATTGAAATCGATCTTTTCTTCAAAGGGATAATCGGTCTTCTCTGCGATTTTAACCGTGATGTCGTTTCCCACTTGGGCAGTCACTTCCGATGGTGCGTAGATAAGTGAAGCGATGCCATTATCGGCGGTGGCAAACCATAGATGTCGTGTGAATTTAGGCCAGCCTTGATGTAGATTGGAGGTACAACAAGGATAACCGCTCAATTCTCCGAAAACAATGTCTGTGTCCTCGTGTGGTGAGACAAAGTTACGTCCTTCGCAAGTGATCGCTATTTGATTGACTTGCTGATAATATTGTCGTGCGGAAAAGTCATCCTTGATCTGCGTTGGCAGTACATTGTATGCGACTTTCTCTAAATGATCAGCCCACTGGACATCTCCGGTTATCTCTAACATTTTCTCGAGAGAGAACATCATCTCGACAGCGGTACAGAGTTCTGATCCTTGTGTCGGGTTACCGAAACGTAAAAGTTCATCTCCCGCCCATAATCCTGTAGGAAAACCAATCGTATGGCGCATTTTCCGTACAGCTTCCTTAACCGCTTCCAGATTTTGAGGATTATGGCTCTGTTGGTAATAAATGACAGGTTCCTTGAATCCTTGGGCGAGATTTACACAATGCAGGCTGTTTTGCCGGGCTAAATGATCTTGGTTCAAGAACACGTCGGTCCAATTGAAGGTTTGCTTATGGATTAACTCTCCTAACTCCAGAAGGAAAGGATCCCCCGTGATATTATAAAGCCAATATACGACCATCAGATTATCCCCTCCTCGTTGTTCAGCCCAGAAAGTCCATTTTCCCAGAGGACTTTTAGGTAGTTCAGAAAGCTGGTATTTGAAATAATTAGTGAGGAACGAGATAACTCTTTGATCGTTGGTAGCGGAATAATATTGTTGCAGAACTTTGAGCATAACCATTTTGGGCCACCAATCTTGTGCGTTATCCCGTTGTAAGCCGGGTTCATAGTCTCTGTCTGTATCTGGCCCGAAATATCCGTTAGGCTTTTGAGAGGCCAATGTCCATTCAACCCAAGGCTTTACTTTTTGGATCAAGGCCTCATCATTCATGATGTAAGCCAAAGGTAGTAAGCCATCTATCCAGTATGGGCCTCGTTCCCATACGTCTCCATCTCCGCCTAACCAACCGTTACGCGGTCCCATTACTTTCGTATAGATAGAATCCAGATGGCCGGTCATTCCCGTACACATTCGTTCCATTTGGATTTTTAGCCAACCCGCAGGTTTAACATCCCCAATAGGCAACTCTATATAAGGCTTAGAGGCTAATGGATAACGATTGTTCGGGTAATTAATGTTGATAGAACCTTCATTTCCCGGCAAAGTGGCAGAAAAGGAGGTAATTGAGATTAGGCTTGATAATGTTATCGTTAATAAATACTTCATTTTGATGCTTTTTTAGTTATTCGTTATAGGGGATCCATACCCTCATTTTTCCTGCTTTACGGTTATCCCACGCATAATAGGGAATGAAGGTAGCAGATTGTGCCCTACCGTTTGTTTTAATTGTTTTTATCCCATTCAATATATCGGAAACGAAGGCTGTCTGGAATGTTGTACTTGGGCTCAACTGGATTTGATCGAAATATTCCGGGTTGTCTATTTCTTCCATGCAGTATACAAGTGGCCCTCGTTGAATCGCCCGTTTGCCGAAATTTTCCTTGACATGCGGATCTGCCGCAACAATTTCCACGGGCATATCCATATCTAGAGCGATTACATCTTGCGATTTCCAATCCTTGATTACCGCATAGCCTTTTTCCTCAGACACGTTTATTCTCTTACCATTGATACTTAAATCATAGGTTTTGCACCAATTCGGAATGCGGAGGCGTATCTCTTTCTCCAAAGGCTGAGACGTAGAAATTGTTAGTTTTACCGATCCATCCCACGGATAGTCCGTTTCTTGTGTTAATAGGATATCAGTCTCTCCTATCCGTATTTGCCCCGTATTTCCGATATATAGATTTACCCATAACGCATCATCGGAGGAGGCGTAGATATAATTTCCGATAGAAGGCAAGAAGCGTGAAAGCTGACTTGGGCAACAAGCGCAACCATACCATTCTTGTCTATGGTGATCACCCTTAGATTCCAGCGGATTGACATAGAAGAAACGGTCTCCACCCAAGGAGATACCGGCAAGCGCACCGTTATATAAAGAACGTTCCAGTACGTCGATGTATTTAGAGTCTCCGGTAAGTTGGTTCATACGTTGGTTCCAAAGCACCATTCCGACAGAAGCGCAAGTCTCGCAATAAGCATCTAGGTTCGGTAAATCGTAATCCTCCGTAAACCCTTCGTTATCCCGGGATGAACCGATTCCCCCGGTGATATACATATTGCGGTGTACCACATCATCCCATAGACGATCTATGGCGGCTATATATCCCGTATCATTCTTCAAGGCAGCCACATCAGCCATACCGCAATACAAATACATACATCGTACCGCATGCCCGGAGATATCGGTAAGTTGCCGGACGGGAACGATATCTTGATAGTAAACCGGGTCCCATTTACCTTCATCACCCATAGTGCCGTGACCGTGTCCACGTTCCTCCAGCAGCCAATAAGCGAAATCCAGATATTTCTGCTCTTGGGTGGTTTGATAAAGCTTGACAAGCGCCAGTTCTATTTCCTCATGTCCCGGTACCCAATGCCGTTTTCCCGGTCCGAATTGGCTCATCATATGATCTGTCATGCGGATACATACGTCTAATAACTTGCGCTTTCCAGTAGCTTGATAATACGCCACTCCAGCCTCAATCATATGTCCGGCGCAGTACATCTCATGTTTGTCCATATTGGTCCACCGTTTATCCAATCCGGTGAGTGTATAGAAGGTATTGATGTAGCCATCTGGTTGTTGGGCGGCAGCGAATTTATCAATCCATTCGTCCGCCTTCTTCTCCAGCTCGGGATCCGGATTGTTGATCAGGCTATAAGCCATACCTTCTAACGCTTTATATACATCGGAATCATCAAAGAAAATGCCGGAATGCTCTCCTTCCCCTTTCGCTGCATTCTCGAAATTACGGATACGCCCGGTTTGATTCTCTATTTGATCGATACAGACAGGCAAGGTCGCCGAGACATGTTTACTGAGTCTGGGTGACCAAAAGTTATCATTGATTTTCACATGAGAGAAATCGATCTGCTCGATCATTTTCAAAGGCTGTTCCTTTATATCTTCTTTAGAGGTCTGGCACCCTTGCAAAAGAAAGGCAGACGCAGCGAGTAAAAGGTATTGCTTCATATAGCTTTAGAAATTGAGATTAAAGGAAGGTGTCTGAAAAGGATACCTTCTTTTTTGTTATGCTGCCCGTTCATTATCCA
>ERZ857922.3077-NODE-3077-length-15204-cov-3.042445_pt1 | contig 15204 bp, 17 predicted proteins | sample MGYA00519579_ERZ857922 | MGnify/ENA primary metagenome ERZ857922 (study PRJEB31778, sample SAMEA3449375) | human gut metagenome | biome: human gut; feature: human-associated habitat; material: faeces | place: United Kingdom | collected 2010/2012 ... | reverse complement strand
GCACGAGCATCAGCAGCATGAACTGGATGCGCCCGACGCGCGTAAACAGCCGCGTGAGCTGCTCGTCCCCCTCCCCGCGCGCAACGATGCGGTTGATCTGCGGGGTGAACACGCCGGAGATCGACGTGGACAGCGCCATGTAATACTGGTTGATCTGCGCGCCCACGCCGTAAATCGCCGTCGCAGCCGTGCCGCTGATGATGCCCAACAGCGTCGTGTCCACCGTCCAGTTGATTTGGTTGATGATTTCGTTCAGGAAAATGAAGAACGAAAAGCCCGCCATGTCGCGCAGCAGCCCGAAATCGAACCTGCCGAAGGTGATGCGCATGCGGAGCTTTTTGACGCAGTACCAGATGCTCACCGCGTCGCTGATCGCGGTCAGGATCAGCGTGACCAGCACCAGCGCAATGGAGCCGTACCCCATCAGCAGCAGCGGCAGCATCACAATCGGGTTGAGCACCGTGCGCAGCATGCCGACCAGCCGCTGAAACAGGAAGCGCTCCTTCGCCGTGATATAGGAAAAGAACACGCTCGCCGGGAACGACGCGGCGATGTTGACAACCAGCAGCGCCATCAGGATCTTGGCGGTATCCAGCTCCTTCGCCGTCAGCTTCGCGGCGAAGATGTTTTTGACGTTGGCGACCAGCACGCCGCCCGTCAGCAGGCACAGCAGGCTGATGGCGAAGAAGATCGTCATAAACATGCCGTTGATCCGCGCCACGCCGTCCTCACCGTCCTGCGCCTCCGCGCGGGAATAATAGCGCATGTAGGCGCTGCCCATGCCGAAGGCGAGCAGGCTCAGGTTGGAGACAAAGCCGTTCACCAGCGTATACAGGCCGTATTCACTCTGCCCCAGCAGGCGGATCATCAAAGGGGTATACAGCAGCTGAACGGCCATATTCAGTCCCGTGGATACATAGGACAGCACAGCCCCCAGCTTCAGCTGATTGGAAGGTTGGTTCAAAAGGCGTTCCTCATTTCTTTCGAAGGTTTTCGGTCAAATACGCCAGAGACTCCGTTCTGCGGCGGCTCAGGGTCGCGTCTGCCTGGGTGAAGTCGATTTCCGGGAAGGCGTGCAGCAGGCTCAGGGCTTCGGTTGTAAAGAGCTGCCCCAGCAGTGCATATTCCGTCAGAAAATCCGTCAGGCGGCTGCCCATGGTCGTGCTGCCATCCGGTGCAAACCTGGGAAGCACCGCGAAGGGACGGTGGTAGATCAGGCTGAATACCGCAGCATGGAAGGAATCCGTAATCACCATGGAGGCATTGCGAATCAAACCAACAAACTCTGCAGGACCACCGGAGAGCATTTGCTCGTCTCCGAAGGAAATATCCTCCTGCCGGAAACCCGCCAGATGCGGCAGCGTCACCAATGGCAGCCCCAGATTTCTGGCCGCTGCCCGGGCTGCGTCCCTGGTCTGCCGGCCTGCTCCCAAAAGATAGCACAGCACATAGGGCCCCTCTTTCGGTGCACGCATCTCCCTGTCCCACTGCTCCTGCGTCAGCAGCAGCACCGGATCAGCTACAACCGCCGCTTCCCTGCCGCTTACCCTTCTCAGGTCCTCCACGCTGCTTTTCTCCCGCAGGGAAAGACCGTCCAGCCGGGCCGCGTTTTTTCCCAGCTTTTTCAGGAACTTTGGATTCAGGTTCTTGCTTGGCATACTGGGCGCATAGGAGAATTTCTGCACCGTCTCCGGTACAAAGCCCAAGGACATGGCATCCAGTGCACAGTAATAGTAGCCCGTGCCGAATTCATTCCAGATCTGGTCGCCGCCGCAGACAAAGCAGTCATATTGGGAAAGGGCGTCTTGAATGGTTTCCGGGGTAAACAGGCTGCTGTTGTGTGGCGTTTTCAAGGCAAAATTGTCATAATCCTGCTGCCGTACAGCCAGTTCCTTTTTCAAATCTTCGGGGATTTCCGGAAAAACCGGCGCAGGGCCGCCGCGCAGCTTTTCCGCGCCGAGGTAAGCAATGTTTTTCAAGACACGCTCCGGGAAGCTCTTTTTCATCCAGCTTCCGCTGTAGGCAAAGGGCAGCTGCTCTGCGGACCATCCGGGAACATTCTCAATGGCCCGGACCAGGGCTCTCGCCTGGAGCTGGCCGCCGGGATTGCGGTTTTCATAGTAAAGCGTCAGAATTCCAGCTTTCATGGCAGTTCCTCTTTTCCGGAAGTATAATTTCCGCATTTATTGTACCATAAAGCAGCCATCGATGCAACCCCGGAACACTCTTGCGAAACAGCGCGGCGTATGATATGATAAGGAAAATGACGCAAGATAAAGAGGGATTCACCGTGAAAAAAGCCATTTTATTCGATTTGGACGGAACGATTACCGATTCCGGCGAGGGCATTATCAACTGCGCCCAGTATGCCTTCCAGCAGATGGGCTATCCCGTACCGCCCCGGGAGGAGATGGGCGTTTTTGTAGGCCCGCCCCTGTGGGACACCTTCGAAAAATTCGGCATTCCGAAGGAGCAGACGGATGAGGCCGTCCGGATTTTCCGCAGCCGGTACGTGCCCATCGGAAAATTCGAAAACACCCCCTACCCCGGTATCCGGGAGCTTCTGGAGCGCCTGAAGGAAATGGGCTTTCTTCTCTATGTGGCCACCTCGAAGCCGGAGACTACGGCCACAGAGATTCTGGAACACTTCGACCTGGCAAAATACTTCGATCGGATTTGCGGCGCGGACCTGGAAAAGAAGCGGAACAGCAAGGATGCCGTCATCGAATACCTTCTGGGCCTTGCGGGCAGCGATGCCGACATGACCATGGTTGGCGACACAGAGTATGACGTTCTCGGCGCTGCAGCCCATGGCATCCCCACCATTGGCGTAAGCTGGGGCTATGGCGATGTGGCTGCCATGCGTGCAGCCGGTGCAAAAGCCATTGCGGATACAATGCAGGCGCTGGAAGCTTATCTGACAGAGGGTAAAAAAGAGGGCTGCTAACGCTCCCTGCTGGTAAGACAGTAAAATTAAATCTCTTGGAACAGGCATGATTTCGGTCATGCCTGTTCCGCTTTTAGCAGCTCCTCCACGGGGTATAACCCACGAGGTCATTAATATGCACCCTCTGTCTGTGTTCGGCACTGGACTTATCTGGCGCTTCCACTGCCAGATAAGTCCAAGATTTTGACATTGGGCAACCCATAGGCGGACGGATTTTTCACCACAATGTTACTTTTGCTTCCATCAAGCGACAATTCAATTCATACAGTGCTGTGCGATTTGAATCCCATTTCAGTTTATTGTTTGTTTCTTCATAGGTCAGCCAAACGCACTCGGTATGTTCGTGAGAAAGTTCAATATCTTTTCGGCACTCGAAACCGAAAGTGTATTCAGGAATGACATAGATATCCTTTCCCCAATGCCGGCGGTGCTTTTCCGATATAACTGTAGCAGGAATATATGCCAAACTCTTAAGTTCCACCCACTTGCCAGAGCACACTCCACCTTCTTCAAAGGTTTCTCTTTTTGCCGCTTCAAATGGCGTTTCGTTATCCTCACCGCCCCCGGCAATAAACTGCCATTGGTCGTGATCTGCGCGATGGAATACACAATAATATGGACAACAATTGATGATACGGTATGGTATGGAAAGAATTTGAAATGGCGCTCTCATGATATTTCTCCTTAGCACGAATTTTTTGAGATAGCAAAACAGACGAACGCCGTCAATGGTCAAGATGAACAGCTGCGCCGCCATTGACTTCCGTCCGTCTGTTTCGCTTTTTGGCAGGCAAGGCGGCGGTTGCCGCCGATTTCCATTTGGAAAATGGCGCTTGCTATCATGGGAAACGGAGAATAGCAAGCACAGCAAGTGTAGCTACACTTGCGAAAACCGGCGTGGTACGACCGAGATTTCCTTGCAGAATAGCAAGCAAATCCGGTGAGTACCCACACCGGAGCTTACCATTCCGGCAAGCAATGCACAGCGGTACCCACTCGTGCGTTTTGCAAAATTTCAGCCTTGCTGACCTTTTGCAAAATCTTGTTGGGAAACATCCCAAACCCTTTAACGATTTCTAAGAAATTGGCTACGCTCCTGCGGAGCTGAATATCAATCTATCTTCGGAAAGTGAGTCATGGATTTTTGGGTTCACGGCGTTCAGGCAAATCCGGTTTTGCTGCATATCCGTCGATCGCCATTTTCCGAAGGTAAGCGCTCATATTCTCTATACCAAGCTGCGCCATCCTCGCCTTTATCAAGCTGAGTTCTTTTTCATCTACGAAGAATTTGACCTGTATCGGTCGTTGACGGATTGCGGGTTTTCGCTTTTCTATCATTATGATGAACACTCCTAAAATTATCTTCCATGTTTCGCAGCTTACGACATTTCCCAAATCATTTCGCTTAAGCGATATAGCATTTCTTGGCGCTCTTCTATAGACTGCTTATTCCAATCAGACCAAGCAAATAGCAGAGAATTGGTTCGGTTAATTGCGGTATCGTGCCCTTGATTCACCAGTTCAGAAAGCGAAGATGTGAGATAAAATTTCGATTGCTTATATGCTTTAGATTTGTTTGCATAAACATCATTATGGATAGATTTGTTGATACTGTTTTCAAGCAAAGTGAGATTTCCAAGCCGGTTGATATAAACTGAAAAATCCTCATCGTTCATGCCATATAATTCTTTATCCGCACAGGTCTGCGGCATAATATGTTCAATTTCTACCGCAGTCTGCGTATAAGAGGTCAAATCATCTACAGTTGTTTTTCCTAATCTCAGTGCATCCACATACGCAGTAATTTTGCCAAGAATAAACTTTATTCGATACTGCTGCATACTATTCAAGCCAAGACGAAGAAAATTTGACTTGTTATCCAGTTTCCAATCATTCACTGTCGGGACTTCAAACTTACGCTCTTTGCAAATCAATTTTTCTTGATTTATCTATACTTTCAAAGCACTTTTGTTTCTCGCCCATACTATACCTTTACGCCAATTCGCATGTCCTTTGTTTCGTCTGGCGTATCAATCGGCGTAAAATGGCGTATGTAGAAAAATGTATTTTTTCCTTTGCTCATATAGATTATTTCAGCTCACCCGCTCGACATTACCGTTTTCATCGGCGTCCTTCATCCACGCTGTGAAATGACGATCTACGTTTTCAAACTCGGTCGTTTCAAGTTCCTTCGTCACATCAGCGTAAATATTCATCGTCGTTGAAATATCCTTATGCCCCAGCACCTCCTGCATGACCTTAACATTAACACCCGCTTCGCACATCCGTGTTGTAAACGTGTGCCGCAAAATATGGCAGCTAAATCTCGGAAGCAGCACCGCATCCATACCTTCCTTTTCAATGATCTTATCATTGCAATCTCGGATAATTCGACGAAGTGCTTTATTCAGCGTTCCCTGATGCTGACATTCACCAAAACGATTGATAAAAATGAAATCCGTATATCCATCAACCGAAACAGTACATTTCAATTCTGCTTCCTTCTGATACTCTCGTTCTAATAGGAAGGCTTCACGAACTGTTTCGATCATCGGAACCATCCTCTTTCCTGCTTCCGTTTTAGGTGAATGGCAGTTAAAATAGCAGCCTTTCCTCCCTTCAGTTTCACGATGATCATAATTGACCAGCGTATGATTCACTGAAATCGTTCGCTCTTGCAGGTCAATGTCACACCAACGAAGCCCTGTCGCTTCACCAACGCGAAGTCCAGTACCCATCATTACCGCAAAAATCGGATACCAATGCTGATACTTAGGCGTCTTTTTCAAGTAATTAAGGAAAATATTCTGCTCTGGAATCGTCAATGCCTTACGTTTCACGGTTTCAAACTCCTTTTCTTTTTTCAGTTCTCTAAGAACATTATCTGACGGATTACTCCTCAAATAATTATCTTCGACCGCCGTCGTCAAGACCTGATGCAGCACTGTGTGGACACTTTCTATCGTGCTGATTTTCAGCCCTCGTTGGTCTGCCAGCATATTGTAAAATCTCTTTATATCGGTCTTTTTGATTGACGATATTCGAGATTGACCAAAGTCAGGCTCAACGAATTGCCGATAAACGTACAGGTAGTTTTGATAAGTATTATCTTTTAACCCTCGTTTGACTTGCGCCCACACCTCAAAAAGTTCATTCAAAGTCGTGCATCGCGCTTCAGCTCTGATGCCATCCATTTCATCACGGACTACAACTTCTTCTTTGATACGAAGTTCTTCCAATGTTTGAGCATAGATTGAATGTCTTTTCCCATTTTTAGAAGTCCAGCGGTAATCATACGTCCCGTCTTTTCTTTGGGATTCCCCCTTTTTTAACACAACGCGAGATTTATCCTTGCGTTTTGTTCCTCGTTTGGTTGCCATTGATTCTCGCTCCTTTCTGTTTTACAGAAAAAAGCCTTGTTCCACACGCATCATAGCATGTCTACGCCATTTCTGCAAAAAATCCGAGATATCCCGTTTTTCAGAGCGAGTACATACGTTCCGTATATTCATCCAGCTTCTTGCGCTTAATCAAGCGTTTAGAACCAATCCACAAAACAAACTGACATTTCTCACTATCCGAAATTGACCGCAGCTTATTGATGCCAATTCCAGAATACGCAGCGGCTTCTTCCAGCGTCAGATTACTTTTCTCCCAAATCGGTACTTCTTTCATTTTAATAACCTCCTAGTTTTTGTTGTAAAGAAATAGGGCAATTCTCATTTATACTCCGAGAATTGCCCTTATCTTACCATCTTTACATTTTCCCGTCTAAAAACGCACCCCAAGCCGCTTTCGGCAAAGCGTCATAGCTCCGCCGCGCCATTTGACGAACGCAGCAGAAACTCCCCTCCAGTCATCGAGGGGCCGTGAGGAAGTATCATGATCACCCCATGCCGTCGTCGCGTCCGATTTGCCAAATCGGATCAAAGCCACATGAATCGCTCCGGCTATGCCATCGTCGCGCTGCCCACTTTATCGCTCCTGCATGGGTTTCGTACTTGGGTTGCGGTATGCCGTTGTCAAGGTACAAAAGCGCTTCCTAATTAAGCCCTTCACCTATCACGCTTAAAACGGCACTTTTGCACCCTGTTTTTCAAAGAAAAACTTAATTTTCTTTTTAGCTTGTCTAATCGACTTGGAAACATTCTGATGGGCTACACCTTCCTGTTCTGCAATCTGTTCAACCGTCATTCCCCTAATCGCATACAGCGTTAATCTTTCAAATTGACGTTTCGTCAGGATTGCTCTAAGTTTCTTCTCATCTATACATACTTCTCTGGTTTGTTCTTCTTCCGGTGCAGGAATCTCCTGTCCTTCTAATCCATAAATCGCATGGTCATAATCCTTGCGCATCACTTTTTCCGTCTGTTTATAATCTTCATCCGACCATGCTTTCCAACGACGAAATTCTGCTTCACTTTCAAAATCACTTTGGGTCAACACAACTTCGCCTGCCGCGCCCGCATAAACAATCGCATCTGCTCGTTTCTTATTTCGAGCAGCGTCATTTTTCTTATCAAACATTGCTTTTTTCCTTTCTGTCGTGCGTAAAATTGCAAAACAGAAAGGTGGCGGATCGCGGCAATGTTGGTCTGGTAAGAAGATCATTTATAAAAAAAGCGAGGGTCGTGTTAGCGCCCTCGTCTTTTTGCTTTCATGTTCGTCATTGGTTTAATTTCAAAGTTCATTTAGTATTTGGTCTTTTAGGCTTATCAATTCTCTCCATAAGCCTTTTCTGAACATATTCTCTTAACATAATTTTATCATCTTCATGTATAATTGTTATGTTTCTTTCGTTTTCCCCATATAACCTCATTACCTTCTTCTATCATTCTCCTTTTGCGCTTATTCTATTTTAACAGCAAACTCTCGTCGTTCTGAATTTATCTGTGGGTTGCCCTTTTTATAGCCTCATTTAGCCATTTTTCATTTTTTCCTAGTATTATTTTACTTTAATTACTCCCACGTTTTACTTAAATATAGTTCTGTTTTTATAAACAAATCCCGCTCGTTGAGCGGGATTCGTCTATTATTTCGTTTTAGGCAAGGATTTAATGACATTTTCCAGCCATTTATCAAGTCTCTCTCCTTTATTGCCGTCATAAATATCATAGGCAGCAGGATATCTTTCTTGGAACGCTTTCTTAAACTCATCCAGCGTGTATCCCTCCGGCAATGAATTGCGAACCGTCACCAGTTTCCCATTGATCCCTTTTACCAAATTGCCTTTTGGTTTTCGATTCAAACGAATGGGTTGCCCGTTCTTTGTAATTTTCATAGATTGTGCAGCCCGAAAGGCGGCTTCTTTAACCGCGAAAACACTGTCATGAATAGCTAAATTCGTTAATATACTTCTGGATTGTTCACAATCATAATTCTTAAGTTCATTGACTGCCTCCAATCTTTCTCTCCAGTTGCTTTGATTTGTCGCTTTGCGCTTGAGTTCTTCCATATTTTCAGGTACTTCTTTTAACACAAAATTCATCCCTTTCAAAATCGTTTACATCGCACTTTTCATGAATTCTAATGAGCGATTTACCCGCTTGATTACCGCACCTACACTTCTTTTCTTGATTCTTGAAATTTCACGGTACGAATACTCTTGAATGAAGTGCATTTGAATAAGCTGCCTATCATCCTCTTTTATTCTCTCCATTGCCTTATAGAGCGGATCAAGCTCAACAATATTTTCATATTCGTTTTCATAGTAGACTGAACTATAATCTGCTTCCATAGGAATAGGAACTTTTTTCCTCAACATCGTTTTGCACTCATTAACAAGGATGCGTGTCGCCCATGTTTTGAAATACTCTGGATTCTGAATAGATTCTCTTCCTCTCCATGCTTTATAAAAGCACTCTTGGACAGCATCCTCGCAATCTGCATAGCAGGAGAAAAAGCAGCGAGCAGTTCTCATCAGAGCTTCCCTTATCACTTCCAGTGCTTCCAGCACTTCTTCTTCGCTCATCGCTTTCTCTCCCTTGCCGTGTTTCATTTTTCAACGATTGCTTTCAGCAAATCTCTGGTCATCCATTCCATTTTATCCTGCTGTTTTCTAACGCGCCTCTGTTCATTGGCTTCTCGAATCCAAGCCTGAATCTGTGCTTTTTGCTTTTGTTCGGTTTCTTTTTTCTCTCCCCATTTAGCTTTTCCAAACATATTGTTACCTCCATATCTACTGAGCGTACACAATCGCGGTCATTCCCAGCCGGATATTTTCATCCGGCTCAAAATTGATGTATGCTTTGTACGTCGTCCCCGTCGCATTTTCATCGGTCTGGTTGATATAGGAGATTGAAGTAATAACCCCTTCTTGCCGATCTTCATGCTCTATACTCCAGTTAAACTCGATGCTGACCGTTTCCCCAACACGAATTGTAGGCAAATCGGCTTCGGATATCAAAATCTCAATCTGTATTTCGTCCTTGGGGTACACCGTAATCAAGGCATCCCCCTTTTCGACTTTTGCCCCTTTCTTAGCATCAACCGAAGCCACAATTCCTTCAACATCGCTCATGACCTCCGAATCGGTCGGCTGCAAATCCTTCAAAGAGCCTGTCACCGTTTCAAAAAGCAGCTGCCCCCGCTCAACATGATCTCCGTTTTTTACATGCATCTTCAGGACGCTTCCTTTTGCTTTTGCTGCAACGGCGGCAGTGCGCACCACTGTCCCGCGTCCAATTCTCGACATGGATGTATATTGCGGATTTCTGAATACTCCGACACTTTCATTCATATAGAACAATCCTTCGGTAACTTCAACGGAGAATTTCTTCTCGTCCTTTTCATCCACGCCCGTTACCACGCCAACTCCGCTATGGCTGCCGTCTGTTGTGCAGGACAAATACACGGTTTCTCCAATATGAATGTAGCGATTTTCGCTGTAACTGTAGCCCTTTTCATTGCTGCAATCCAATGTGAACCGATTGGTCGGCTCTATAAACAAAACTGCCCCATACCTTTCGGCAACACTTTCCGCGTCATCGCCTTCGCTGGCAAATATTCCGCTGACCGTTCCATCCACCAGCGCGTAAACCTCATCCGTTCCCAATGTCGCTATCAGCGAATCTTCACCCACATAATCTCCGACATGGACATAAATATTGTCTACACGCCCTCCGTAAGGTGCAGAAATGACACTCGTATTGCTTGCAGCAACTTTTCCTGCAAAGATATTTTCCGCTGATGCCTGACTGCAAATGCCCAGCATACCGAAAAACATCAGCCCAAGCATAAAGCCCTTTTTCATGATATTTCCCGCCTTCAACCCACTCTTTATAAGCAAAAGGAGGGCTTGTTTTCATTCAAGCCTCTCCCTGCTCATTCGCTTCTGTATCGTTCAAATGTGCTTCGAGGCATTTTTATCGCTGCCGGACATGCTCATTTGCTCCACTTTGCGCAGAACTTCCGCTCTTGCCGAAGCTGGAAACTCATGTTCGCCGATTGCATGTTTCAGCCATTCTCCCCATTTGGAGGTATCCATCATCAGGTTTTGTTTAGCGGTTTCAGTTGAATATTTCATGGTCTTTATCATCCTCCGTTGTTTTCTTTTTGTCTTTCGGCGTTTCATTCATGTTCACATACATGTTGATACGCAACTCGACGCGCTCCACATCATCGTACAAATAGTGGCAGGTATTCCCACGCGCCGCCACCGAATAATACTCCCCCATCACGATTTCATCGCTCTGAATCGGAATATTCAATCCCGGCGTACACCACTTTTCTCCGTAGACAGCAAGCGTATTCCCTTCGCTATCTACCTTTCTGACCTTAAAGCAATTTGTGTAAGGTGTCACTGAGTGCGGTACATAATGACGGACATAAATGGCATGATTATCATAGCCGCAATCTTTTTTGCTCCAATTCTTGCCGTCTTTGAATCTCTTATTTTCCATACAATAAGCATTCATTTTCATGTAACAGGCTTCTTTGACCCCTGTTGGACGAAATTCAGCCTTTCCCTGCGCTATGCAGCTTGCGCTCATACACAGCATAAAAATGAATATTCCTAATTTTTGCACCGTTTGCTCATCCCTTACACGGCTTATTCTGATTAGAATAGCTTATCTTCCTTCCATGCTGACCATGAACGTCACACGATCCAGCTCCGAAATCAAGCCATCCACTTCCGATTCGACCAGCCCATCTTCACAGAATTTGGCAATGACATCGTTCACAGCCTGCATTCCTCCACCTTCGCCGGAACCAAAGAACGGGGATTCATACGCAATCTTCATATTCTTAGCAACGCTGCGATAGCAGTCAATGCTCTCCTGAGAAATCGACCATTGCATGTCCGCAAGACCTTCGAGCTGATTTTCCTTTCGGAAGATTTGTTCCTCAAGTTCTGCCTGCTTATCGGGATCATCCGTTTCTTCCAATTTCTTTTTCAAATCTTGGAGTTCATCGGTGACTTCCTGAACCCGAATCGGATAATTCGGATTTTCAATCGGCTCGTTCTTTTCCGGCGACAATTCATAACTCACCGTATTGCTCAGATGGGCAACATACCAAGCAATAAATTTCTCGGCAATATCCTTATTTTTCGACGCATTATGAATCGCCAGCACCTCGATCTCGGTGTTCATAGCCTGCTCCCCATCCGCGTTCAATGCAGGCGGAAGCATCATAACCACGCGATGGGAATCGTTGTAACTTACGCCGAAGCCCTGACTATAAGACGAAAGAATCGGCATTCCCCACTGGTCATGCTCCTCAGAAAGAAGTTCTGCGTGAGCCGCAATGCTCATCAGCACGTTTCTAAAAGTATCAGTTTTGAACGTGAATTGCCCGCCCCGCTCCGCATTTTGGATAATGTAGTCCTTCATTACAGCAGCTACCAGCGTTTCCATGCCGTTCTGTTGGATATCAGACAAGGTATAATCGGGGTACTCGCTGGCATAGTCGTCCAGCCAGACTGCAATTTTTTCAAACAGTTCATCGTAGTTCGTCGGATATTCGCCGAGTTCCAGCTCGTTCCACATGGTTTCATCCATCGTCCACGAATTGACGTTGATTGCAATCGGCGCTGCCAGCAGTTCTTCGCCGCTATAAATCATATTTTGAATTTCCTGATAAAGCGTCTTAGACCAATCACGAAGCTGCCCGTCCTGCATGGATGCCAAGTATCCCTTTTCTTTCATCGCCGCAAAATCGCCGGGGGCAGTCAACGTAAACATATCAACGGTGTAATCGCCGGACAAGGCGGCATTTTGCGCCGACTGAGAGCTTTGCAGAACCGCAATATCTGGATTATCCAATGAGAATTGAATCAACATATCTGGATTCAAATATCCTGCGACGGTAAGAATCGTCTGGCTGGCAGCTTCATCTCCCGTAATATCACGGATGAAGATATACCTTCCATTTGCAAGCGCATACAGCCCAGTTGCCGAACAAGCAGCCGGCACATTTTCCGTTGCATCAAACACAGGGATATATGCCTTTACAATTTCATTACCGTCTGCATCACAAGTGATCACTTGTCCCTGAACAAAACGCACATATCGCTGGTCAACCATATCCCATGCCACGCCGGCAATCCGCTCATCCTCACCGACTGTCAGGATTTCCGCACCAAGCGTTCCGCTCTCTACATCATATTGAGCAATGCCAGAAAGCGCGTCGTTCGTTTGAATGAGCAGCGTTCCTTCTGCTCCCAACATGATGGAATTTACGCCCTCAATATCCACGAGTTCCATTTCGCTTGTGTCCAGATCAAAAGCATAGAGTTCCGTTTTGTCATATTCTTCATAGGTATCTGTTCCAAGCAGCAGGTACAATTTCTTATCCGCATAGACCGCCTGGCGGATCTCGCGATAGGCTTCCATATCTTCGGAATAAAGGTATTCCTGCTGAATCTCTGCCACATCCGTCTGCGCGTTTCCCTCGATCTTCTTAATCATGCCGCTGTACGGATGGAGTCCGTAGAGCGCTTCGCCATCCGTAAAAATCAGCTGCAACATCTGATTCCATACGGCTGCTTCGCTCTCATCCTCCGGGCAGTCCTGAACATAGTCATAATTGGAAGCAGCAGCCAAGTCAATGACCGTATTCATCTTCTCGCTTCCGCTTTTCCATGAATAACGCCTTTGTTTCCCAGCACATATAAGGAATCGTCAAGCCAACAAAGAGAAGACGCTGTTTCAAAGCGCGCCAACTGCGTAAGGTCTAGCGCTATTTCTTCAGCGACACCGCCTGAAACGAAAAGCAGTCCAATGCAAAATAACATCATCCACAGTTTGATTTTCTTCATTTTAATCTTTCCTTTCTTTTTTGCCATTTACTGTGTTCCAGCAATTTCTATTCTTGCTCTTTTTCTTTGCTTTGGTATCCAGCTTCCATCCTTCGTTTGCTTTAAGCATCTCTTTTGTCCGCATTGCACTCCTTTCCTGATGTGTTAAAAAGTATCTCCATCCGCATTCCATTAGTTTTTATTTCTTATTTTATTACAAATTGCATTTAGCCGAAAAATTTTTCGCGAAATCCCCCTTTTTCGACGCGAAATCACAAAGATCCGTTATAAATACAAATATCGACTCTACTCAATAGGTAGAGCCGATATTTGTATTCTTATAATCATGCTCCATTTGTTTTATACAAAAATAAAAAGATAAAACATGCTTCCACATTTGTAATTAATACTACTCGTCATTTTTCATTTAAGCATTAACATTAACTCTCGCAAATTTTTCTTCTTTCCGAAAGCCAGCATCTATAATGTACTCTAAATGGAAAACGGTTTTAATCTCATATTATAAGGCAATCATTCTTTATATACTCTTTTACAAACGTGTGCATTATCATGCTAAATTGTTATATTCTTCCGCCATTCAATGTCTTTCATTCCATTTTATAATTTCTGGCGTATATAGCATATCTGTTTCATTTAACCATTTACTTTCCATCTTTCCGGTTTGTGCATTTATTATAATTTGTGAAAAATAAAGTCCTTTCCTATAATCATCACTCAGTATGTTTTTCATCAATTCTTCATTGGCTGATTCTGTATAATCACAATCACATACCCATACTGGAACTACCGTATATGTATCTGGTGAATTCTCATTTAAGTAATATGAATATCCCAATCTTAAAGCATACATATTCCTTATATGTCTAGCCTTAATTTCTCTTTCAATAGTTGAAAATATTTCATTTAGCGATAATAATGGGACATCTCTTTCAATAGTATTTTTTTCTCTTGTCCAACACACGCTTATATTAAACGATTCATCGGACATATATTCAAAATAATTTAAACTTATCCCCTCAATTTTTAGACACTTATTCACTGAATTAGAATCTAATTTATTATTTGATGTACTATCTATTCTCTCGCTCACGCCAGTAAAAATCGGCAATCCATGTAACATTTGTCTAAAGCTCAAATAATATGTTCCCATCGGATATTCATCAACATATCCACCCAAATCACTTGCTTCCTTTACATTTCGCGCTCTTTCTCGTATTTCCAAATAATCTATATCAAATTCATTATATTCATCCGGATAATAATAATCCAATACCTTTTTAAGGACATGCTTCGCAGTTTCTAAATTATTTGGATTTTCTTCCGCATAAATCATATCTTCTCTTTGTTCAAATGGATAAAAAGTTTTATAGTTATATTTCAATTTTCCGCCACGTCGCACATATACCCATTCATGTCCCGCTTGCAACATAACATTATTTTTAATTACAAAAAAAGTCGATGGAACACTATTTTCAAGCTCAGGATCAATAAATTTAATCAAGTCCGGATCTTCATATTCAATAGATGTATCATCTTCATTAATTTTATATACTTGTTTTCCATTTTCAGAAGAAAAAAAGCCTGCCTTTTGCAATGTCCATGGTTCAATTTCCAAAATCGGAACTTCATCTATTTTCGGAATTATAACTGGAATATCAACATGCACTTCCCCCTTACCTGTTTTAATTGTCGTAACCCAATTACCTTCTATTTGTTCACGAAGCTCGGTTACAGATACCATCTTCTCCGCATATGCTCCCGCTGCGATTTTTGCAAATACTAGTACCATTATGATCAATGTAATTATCCGCTTCATCTTTTTTCTCCTTTCTTAATATAAAATCTCAAAGATAGGGTTTTACCCCTATCTTTGAGAAAAAAATCAATCGTTCGCCTTATTCGGGTCGTAGTAGCCTGCAAGCTGAATCGAACCTACTCCATCGTAATTATAATAATTTGTATTTCCACGACCAGAAATCGAATAGTACTTATTGGC
>ERZ857922.3064-NODE-3064-length-15289-cov-4.525929_pt1 | contig 15289 bp, 14 predicted proteins | sample MGYA00519579_ERZ857922 | MGnify/ENA primary metagenome ERZ857922 (study PRJEB31778, sample SAMEA3449375) | human gut metagenome | biome: human gut; feature: human-associated habitat; material: faeces | place: United Kingdom | collected 2010/2012 ... | reverse complement strand
TGGCTTAGCATCTGCCGCACCTCGCTCGCCGTATCGGCACTTAGAATTATGCGGTGTTGCCCTAAAAATAAATTGGAGTAGCAAAGCTTATGCGAACCATTGCCATCCCGCAGCTGTACTGCGGGGCATCCGGCAAAAAAGGAGCCTATAACCGGCAGGAGGTTGGCCTTGCACGGGCGTTTGCCGCCCTGGGCTGCCGGGCTGTTGTACTGTACCCGGACCCGGACGCCGCCCCCGAAGCTGTGACCAGCGAGGACCTGGAGCCCAATGTGCGCATCTATTATGTGCCGGCCCGCAAAGCCGGGGTCAGTGCCTTTTACCGCACCTGGCAGCCGCTGCTGAACGAGCATGTGGACGCCGTGCACGTGATGGGGGATAACGCCCTCGGCGTGCCGGGGCTGTACCGCTTTTGCCGGGATCACGATATCTTTTTCTACAGCCAGCTGGGGGCCATCAAAAGTACGTCCGAAAACCCGGTTATGCGGGCTGTGATGGACCTTTTGTGCCGCCGCAACCTGGCTATCTACCGCAAAACCCCCACCTATGCCAAAACCCCCGCCGTGGCTGCCCAGCTGGAACAGCTGTATGTGCCATGCGCCGGGGTAATGCCCGTTGGGCTGGATACCGCCATCATCCCCAATGCAAATGGGGAAAAACATGAACTGCGGGAATTTTTGAAGCTGGACCCCAAAGCCAACTATCTTGTTTTTGTGGGGCGGCTGGATTCCTACAAGCGCCCGCTGGACCTGGTGCCGGTACTGGAAGCACTGCCCCGCAGCTGGAACGCGGTGGTCATCGGGCAGGGGAGCCTGACCGGGGAACTGCAGGATGCCCTGCGCACCCACAAGCTGGAAAACCGCTGTACCTGCATTCCCCAGCTGCCCAACGCAACCGTGCAGGCCTATTACCATGCCTGCGATGTGTTTGTGAACTTTAATGACGGCGAAATTTTTGGCATGAGCCTGCTGGAAGCCATGTATGCGGGCTGCCCGCCGGTTGCCCGCCATGCGCCGGGGCCGGATTTGATCATAGAGCCCGGCACCAGCGGCTATTTTGCCGATACCCCTGCCCAGTTTGCTGAGGCCATCCAGAAAGCAGCGGCGGACCCGGCCTGCGGCCACGCTGCCCAGCGCCGCGTGAATGAACATTTCCTGTGGGCAAACAGCGCCGAAACCGCCCTGGCCATGCTGGACAAACAAGGAGGAAACCGCCGTGGATAATGATGGAGCCTTGCTGGAGGTACTGCGCAATACCTATAAAGGGCTGCGCTTCCGGTGGAAATACCGCGGCCTGATCATTCTGCCCGCGGAACAGGGCAATGCGGCTGCTGCCGATGCCATCCGCGCCGGGCAGCCATTTCTGTTCGGCCGCTGCGGTGCAACCGAGATGCGCACCGTGGCCGAATATTTGACCGGGAAATATACCGAGAAAACCAGGGGTGAGATCAACACCCTGTCCGGTGTGTTTCCCACCGATGATAAAGCGCTGAACCGCTTCTGCAAGCTGTATACTTCCTGCGCTCAGGGGGCGGACCTGCTGGCGCTGTGGGATGTGGGGGCCGAGCGGCAGGTAATCGATGGCTGCCACGGCACCCGCTTTACCCAGCTGCGCGCGCTGGAACCATATTATTATGCCAACCCCTGGAGCGCCGCACTGGCCGGAAAGCATGTGCTGGTGGTACACCCCTTTGCGGATACCATCCGCGCCCAGTACCAAAAGCGCGGGGAGCTGTTCACCAACGCCCCCGGAGGGGTAAACACTCTGCCGGAACTGGCCTCCCTGACCGTCATCCCGGCAGTGCAGGGCCTTGCCGGGCAGAAAACCGGGTATGATACCTGGTTTGATGCCCTTGCCGCAATGGAAAAACAGATGGATGCCTGCGATTATGAGGTTGCCATCATTGGCGCAGGTGCTTACGGCCTGCCGCTGGCCGCCCATGCGCGGGACACCGGCCATGTTGCCATCCAGATGAGCGGCGCTACGCAGCTGCTGTTTGGCATCAAGGGCCGCCGGTGGGACACCCACCCCCAAATCAGCAAGCTGTATAACCCTGCATGGGTGCGCCCCGCCCCCGCCGAACAGCCCGCCAACAAGCAGGCGGTGGAGGGTGGCAGCTACTGGTAGAACCTGCGCCCCTAAAATTACGTTATAACAAACCGTCCGCCCGAATCCAGATGTGCAAAGGAGCCGTATCCATGAAGATCCTGATGATCAGCAACCACCTTGGCGTGCAAAGCGGGGTGCAGCGCTATGTGCAGAACCTTCTGCTCAACCTGGACCTTACCCACTACCAGGTGGATCTGTTTGTCGGCCTTTGCCCGCCAGATCAAGCTTCGTGCGCGCCGGCACTGGAAGCAGCCGGGGTGCATATCATTGCGGTGCCGGACAATAAAAAAGCCCGTATCCGCGCACTGTACCAGCATCTGAAAACCCATAAGGATTACGATATCATCCATTACCATACTGCCAGCAAAATCGGCGCGCCCGTCTGCGGTATGATGCGGGTGCTCTGCCCCCATGCCAAGATCATTGTGCACAGCCATATCGTTTACCCGCCCATGACGCTGACCTGGCGCGCCGCCCATCTGGTGTACCAGCTGTTTGCAGATTACTTTCTGGGCTGCGGCGTGGCTGCGGGCCGGTTTGTGTTTGGTGACCATATCGACCGCAGGCCGAACTTTTCCGTTGCCTGCAATGCGGTGGACCAAACCCGATTTTACCCCAACGCCGCGGCGCGCACGGCAATCCGCGCCCAGTACGGCATTACCGAAACCGAGCGTCTGGCCGGGTTTGTAGGGCGGCTCAACCACCAGAAAAACCCGCTCTACCTCATCCGGGTGTTTGCGGCTATGGTTCAGCAGGACCCCCGCTGGAAGCTGCTGTTGGTGGGCGGCGGCGAGCAGGAACAACCCATGCGGGAACTTGCCGCCCAGCTTGGCGTGGCGGACCGGGTGCTGTTTGCCGGGGTGCAGAACAATGTGCCCGACTATATGAATGCCTTTGACCTGTTTTTGCTGCCCAGTAACTTTGAAGGCAGCCCCGTTACCTTGGTGGAAGCCCAGGGCTGCGGCGTGCCCTGCCTGGCCTCCACCAATGTGCCGGGGGATGGCTCGGTGACCGAGCTGGTGCATTTCCTGCCGCTCAGCGCCCCGTTTGAAGAGTGGGCCAAAACGGCGGATTCCATTGCTCCCGGCGGGCCGCACGCGGACTATTGGCCCACGCTGGCCGCTGCCGGTTATGAGCTGAAAACCGCTGCACACCGCATGGAGCAGGTGTATGATAAGGTGGCAGGGGAGGGTGCACGATGATTTACGCCGAACTTTCCGGCGGGCTGGGCAACCAGATGTTTGTGTATGCCTTTGCCCGCGCCATGGGCCTGTGCTGCCAGGAGCCTGTCACTTTGATTGACCGGCAGGACTGGAAAACCGGCTCCCCGGCCCACACTGCATTGGCATTGCAGGCACTGCATATCAGCTCAGAGGTGCAGTTCATCACAGATGCAGGCTTTGCCAAGCAGCATCTGCCGGTGCAGAACGCCGCCAAGGCCCTGATGATCCGCCACGAACAGCGCGCGGGCCTGATGGACCGGGACTGGCACCCCTTTGAAGCCCGCATGGCCCCTATGCTGAACGCCATCGGCCTGCATTTTGCGACTGAAGGCTTTACCCCTGCCAAGCGCGGTCACGCCAAAAACTTTCTGGCCTGGGGGTACTTCCAGGGGGCAGATTATTTTAAGGACCAGGCTGAAACTATCCGGGCGGAGCTGCTGCCCATTGAGAACCCGGAACACGGCTTTACCGCTGCGGCCGCCGCCTTTGCGCGGGAAATTGAGGCAAGCCCGTTCCCTGTCTGCCTGCATTGGCGCTGCGGGGACTATCTGCTGCCGCAGAACGCGGCCCTGCAGGTCTGCACGCCGGAGTATTACGCCGCCGCCTGCCGCACGGTGTGCCAAAGCCTGCCCCAGGCGGAACTGTTTGTCTTTTCAGACGACCCCGCCTATGTGCGGCAGCTTCTGGACGCTGCGGGCCTGCCGGTGCATTACAGCACCGGGGCAAAAAGTGCCGCGGCGGACCTTGCCCTGATGCGCCGCTGCCGGGCGTTTGTGCTGAGCAACTCCACCTTCAGCTGGTGGGGGCAGTGGCTGGCCGGTGTGCCGGGCCGCTGTGTGATCGCGCCGGACCGCTGGTACGCCAACGGCAAAAAGACCGCCCTGTATGACCACGACTGGACATTGATCCCGACAGAGTAAAGGAAACAACTGCGATGGAACGCACAGGAAACATCACATTTTCGGTCATTGTGCCGGTGTATAATGTGCAGGCTTATCTTTCTGCCTGCGTCAAAAGCGTGGTGGAGCAGGCCGGCCCGGCGGACTGGGAGTGCATCCTGGTGGACGATGGCTCCACGGATGCCTGCCCCGCCATGTGTGATGCTTTTGCTCAGCTTTGCCCCGGCGTTACGGTCATCCACCGCTCTAACGGCGGGCTGGCCGCCGCGCGCAATACCGGCATCAAGGCCGCCAAGGGCAAGTGGCTGCTGTTTTTGGACAGCGACGATTACTGGCCGCCCCATATGCTGGAAAAGCTGCGCGCCGCCCTGGCCGCCGCGCCGGGTTACCGCTGGTACGTCTGTCACTATCTGGAGCAGGACGAAAGCCAGGGTATGGATGCCAGGCCTTATCCCGGCCCGGTGGAGCGGTTCACCCCCGGCCCGGATGCCGACCCCGATTACGCCGCCCGCGTGGCGCGGCTGTATGCCGCGGGCCACTGGGCGGTCTGGCGCTTTTGTATTGACCGGGAATTTCTGGTTAAGTATAACCTGCTTTTCTGGAATGAGGTCCGCTGGGCGGAGGATTATCCCTTTGACCTGGTGCTGGCCGGTGCCTGCCCCAAGCTGTATTACCTGGATGTGGAGCTGGTGGTCTACCGCGCCAACCGGGCGGGCAGCCTGTTGAACGCGGGCCTTGCCAAACATTTTGCGGGCATCGCGGCGGTCATCCAACGGTTTGAAAAAATGTTCGCCGCGTCGGACTGCCCCTGGACCCCGGCGGAGCAAGCCGAGATCTGGCGGCGCACCGCCAATGTGTTCTGGCCGCGGGCCCGCGGCGCTGCCTGCCGTGATGCCGAGGTACGCGCCGCCTGTGCCCCCGGCCTGACCGCCTGCAAAGCACTCTGGAAACTGGGGGACGAGAACACCCGCCCGGACTGGAAGCTGTTTGCCTTCCTGCTCAACCACTTCGGCCCCCGCTTTGCCCTTTGGGCGGCCGGGCTGCTGAAACGGAAATAAAGCTCTGCACCCATTGTAGGGGGCGGCGTCCCCGATGCCCCATGAACCTCTGCCGTAAATGCCGGTTTCGGCTCCATGCCCCGTAGGGTGGGGTCACTCGACCCCGCCGCCTTTCCACGCCTTGACCCTATCAAAACACCTAGGAGAACACCTGATTGCGTACACAAAAAACAATTTTGAACCTGGTCTATGCGCTGGGGTCCAGCCTGCTGCTGATGTTGCTGGGCTTTGCCACGCGGCGGCTGCTGGTATTTAACTTTGGCAACGATATCACCGCCGCATCCCAGGTGGTGGATAAGCTGTTCAACTTTTTCTCCATCGCGGAATTCGGTGTTGGCAGCGTCATCAGCTACCGCTTGTATGAACAGATCGCCGCCAAGGATACCGAGAAGATCAGCAAATATATGTCCATGTATAAATGGGCATACCGCGCCGTGGGTGTGGTTATCTGCGTGCTGGCGGGCATCGGGGCGCTGGCCCTGCCGTGGATCATGCCCGGCGTGGCCAGCATCCAGACGGCCTATACCGTTTACCTGCTCAACACCATCTCCACGCTGTCGGGCTATTTCCTTGTCACCCGGCGGCTGATGTACACCTGCACCCAGCAGGGGTACCTGTGTACCCGCATCGACTTCTGCTTTAATGTTGCCAACTATCTGGCCCGCATTGCCATTGCGCTGTGGCTGCCAAACTATATTTTGTATTTCGGCGTCAGCATCCTGTTCAACACCGGTGCCAACCTGGTGGTGGCAGCACGGTATAAAAAGGACTTCCCCGAACTGCACGAGGTCAAGGTTACTTTGCGGGATTTCAAGGATCTTGGCATCTTCCATGACCTCAAGTATTACCTGGTTCACCGCCTGTCTAACACCATTTACGGCTCGTCCGATACCATCGTCACCAGCCGTATGGCGGGCAGCGCTATGACGGCTAACCTTGGCAACTATACCACCGTGTCGGACAGCGCCACCAACATCGGCAATAAAATCATGGACAGCTTTGCCGCAGCCATCGGCAATATCGTGTACGATAAATCCGCCACGGCCAACGCCCATGATAAACAGGTGTTCTGGGGGCTGGATCTGTTCAGCTATTTTTTCGGCAGCTTTGTGGCAACGGCATATCTCTGCCTGTTCCAGCCGTTTATCAGCCTGTGGATGGGCAGTGACCGCCTGCTGCCGCTGGGCTTTGTTATTGTGTTCAGCCTGAACGAATATGTGGGCTGGAACCACCGGATGCTCGGCTCCTACCGCGCCGTGCTGGGCCACTTTGAGCAGGACCAGTGGTTCATGGTCGCCTCTGCCGCCACAAACCTGATTCTAAGCTTTGCACTCTTCCCGGCGTTTGGCATTACCGGCATTGTGGCGGCTACCGTTGTGGCCCACTGCATCATGTGGGTGGGGCGCGGCATTGTGGTCTGCCGCCAGTATATGCGCGGCAGCGGCTGGCGCTACCTGCGGGTGCAGGCGGTGCATCTTGTCACCCTTGTGGTACTTATGGCAGGCAGCTACCGCGTGTGCGCCCTGTTGTCCGGCGGTATTCTGGGGCTGCTGGGGCGGGCTGTTGTGGTCTGCATCCTGCCCAACGTGCTGAACCTTGCGTTTTATATCTGGACCAGCGATGCCGCCTATCTGCGCACCCAGGCTGGCCGCCTTTGGCAAAAAATTACCCATCGTTAAGGGGGAAACACAACATGGCAACCATTGGCATGCTGTATATCTGCACCGGCAAATATACCGTGTTCTGGCCGGAATTTTATGAAACTTTCAGCCGGAACTTTTTACCCGGCTGCAAAAAAGAATACTTTATCTTTACCGATGCACCGTCCATCGCCCACGAGGATGACCCCGCTGTGCACCGCATTGACCAGCCCGCCTATGACTGGCCGCTGAGCACCATGAAGCGCTTTGCGATTTTCCTAACCCAGGAAAAGGCGTTGGAACAGCTGGATTATCTCTTCTTTTTCAACGCCAACCTGACCTGCCGGGAGGTCATTACCCCGGAAGAATTTTTGCCCCGTCCACAGCAGGGGGAACAGTTGCTGCTGGTCCAGCAGCCGGGGTTCTGGAACAAAAAGCCGATGTTTTACAGCTATGACCGCAACCCCAGATGTACGGCCTATATCCCGTACAACTGCGGGCGGGACTATGTTTCCGGCGGGCTGAACGGCGGTACCTCCGCGGCATTCCTGGCCATGTGCAAAGAGCTGGACCGCCGCACAGAGCAGGATATCCGCAACGGCGTGGTGCCCCTGTGGCATGACGAAAGCCAGCTGAACCGCTATGCCGCCGAACACCCCGGCAGCTACCGCCTGTTGCCCCCCACTTACTGGTACCCGGAAGGCTGGCAGATGCCCTTTGAGCAAAAAATCATTGTGCGCAATAAATCCCGCTACTTTGATGTGGCGGCGGTCAAACACCATTCTCAGCACACCCGCAGCTGGCTGCAATGCAAATGGGAAGCCTTTTGCGAAAACTACCTGCCGTATTTGCTGTGCGCAAGGGACAAACTGCTGCAAAAACACCTGTAACCTAATTAGCAATTAGAAATTGCAGAACTCCCGTAGGGGCGCACATTGTGCGCCCGGCGCTTTGCCTTACATGAAATCAAACAATAGAGGAGGGGCGGCCTATGCCGCAAAAAAATGCACAGGACCGCCTGTGGAAAATTTTAACCCCGGTGCTGCTGGTTCTGGCGGTTCTCGCCATGGCCAAAACGCTGTTTGTGGGGCTGGAAATTGATGAAGAATATGCGTTCTCCCTGGGCTTCCGCCTGGTAAAGGGGGACCGGCTGTTTTATACCATGTGGGAGCCGCACCAGCTTTCGGCCTTACCGGCAGCGCTGGTGCTGGCTCTGTATACCGCCATTGCAGGCACAACCACCGGGGCGCTGCTGTTTGTGCGCGCTGTGGTGCTGGTCTGCAAAGCGGCCATGAGCGCGGTATTTTACCACGATTTCAAGCAGACCATTGGCCGCCATGGGGCGCTGCTGAGCGCGGTGGTGCTGTTTGTCTACACCCCCAAGTGGTTCCTGGGACCGGATTATATCAGCCAGCAGTTCCACTTTACCGTGGCGGCATTTTTGTGCTTTTACCATTATTACACCCATGGTTTCCGCCGCCCATGGCTGGTAGTGCTGGGGGCGGTGTGCGCCTGCTTCAGCTTTTTGGCGTTCCCGCAAAGCGCACTGGCGGCGGCGGTGATTTTTATCGGCATGGTGTTGCTGGGCCGCCGCGGCAAGGAGCCGACGATCTGTAAGATCCCCCGCGGCGCGGTGCTGTTTGTGCTGGGCTGTATGGCCTGCGCGGCAGCGTTTCTGGCGTATGTGCTGCCCGGCATGGGGCTTACCGCGTTTTTGCAGCGCGTCAGCCTGATCCTGAACGACCCGCAGTATGATTTTACCACAAGCCAGCGGCTGGCCCTGTTGGCAAGCCAGGCACTGACCACCGCCAAATTCCTGGCAAAGCCGCTGGCCGCCAGCGTGGTGCTCTGTCTGCCGTGGTGGGCCAAAACCCGCCAAAAACGGGATTGGATCGGCCTTGCCCTGAACCTTTGGGCCATTCTGGCGACTCTGCTCTGCGCGGTGCGTGCTGTGGCGGACTCCAGCTCCGATGAGCGCTATTTTATGCCGGCGCTGGTGCTGGCGGCGGCCTGGGCGTTCCGCAAGGGGCGCGGCACGGCGTGGGAGCCGCTGTTCTGGCTGGGCTTTCTGCCGGGCATGGCGGCGTATGCGTTCATTCTGCGCTCTACGCTGCTGGGCTTTTCGGCTACCTTTATGTATCTGACCTGGCCCGCGCTCTGCGGCTGCTTTGCCATGTTGGCGTGCAGGCAGGAGAATCCGGAGCAGGGAAAACTGCCCCAGAGCCAGTGTGTGCTGGCGGCGCTGCTGGTATTTTTGCTGGTGTGCCGGTTCTGGTGCGTTCTGGTAACGGGTTGGAAGCCTGCCAATGTGGCAACAGCCAACCTGAAGCAGATCACCGCAGGCCCCGCCACAGGGACCTGGGCGGACGAAAAAGCCGCCGATATGCAGATGGCCCTGTACGAAGCGCTGGAACCCTTTGCGGGCAAGCAGGTGCTGCAGGCTATTGGCGAGCAGCACGGCCTTGGCTTTATGATGGCGGGAGGAACCTTGAGCATCGGTCAGGCGTCCGTCATCTCCGGTACCGACAGCGACCCGCGGTTCATCCAGTATTATGAGGAACTGCCCGAGAAGCGTCCCGATGTGATCTTGTATGATGAAGCCGAAGTGCGTGATATGGCCGCGTTCCATGCCTGGATCGAAGAAAACTTTACCATCACCGCCCGCTACCCCGTCACCCACGGCACCGCCCACCTGGAAGTGCTGGTAGTCGATTGAGTTTTCCACAAGCACAGGAAAAAATGTGGAAAGTTTGTGGGCATTTGCAAGGGAAACGACCCCACTATTATTTTTGAGCCGCGCGCCGCGCGGCGGTCCACCAACATTATTCTTTATTCTCTATTCATTATTCATTCAAATCGCATGATTCGCCTGGCAATCATGCGATTTCGTTTGACCCCCCGCCCCAAATATAGTATTCTATAATCAATCAAAATATCTTGTTCAGGAGGCTTGCCCTATGCCGGAACGCTTTCTTGTTTTTATCCCTGCCTATAACTGTGAAAAACAGGTGCCCCGTGTGCTGAACCAGCTGCTGGACTGTCAGGTGGCCGCTATGGTCACTGAGTGCATCGTGGTCAATAACCGCTCCACCGACGGCACCGAAGCCGCCGTGCAAAGCTGGATGCAGGCCCACCCGCAGGCCCCGGTCCGCCTGCTGCGCAACGACCAGAACTATGGCCTGGGCGGCAGCCATAAAGTGGCATTCCAGTACGCCGTTCAGCATAACTTCGATTACCTGATTGTGCTGCATGGCGACGACCAGGGCGATATCCGCGATGTGCTGCCCCTGGTACACAGCGGCCGCCACCGTAAGTATGATTGCTGCCTTGGCTCCCGTTTTATGCCGGAAAGCCGCATCAAGGGCTACAGCACTCTGCGCGTGGTGGGCAACTATGGCTTTAACTGGCTGTTCAGCCTGGTGGCCGGGCACAAGATCACCGACCTGGGCAGCGGCCTGAACCTGTACGCCGTGCCACCGCTGGCAAACGGTTATTATAAAAAATTTCCGGATACGTTGTATTTTAATGACTGCATGATCCTGGCCCTCTGCCACCTCAAGCAGAAAGTCCTTTTCTTCCCCATCAGCTGGCGGGAGGAAGACCAGGTATCCAACAATAAGCTCACCAGCTTTGGCGTCAGCCTGCTCAAACTGTGCGGGCGCTACCTGAAAAACAAAAACGAGTTTGTGACCCGCGAATGGCGGGAAAAACCAATCGAAGAATATACAAGCACCATCATTGCTTCCAATCTGTAAAGGGGGATGTTGATTATGAAGGTTCTGGTAACGGGTGCTGCCGGGTTTATCGGCGGCCAGCTTATGCATGCATTGTGGAAAAACGGCCATACCGCCATTGGTGTGGATAACTACAGCTATGGCAGCGCCGATAACCTGCATTTTGACGACCATGATTTTTCCGCCGATGTCATCAAGATGGATATCCGCGATAAAGAGAGCATGAAAGCCCTGTTTGAGCAGGAAAAGTTTGATATCGTCTATAACATTGCGGGCATTGCCCCCCTGCCGGACTGCCAGAGCGACCCGGTGGAGGCCGTCAGCGTCAACACGCTGGGCCTTGTCAACGTGCTGGAAAACGCCCGCCGCACCGGTGTTAAGCATGTCATTCAGGCATCCACCAACGCGATGTACGAGAATGAAACCGAGTTCCCGACCGTGGAATCCAAGTTCAACCCGCCCACGCTGATCTATCCCAACACCAAATACTGCGGCGAGCGGTTCTGCCAGAGCTTTGCCGATACCTACGGCATGAACATCACCTGCCTGCGCTTTGCCAACGTTTACGGCCCGCACATTGACTGCCTGCGCAAGCAGCCGCCGTTTGTGGGCTATATGATCCGCGAGCTGTACTATGACCGCGTGCCGGAGTTCCACTCTGACGGCAACCAGCGCCGCGATTATATCTATGTGGATGACCTTATCGACCTGGCCATGCGCGTGTGGGATCAGCCGGGCTTTGATGCCATCAACGTTTCCAGCAACAAGAACTACTCCGTCCGCGAACTGTACGCCACGGCCTGCGAGCTGATGGGCAAGCAGATCGAAGCCAAATACTGCCCGTCCAGCCACTATTGGGCCAAGTACCCGGAGCTGTACGGCGGCGCTTACGGCATCAAGCCGGAAATTCTGGACCACGAGGTCAACAAGTATTCCCTGTGCGATAACACCCACGCCAAAGAGTGCTACGGTTGGGAACCGAAGATCGACATCCGCGAAGGCCTGCGCCGCGTGATCGAGAACGAGTGCGCCATGCTGGCTGCCCGCGATGCGAAAGGGGAATAACATGGCAAAGCTGCACCTTGTAATGCCGATGGCCGGGCGCGGCAGCCGCTTTTTTGAAAACGGCTTTGTGATGCCCAAGCCCCTGATCGAGATCAACGACCGCCCGTTTTTCTATTGGGCAACCCAGAGCATTGCCAAATTTGTGGACTGTGCCGATATCACCTTTGTGGTGCTGGAGGAGCATATCCGCGACCATGCCATTGACCGGGAAATCAAAACCTATTACCCCGATGCCAAAATCGTTGCCCTGCCCGAAGTGACGGAGGGCGCCGCCATCACCGCCCTGCGCGGGACGGAAAGCCTGCCGGACGATGAGCCGCTGCTCTTTAATGACTGCGACCACCTGTTCCTCTGCAAGCCGTTCAATGAGTTTTGCAAGGCGGGCGATTTTGCCAACGGCCCGGACGGCGCACTGCTGACCTTTGCCAGCGACTCCCCGGCCTACAGCTACCTGCAATATGGGGCCGACGGCAGGGTGTGCCACACGGTGGAAAAGCAGGTCGTCAGCCATGATGCCATCTGCGGGGCGTATTACTTCAAAAATAAGCAGCTCTATGCTTCCGCCTGTGCAGAGTACCTGCACCACTGCGATTATAAAGAATTTTTTGTTTCCGGCATTTACAACGTGCTGGCCGCCCGCGGGGCGGACCTGCGCGGATTTGCAACTGATCTGCACCTGCCCTTTGGCACCCCGGCGGAGTATGCCCAGGCGGAACAGGAAGCCAACAAGGCCGCGTTTGAAATGCTGATGTAAAATCCCCCCAATAAACTAACTGATTCAGGTGACCGCCGATGCAACCTTTCGGAACCATTTTATTATTGCTGCTTTCCTCCGCGGCATTGGTGCTGCTGGGGCATGTGTTCCGCCTGCTCCGGTGGGAACAGTTCATCCGCATTTATGAATACCCCCAGCGCCGCAGCCTGCTGCGCGCCATGGCCGGGGGCTATGCCGTCAACTTTCTGCTGCCATTCCATGTGGGCGATTTTCTGCGCGCCGCTCTGGCTGGCCGCAAAATGAAAACCGGAACAGGCTTTGCTTTTGCCACTGTCATCATGGATCGCTTTCTGGATGTGTGGGTGGTGGCGCTGCTGTTCGGCGGGTTCCGGCTGGCCGGGCTGGGCGGCACTGCGGTTTTGGGCGCAGCGCGGTATTATCTGGTTTTTGCGCTGCTGCTGGCCGCCGCCCTGGTGCTGGTGGTGCTGCTGCGGGACCTGCTCAAGCGGTGTTGCCTGGCCGTGTGCAGCATTTTCAATGATACCATCAAGCTGGACGGCCTTGTGTTCTGCTGGAGTCTCATCAATACATTCAAGGATCTGCGCCGTGTCAACCTGTGGCGGCTGCTGCTCAATACGGTTCTCATGTGGGGGGCTTACCTTGCTTCTTACGCGGTGCTGGGGCAGGCAATCATTGCCTGCGGCGGCGCTGGCGGCAGCTTTGGCTTGGTGGAAGTGTTCAACATGCTGTTCGGCGTCAAGAGCGTGGATGTGACCAGCCTTGGCGTGGCGGGCTCCCTCGGTTTGAGCGATGCCGCCCGTGGGCTGGTGATCGCCTGGTTCCTGCTGCCGCTGGCGGTTATGTTTGCGGCACCTCTTTTGCCGGAACATCTGCGCGCCGCCCTGAACGGTGCAGCGGAGCCGATCGCCAACCGGGAAGCCGGGCAGGAAAACTACCTGAACCTGCTGCCCCAGGTGGACCCGCGGGACCGCGGCGCATTCCTCAACCAGTATTTCAGCCTGCAGAACAAAGCCTATGTGGCCAAGTTCATTGAGATCAACCAGAACATTACCATTTTGCAGGATTATTCCGCCGGTTCCAACGCAACTACCATGCTGTGTACCGATGGTGCCGCGACCTTTTATCGCAAATACGCCTTTGGCGCGGACGGTGCCAAACTGGCCGAACAGCTGGCTTGGCTGCGCCGCAATGCCGCCCGCCTGCCGCTGTGCGAAATTCTGCGCGAGGGAACCGGCGAAGGCTACTGCTGGTATGATATGACCTATTCCGGTAGCGCGGTGGGGCTGTTCCGCTATATCCATTCCAACCCGCCGGGAAAAAGCGCAGCCATCCTGCGCAGTGTGCTGCGGGCACTGGATGAACAACTCTACCGCCCCACAGCCCGCCCGGCGGATCCCGAAAAAATAGAGGAATACCTGAACAAAAAGATGGATGCCAATCTGGAAAAGATCCGGGACGCCCGCATCCTGAAAGAACTGTGGAACTATGACCGCATCTGGATCAATGGCCGCAGCTACCGCAACCTGAAAGAGCTGGGCCGCCTGTTTGACCACAATGCGCTGCGTACCCTGTTCGCCGCAGACCCCGTAGCGGATATCCACGGCGATCTGACGGTGGAAAACATCATCTGCCGCACCGATGTGGAGAACCCCGATAAAGCGTGGTACATCATTGACCCCAACACCGGCAACCTGCACGACAGCCCCTACCTGGATTACGGCAAACTGCTGCAAAGCCTGCACGGCGGCTATGAGTTCATGATGATGACCCCGCGCTGCACTGTGCAGGAAAACCATATTGACTTCCAGCTGACCCGCTCCGCCGCCTATGATACGCTGTTTGAAGCGGTCTGCGATGACCTGCGTGCCCGCTGCGGCGCGGCAGGGCTGCACAGTATCCTGGCGCACGAGCTCATCCACTGGCTGCGCCTGATGCCCTACAAGCTCAACAAAGATAAAAAGCGTGCCCCCATGTTCTATGCTGGGCTTGTCATGGTGGCCAACGACCTAAACACATGGGAAAACGAGGGAAAGTTTGATGAAAAAGCAAGGACTGATCGCTGTTGATCTGGACGGCACATTGATTGATACGGTTGCCGTCAACGCTGAAAGCTACCGCCGTGCGCTGGAGTCGTTCGGCTTTACGTTGGATTATGATTACTATGCCGCTTACTGCAACGGCAGGCATTACCGCGCCTTTTTGCAGCCGCTGATGGGCGGCAACCCCTCTGCCGAGGATGTGGAGCGGGTGCATGACCTGAAAAAGCAGTATTACGCCGCCAACATGGACATAGCCCGCAAAAACGAGGCACTGTTTGTCATCTTGGAAGCCCTGCGCCCCACCCATTACCTGGCCGTGATTACCACAGGAAGCCGCCAGAACGCAACGGAAATGCTGGACCACTTTCACTGCACTGACTGGTTTGACCTGATCCTGACCCAGGAAGATGTGGTCAACAATAAGCCGGACCCGGAGGGCTACCTGAAAGCCATGGCCCACTTTGGCGTGGACGCCGCCCATACCATGATCTTTGAGGACAGCGCCACCGGCCTTGCCGCCGCCCGCGCCACCGGAGCCAGCGTGTTTGCGTGCAATCAGTTCTGACCTAAGGCAACACCGCACAATTCCCGCCGGAGCGGTGCTTAGAATTGTGCGGTATTGCCTTAGAATGATGCAGAATTGCCCTGTTATAAAAGTATAAAATGCGCAGAATGTAAAATTACAGTTTATTATAGCAGTTCGCAGCCCGTTTGCCAACTGTTGAATTCCCTTTAGGCAACACCGCACAATTCCCGCCTTGCGGCTTAAGCACCGCTCCGGCGGCTGCG
>ERZ857922.3060-NODE-3060-length-15302-cov-2.458713_pt1 | contig 15302 bp, 10 predicted proteins | sample MGYA00519579_ERZ857922 | MGnify/ENA primary metagenome ERZ857922 (study PRJEB31778, sample SAMEA3449375) | human gut metagenome | biome: human gut; feature: human-associated habitat; material: faeces | place: United Kingdom | collected 2010/2012 ... | reverse complement strand
CACTCATGAATGCACTTTGTGGAATCTCTACGTTTCCAACCTGACGCATTCTCTTTTTTCCTTCTTTCTGCTTTTCAAGCAGTTTTCTCTTACGTGAAATATCACCGCCATAACATTTTGCCAACACATCTTTTCTCATTGCCTTTACTGTTTCACGAGCGATGATCTTACTTCCGACTGCCGCCTGTATCGGAATCTCAAAAAGCTGTCTCGGAATTTCTTCTTTTAATTTCGCGCACATTTTTCTTCCGCGGTCATAAGCGCTTCCTGCAAATACAATAAACGACAATGCATCCACTTCTTCTTTATTAATAAGAATATCAAGCTTCACAAGTTCAGATTTCTGATATCCCATCATCTCATAATCAAATGACGCATATCCTCTTGATCTTGACTTCAATGCATCGAAAAAGTCATAGATGATTTCATTCAGCGGAAGATGATAATTCAATACGGCACGTTTTTCCTCGATATATTCCATTCCCTGATAAATGCCTCTGCGTTCCTGACAAAGATCCATGATCGCACCGATATATTCCGATGTAACCATGATCTCCGCTTTTACCATAGGTTCTTCCATATAATCAATCTCCGCCGGATCCGGCATATTCGTCGGATTTGTCAGATCGATCACTTCTCCGTTTGTTTTATGGATTTTGTAAATTACACTCGGCGCCGTTGTTACGAGATCCAAATTATATTCCCTCTCCAAACGTTCCTGGATAATCTCAAGGTGAAGAAGTCCGAGAAATCCGCAGCGGAATCCAAACCCAAGAGCGACCGATGTTTCCGCTTCAAATTGCAGCGCCGCATCGTTGAGCTGTAATTTTTCAAGAGCGTCTCGAAGATCCGGATACTTTGCTCCGTCTGCCGGATAAAGTCCGCAGTATACCATCGGATTTACTTTTTTATATCCCGGCAAAGGCGAGTCACACGGTCTTGACGCATCAGTCACTGTATCGCCCACCCGCGTCTCTTTTACATTCTTCAGGCTGGCAGTAATATATCCGACCATTCCGGCGCTCAACTCTTCACATGGTATAAATCTTCCCGCTCCGAAAGTTCCGACTTCCACAACATCTGCCTGAGCGCCTGTCGCCATCATAAGCATCGGAGTTCCTTTCTTCACCGTTCCTTCCTTTATCCTGCAAAATACAATGACCCCTTTGTAAGAATCATAGACGGAGTCAAAGATCAGCGCTTTTAACGGAGCCTTTGGATCTCCCTGAGGCGCAGGAACTTTTTTCACGATCTGCTCCAATACGTCATGGATATTTTGTCCTGTCTTAGCTGAAATAAGCGGGGCATCTTCCGCTTCAATACCGATCACATCCTCAATTTCTTCTTTCACCCTCTCCGGATCTGCACTCGGAAGATCGATCTTATTGATCACCGGGATCACATCAAGGTCATGATCCAACGCAAGATATACATTCGCCAATGTCTGTGCTTCTACTCCCTGAGCTGCGTCAACTACTAAAATCGCTCCGTCACACGCAGCCAGACTTCTTGAAACTTCGTAATTAAAGTCTACATGTCCCGGCGTATCGATCAGGTTAAACATATATTCCTCCCCGTCGTCTGCCTTATATACGGTACGAACCGTCTGTGCTTTAATCGTAATTCCGCGTTCTCTTTCAAGCTCCATGTTGTCAAGCACCTGAGACTGCATCTCTCTGCTCGTCAAGAGGCCTGTCTGTTCAATAATCCTGTCTGCTAACGTAGATTTTCCGTGATCGATATGCGCGATAATACAAAAATTTCTTATTTTACTCTGATCTATAACTGACAATTTCATTCCTCCATTATTTGCATATTTTATATGATTTCTGTATTTGATTTTGTGATAAACTTCACTGCTTTCCCGAATTCTTCACAATAAAAAGTTCCACAGCCAAAGTATCTGTCATAAGTCCGGTCTTAACATTTTGCTCTAACTGCGCCCCTTCTTCCATAACAGTTCTCAGCTCTCCGAGTTCATATCGTTTCGCCGCATCCATATACCTTCCCGCAGCAAACGGATGGATCCCTGCCTTTGAAGCGATTTCCTTCTTCCCGTATCCATTCGCCATCAGACCTTTGACATGAAATAAAAGGCGGTATTCTCTCGTCATCAAAAACAGAATACGCATCGGCGGTTCTTTCAGGGCAAGTAGCTCATAATAAAGATCCAACGCCCTCTTCTGGTCTTTTCCTGCAACCGCATTGACCATCTCAAATATATGGTTCGTAATCTGAGTGACACAGATCTGATCAATATCGTCTCTTGTAATCCGATCTCTTCCGATCGTATAACAAAACAGTTTTTCCAGTTCTTGTGTGATATTCTCCATATCCGTGCCGACCTTATTCAGAAAATATGCCGCATCTGCGCCTTCCATCTGCTTTTTTTCTTTCTTTACAAGACCAAGCACCCAGCGCCGCAGCGTATTTTCATCCTGAACCGTCAACTCGACAATATGACCTTTTGCCTTTACCGCTTTATACAGCCTGTTTCGCTTATCTACCTCTTTTTCTATAAATAAAAAATAAGTAGTAGGCGGGATGTCCGTAATATAATCTGCCAGATCTGTTCCTGCATTTTTAAAAAAGCCTGTATCTTCAAACACAATAAGACGGCGCGATGCAAAAAACGGCAATGTCTCCGCCAGATCGATTACCTCTTTTATATCTATGTTCTTTCCTTCATAGACGGCATAATTCATCGTATCGCCTTCCGGAATCATCGCTCTGACAAGCCGTTCCCTATACTGTCGCTTCAAATATGACTCTTCTCCGTACAGAAGATAAATCTGTTTAAATTGTCCCGTTTTCAAATCTTCATTTAAGCTTTTCATAACTCTTGTATTATAAAGGAAAAACAATCATTTTGACAAGAGAAAACTCTCAATACTAATCTGTATTCCGTCAGACTTTATTGTGACAGCCCCGTCTGTCTGAGTATTATATGTTTTCACTTTTCTCTTTTTCAACCTATTTAACGTCTCTTCATGCGGATGTCCGTACCGATTATCAATTCCTGCCGAGATGATAGCCGCTCTTGGATCTGTCTTCTCAAGAAATGCAGCTGTACCCGAGTTTTTCGATCCATGATGGGCACATTTTAAAATTTCATATTTTCTCAAAACATCGCTTTTAACAAGAAGTTCCTCTCCCGCACCTTCCACATCCCCGGTAAAAAGCATATCGAAATTCCCATAAGAAAACTCAAGCACAAGAGACGCCTCATTTCCCGCCTTTGGTTTTGTCAGCCCCTGCGGTATGTCCGTAAGCGGGCCGATACATCTCAACCGCATCACTTCTTTTGAATCGTTTTTTTCTGTCTGCCTTTCTCCTCTTCCATATATATTTGCTCCTGTTTTCACAGAAACGACACGCGTTCCGTTTTCTACCGCTATGCGCGCCAGATCTGCCAACTTTTCATCATGATATTCTTCGGGAGGAAGCACAAGCGTGTCAATACGAACTCCCAGCTTCTGCCCTTCCAGAAGTTCTCTTATTCCACTGATATGATCCTCATCTCCGTGAGTCACAAATACATAATCAAGGCATCCGATGCCCTCCGACAACAAATACGGTTCGATCCGTTGAGCGCCTGCCTGTTTTACATCACTGCTGCCCCCGTCTATCAAATAGTTTTTCCCTTTTCCCGAAAGAACAATGCCATCACCTTGCCCCACATCCAGCACTGTTATTTTTATTCCTTCAATATCCCGGGTTTTTGCTCCGCATAAAACAATCAAAAACGCCGCCGAAACAAAAAGCATATACCCCCATATTTTCTTTGGAAAACGCCGATACATTCCATATAACGCGAACAATATCACATAATAAGCGACAAGTAATTGTACGCTCGGTTTTCCTGCCGTTATCCGCCCGAACGGAAGCATAACTGCCGCAGAGCACAATCGATCATACGCCCAAAGTATCACGCCGGAACTTTTCAGCAAAATAATACCGATCGGTTTTACAAGCAGAATCATCACAGAACCCGACAGCCCCGTTCCCATAATAACCGGGAGAGCCGGGATCACAAACAAATTTAAAAAAACCGAGTACGGCGGGATTTCAAAATAAAAGTACAGCATAGGACCAAGCAAAAACAGATTCACTGCCAAACTTGCGCTCACCGCTTTCCCCATATGCGTCCATATATTCTTTTTCTCCGTACCACACCCGAACAAACATTCAAACAAAGGCGTCAGCATACAAATTCCGCAAAGTGATCCAAAAGAAAACAAAAATCCTGCATCTGACAGACAGAGAGGATCTTTTGCACTAAGCAGCGCCGCTGCCACAGCAAGACTTGTGGGAAGGTCATAATCTCTTCCTGTCACTTCAGCGCCCATCCGAACGGAAAACATAATAAGCGCTCTTAAAGCTGAAATACTCGCTCCGGTCATTACTGTATAAAAAAGCAAAACAATCGTTCCGACAGCTCCTGACACCGGAAATCCCACTCCTCTTTTTCTCAGAAATCCATAAAGACCGCTTCCGATAAAGGACATATGAAGCCCTGATATGGCCAGCAGATGACCGATCCCGTTTTTCTGATACAACTTTTTCATATATGGATCAAGGTCTCCTTTTTCTCCGAGAAGGATCGCACTTATCGTGTTTCCATAATAACTGCCCAAACACCCTACAAGGAGTTTCTTCCAACCTTGCCTGAATTCATGCAGGAATTGTCTGATGCATTCAGTCTGCCCGGATAATATACCGACTTCATCCGCCCATACATATGTGCCTATTTTCTGCCTTTTGTAATAAGCTCTCTGATCAAAATTGCCCGGATTACGTGCAGTCTCAAATGCAGACGCCTTTCCTTTTATTTTTAGTTTATTTCCGATTTTGATATGTGCCGCATCTTCTTTTTCAAGATAAACAAGCACTTTCTCTTCCCATATTTTTCTTGCCAGCTCTTGACTGAAATCATAGGAAGAACGATGCCCGTCGCTTTTTCCGAATACAGACTGCCTTGCGATCTTTCGATCGCTGCCACTATAAAAAGAGACGGCATTCCCCTTTACACGGACTGCCGTTACAGATTCTTTTTCATCAATCCTATCTGCCGTTCCCGTCAATATAAGATTGATTTCTCCTTTATTGTTTCGGTTTACGATCTGCCCAAGCGCGGAAGTGTAATCTCCCGCGCCGAAAAACAGCACCCTTATCGCCTGTACTGTAAGAAACAGTACGCAAAATATACATAATGGTCGTCTTTTCATTTTTTGTCATCGGCTGCGACCAACTCTAAATTTTCTTTCAGCGGCTGTGAAAGATCCACAGTGCCCATATACTTAGCTTTTGACTCTCCGTTAATCGTAATCTGAACCTGCGTCGCCTCTGTTCCCTCAACAAGCGAATTTACGATTGAATAAATCGTAAGTTTCGGCAGGATATCATACTCTCCGTTCAGAAACGTACTATCGAAATTCACATAACAAATATCATCTTTGATCGTCACTCCCAACAGATTTGCATTCGGGTTGATCGTCGGATAAGCTCCGCTTTCAGGACCCTGCATCAGTTTCTCAACGATCATTTTCTCTTTCGACAAATTACTGCTGTACCTTGCCGAAACTTTTTGCGGAACAAGCTTATCTCCGCTTTCATTTGCAAAATAAAGCGTTAATTCTACCGTCTGGTAGGCGCTCGGTGACGATCCTGTGTTTTCTACGAAATCATCTTCTGTCATAAGTCCGATCGAATTGCCGTCACTGTCTTTAAGCGACTCTCCGTCGATCGTAAACAGTACTGCGTTGACCCCTTCAATTTCCGAAAGCGAACATACAATAGATGCCCTCATAAGCTTTTCTTCCAGACTGTTTACTTTTAAATACGCTTTATTGAAGTCGATATCTAATATACTCCCCCGCAGTTCACATTTTTGTACAGATACTTCATTCGGAATCGGAGGAACATTTTCGATTTTATCCGATGGTTTCCGAAGCGTTTCCAGTATATCCTCTGCCATACCGCAGATTTCTTTGTCCGTCATCTTCTTGCCTTTTGCCGTTTTCCCGGTTTCATAGGGCGCTTTAACAAGTCCTGTTCTGTCTTCATTAAGATAATAGACTGACATCTCCGAATCTATTTTCTTCTTCCGGCAGCCTGAAAGGAAAAACGGCAGACACAAGGACAAAATAAGACAAATGCATATTACGACCGCAAGTTTCCTGTTCCTTTTCATCTCCCCACTCCTTCCGGCACTGTTGTATAGATCAGCGGAATCCGAACTGTAAATGTCGTTCCCTCGCCTTCGTTACTATGCACTTTGATCGATCCTCTGTGAACGATCACTGCGTTTCTGGCGATCGCAAGCCCCAGTCCCGTTCCGCCGATTTCTCTGGAATGAGACTTGTCTACCCGGTAAAACCGCTCAAATATATGTGCCTGATCTTCCTGAGGGATTCCAAGACCGGAATCTTCTACTTTTAAATAAAAATATTTATGATCGGCATTTAAAGACACATGAACCCATCCGTTTTCATGATTATATTTAATCGCATTTTCCACAAGATTTGAAACGGCAAGTGTAAATTTCGTCTCATCAATCTCTGCGCTCACCGGACGGAAACTTTCCATGACCATCTCAACATTTTTCTTTTCCGCGATCGGTTTCAGCCTCTTTAATATTTGTTCAAGCAAGTCGTTGATATTCACCTGCTGAATGTTCATCGTCTGACCGGTCCGATTCATTTTCACAAGAGAAAGAAGATCTGTTATGATCTGATTTTCCCGGTCGATTTCTTTCGCGATATCTTCCATAAATTCACGGTACATTTCCACAGGAAGGTTTTCCTGCTCAAGAAGCGAATCTGCCAGCACTTTCATCGATGTCATCGGAGTTTTCAGTTCATGGGAAACGTTTGAGACAAACTCTTCTCTGGAGTCGTCCAGCTGCTTTAGTCTGCCGAGCATTTTGTTGAACGCTTCACTTAGCTGACTTGTCTCCGCAAACGTGTCTACGTGCAGCACATCGTCACTGTATCCTTCACTCACATTTTCAATCGCCCCTGTAATCTTATGAATCGGTTTTACAAGTTTATTGGCAAGGGCCACCCCGAAAACAGCCAGGAAAATCGCCGCTATTCCTACTACGACACCTCCATGCGTATAAAATACCTGTTTTGTAACTTCAATACTGTCTGTAGAGACACTTGCTAAAATCACACCGTCTATCTTCTTTTTCCCCGGGATATTGATCGGTGAAGTCACTTCGATATAATGATTCTTTTTATCATAGTGGTTCGTCGGCTTTGTGCGCATGCACCGAACGACGCTTTCCGATACATTCGTCTTTCCTTCATCGAGATTATATGTATCTTTAATTACGCAGAGATCTTCATCCATGATCATAACTCTGCCGTTATATATATTCGTCAGCTGCGTCAGATTAGAATCGATCACTTCCGAAGTCGGATCGGAAAGATATCCGTATGCCGAGAGCTGATTGCTTAATATTGTACATTGATTTTGGATTTCCGCAGTCCGAAGTTCGACCGCACGCGACTCGTAAAATGCTACGATTCCGAAAAGTGTTGCAAGGCAGGGTATCAGCCCTGCCAGCATTGTACAAAGAATCACACAAAAACGCATGTTCCCGATAATTTTACGGTTGGATACAAATTGATATTTAATCTTGGAAATAATAACCCACTCCCCACTTTGTATGTACATATTTCGGTTCACTCGGATTCATCTCAATCTTCTCACGAAGCCTTCGGATATGTACGTCTACTGTTCTTGCATCTCCCGGGTAATCATATCCCCACACCAGATTCAGCAGATTTTCTCTGCTGTATACTTTGTTCGGATTCATTGCCAGAAGCTCTAAAACATCAAATTCTTTTGCCGTAAGATTGATCTCTCTCTCTCCGATAAATACTCTTCTGCTCTCACAATCAATCTTTAAGCTTCCTTTGATCAGCACCGGTCCGCCTGCCGGTTCTTTCCGTTTCGACGTCCGCCTCATGATGGCTTTGATCCTCGCCTTCACCTCTAAAATGTTAAACGGTTTCGTTATATAATCATCCGCACCGTATTCCAGTCCCAGTATCTTGTCCATATCCTCGCTCTTTGCCGTCAGCATCACAACCGGCATATCCGAAAATTCCCGAATCTGCTGACACACCTGAAAACCGTCCAGTTTCGGCAGCATCACATCCAAAAGGACAAGATCATATTCACATGCCTTTGCGTATTCCAAAGCCTCCTCGCCGTCATAGGCGCAGTCTACTTCCATGCCTTCCTGCTCGAGGCTGAAGCGGATTCCTTTTACGATCAGCTTCTCATCATCAACAACTAAAATTCTCTTACCCATACTCCTCTTTTTTCGACTCCTTATGCACTGCGGTATACAAAACCGCTCTCTTATGTCAGATCGTTATGTCTTCTTTTATTTTATTAAATACTCCCTCTTTGATTCCCTCAATCTGCATCAATTCTTCGATTGACTGAAAGCCGCCGTGTTCTTCCCGATATGCGATTATACTTTGCGCTTTCGCCTCTCCGACTCCTGTAAGCGTCATGAGTTCCTCTTTTTCGGCTGTATTAATATTTATCTTCCCATCGTCCGTACGTTCGGTCACTTCCGATACAACCCCTGCGCCTTTCACTTCATCTAAAGAAGGCACATAAATCTGTTCTCCGTCAACGACAACCCTCGCCTGATTAACCGCTTCCGCCGCAGCGTTTTCTGTCAGCCCGCCCGCTTTCGCAATCGCTTCAAACACTCTGGAATCCTGTTCCAGTTCATATACGCCCGAAGCCTGAACTTCTCCGCAAACATATACGAATACTTTTTTACGCTCCGGATTTTCTTCCACTGTACCGCTGTCCGCTTCCGCCTTTTTTCTTTCTGCCTTCTCTGCTGGCTCTTCGCTCTTTTGTGATGTATGATCCGACTTTTCTTCTTCCGCAGAAAATAAAAATTCTTCTGTTTCAGGAACGGCCGAATCTTTGTTCCCGCACCCAAACAGGAAACTTGCCGAAATAAGAAAGAACACTGTCATGACAGCGTATTTTTTTCTGTATTTTTTCTGATTGTCTTGCATATTCTTCTCCTCAGCTTTGCCGGGAGAATTACCCCTTTATGTCGGACATTAATATTGTAACGAATTTTTACTAAAATTACAATAGACAATTAACGTCTTGTTACATCTCTGTCAACCTATTAAGGACAACTTTCTTTTCCTTTACAAAAAAAACATATATATTACAGATTTATTACTTTTATTTCCATTGAAAAACTGCTATGCCGACAACCGCAAGAAGGAGACCACCTGCTTTTCTCCATGAGAACGGCTCCCGATCCATTCCAAACAATCCGAAAAGCTGGATCAGATAAGCAACCGTAAGCTGTGCGATCACAATGAGAAGAGCTGAACGCGCAGGCCCTAACGCTTCGATACTTTTTATAACCGTCCATGTGATCCCTGCGCCGATCACACCGCCTAACAGCATATATTTCGGCTGTACTTCCATAAGCTGTGAAACCTGATCTCTTCCGGTAAAAAACCACATCGCAAGACAAACCGCAAAAGCCGTAAACTGTACCCAGCCGTTTCCGACCCACATTCCTGTTGTCTTCGTAACCTGTGTGTTAAATACTCCCTGAATACTCATAAGCGCTCCGGACAAAAGAGCAATTAAAAAACCGATCATATACATACCTCCGAACTGTTTAGATCAAACAATTTTTCTAACTTCCTTTAGTATGTCCTTCGACCGGTTTCTTATTCTGTCTATTTATGTAACATTTTCTCTTATGAAAACATTGGAGAAATATCTTTACGGAAACACTTTTATGCAAGTATTCTGCGCATCTTCTCAACCATCTGATCGATATGCTCTTTTTCTACGATCAGCGGAGGAACAAAACGGATTACGTTTCCCTGCGCCTGTATGATAAGCAGACCTTCTTCAATCGCACGATCATTGATCTCTTTGATCGGCTTTGTGATCACAAGACCCTGCATCAGACCTTTTCCTCTTCGCTCTGTCACACAGTCAAATTCCGCTTTAAGTTCTTCTAATTTTTCTGTAAAGTATGGAGCTATCTCATTGACATGTCCTACAATATTTTTTCTCTCAAAAATGGAAAGAACTGTCTTTACCGCCGTGCACGCAAGCGGATTTCCTCCGTATGTCGCCCCGTGATCTCCCGGTTTAAGAGAATATCCGGCAACCTCTTCCGTCATTGCAAACGCGCCGACCGGAATGCCGTTTCCGATCGCTTTCGCCATCGTAAGGATGTCCGGCTTTACTCCGTACCCCTGCCATGCAAACATCGTACCTGTTCTGCCCATACCGCACTGTACTTCGTCACAGATCATAAGGATATCGTTTTCATCACAGAGCTTTCTGATCCCTTCCATAAATTCCTGTGTCGCCAGATGAATGCCGCCCTCTCCCTGAAGCGGTTCTAAAATAATCGCACACGTTTTCTCATTCACAAGCGACTTCACACTGTCAAGATCGTTAAATTTTGCAAACTTTACCCCCGGAACAAGCGGCTCAAAAGGTTCTCTGTAAGAATCATGTCCTGTAACCGATACCGCTCCAAATGATCTGCCGTGAAACGAGTTTTCCATAGCGATAAATTCATATCGTCCCGATCCTTTTGTATATGCATATCGTCTCGCTGCTTTTAAAGCCCCTTCATTTGCTTCGCCGCCGCTGTTTGTAAAAAATACCCGATCCATTCCGCTGACTTTATTCAGCGCTTCCGCCGCTTCCCCGCAGCTTTCATGATAATAAAGGTTGGACGTATGGTATAATTTATCAATTTGTTTTTTCAGCGCCTCGTTTAATTCTTTATTGTCATACCCAAGCCCTGTCACTGCGAAGCCTGCCGCAAAATCAAGATATTCTTTTCCGTCTGTATCATACAGATACATTCCCTTTCCATGGTCAAGTGCGATCGGAAAACGATTATATACATGAATAAGGTTTTCCTCTGCCGCCTGTATCTTACTGTTCATCGTGATTATACCTGCTTTCTGTACTATTTAAAATCGCTGTTCCGATCCCTTTATTAGTGAAAATCTCAAGAAGAAGACAATGCGGAATCCTTCCGTCAAGAATATGCACTCTTGAAACACCTGCTTCGATCGCATCGATACAGTTCTGAAGTTTCGGAAGCATTCCCCCTCCGATATAACCTTCTGTCATTAGTTTTTCCGCCTCTTTTACACAAAGTTCCGAGATTAAGGTAGACGGATCTTCCGGATCTTTATACACGCCCTCGATATCAGTCAAAAACGCTAATTTTTCCGCTTTCACCGCGCGCGCGATCGCACACGCCGCATCATCTGCATTAATATTATATGTATGGTAATTTTCATCCATACCGACCGGACAAATGATGGGAAGGAAATCTTTTTCCAGGAGATCGTAAATAATCTGTTCATTTACCTCTGTAACTTCTCCTACATATCCGATATCCTGACCGTCAGAGTATTTCTTCGCCACCTTTAACAAAGCTCCGTCCTTACCGCTGATACCAATCGACCTCACGCCAAGGCTCTCAACAAGTTGAACAAGACTTTTATTTACTTTTCCAAGTACCATCTCGGCTAATTCCATCGTATCTTTGTCTGTCACACGAAGCCCATTGATAAACTTCGGTTCCATACCGGCTTTTTCAACCCATTTGCTAATCTCTTTTCCGCCGCCATGTACGATGATCGGCTTAAATCCGACAAGCTTCAAAAGCGTCACATCCTCAATAACGCGCTTTTTCAATTCTTCGTCGATCATAGCGCTTCCGCCGTATTTCACAACGATGATCTTTCGGTTGAACCGCTGGATATACGGCAAAGCTTCAATCAAAACTTCTGCTTTATCAAGATATTGCTGCATGTTTTTATTCATGTTCTCTCTCCAATCTTTTTGTCTCGTATCTTTGATCCTGCAAATAACTCTTTTTTCACTGACATGTTCTAGCTTCTGTAATCTGCATTAATGCTGATATATTCATGAGTCAGATCGCATCCCCATGCCGTTGCCGCGGCATCACCTTCTTTCAGATCGGCGATCGCAGTCACCTTAGGCTCAGATAAAATTTCCGTTGCTTTTTCCTCACTGTAATTTAGCGCAACACCGTTTTCAATGATCTGAAGCTTTCCTGCCGCACTTTCAAAAAACAAATCCACCTTCTCAGGATCAAACTGTGCTCCCGAATATCCCATCGCACAGAGGATTCTGCCCCAGTTCGCATCGTGACCTGCTATTGCCGTTTTCGTCAAATTTGAGCAGACGATCGATTTCGACAAAACCTTTGCCTGCTCTTTCGTCTTCGCGCCTACGACTTTTACTTCAAAAAGCGCCGTCGCGCCTTCTCCGTCTCCCGCCATCTCTTTTGCAAGCGTTTCATTGACATAATGGAGAGCTTTCTTAAACTGTTCGTATTCTTTTGTTCCATATTTAATCTTCTTATTATCTGCCATTCCGTTAGCCAGCAAAAGAACCGTATCGTTTGTAGATGTATCTCCGTCTACGGAAATCATGTTGTAAGTATCTTCCACATCTTCACTTAACGCACACTGAAGCGCTTTTTTTGTAATTGCGGCATCCGTTGTCAGAAAGGCTAACATTGTACACATATTTGGATGAATCATTCCCGATCCCTTTGACATCCCGCCGATCGTCACGGTCTTCCCTCCGATCTCAAAGGTAACTGCCGCTTCTTTCTTCTTTGTATCCGTTGTCATGATCGCTTTTGCTGCCTCTGTTCCCTTTTCTTTGCTGCTGTTCTTTGCCTCTGCCAGCATTTTGATTCCCGATTTCACCCGGTCCATCGGAAGCTGCATACCAATCACTCCTGTGGAACCGACAAGCACGCTTTCCGCCTCTACGCCAAGAACACAAGCCGCCTCTTTTGCCGTTTCTTCACAATATTTCATTCCCTCTTCTCCGGTACATGCATTTGCAATGCCGGAATTTACGATCACTGCCTGTGGTTTCCGCTTTGACTCCACGATCGCGCGATCCCACTTTACAGGAGCCGCTTTCACAAGGTTTGTTGTAAAAGTTCCCGCCGCCTTACACGGCTTTTCACTGTAGATCAGCGCCATATCGGTACGGTCTTTATACTTGATGCCCGCTGCCGCTGCCGCTGCCTGAAATCCTTTTGCCGCTGTTACTCCGCCATCGATCACTTTCATTTTGTCCTCTCCTTTTTGTACCCTATATGTTCTGTCAAAGTTTCTTCTATAAAAGAAAACTCCGCCTCTTAAAAGAGGCGAAGTCAATCCGCGATTTCACTTTAATGAAAGAAGAACCGTTTCTTTATCAAAACGTCTGTATTTCTGTTTTTTGTTCTCCCCCCGCCTTTTTCTGTGTCGACGATTGTTTTAAATCATCTAACCGTCTAAATTCTATACGCAAATATTATTAGCTATTATATTATGAAATAAAATCTGTTTTGTCAACTATTTCATCTTTTGAATTACGGGCTATACGAATCATTTTTAAATTACCGGACATGGATTTTATAGATGGATTCAAACTCTCTCACAATAAACTAAATACCGCTGATAATTGTGAGGATATGGATGACAAGTCACAAGAGTCACCATATCTTTGCCTTCCTGTATTCTGATCTTATCAATCTCATCCGGAGATATCACCTCTATCCGTTCCACTTTATAAGTCATCGTTTCCCAGAAGTTTGTAATAAATATTTCATCCCCGATTTTCAATTTTTCAATCTCACGAAACATCTTTGCATAACTGTATCCCCGATGTGCGACAACCGCCATATTCGTATTATTCCCACCGATCGGCATCGACGTTTCCGTAAGCTGAGCAGCTCCTTTTGACATATTTTCTTCGTTAGCGCCCAAATATAACGGAAGCTCAAGATCCATAACCGGAATTTTAATATATCCTGCAATTCCATTTTCTACTCCGTACTCTTCCAAACGGATTGCCGGGTTTGCATATGCATACGGATCTGCCAGATTTTCCTGATTGTTTTTTATAAGTTCTTCGTTATAGTTCTTCATTTCTTCATAAAGCCGGGCATATTTTTCAGGATTCGCATCCCGGACATTCTCCGTCGTTTCTTCAAACTGACGAAACATACTCTCTGTCTTTATCTTATAAAATATCTGAAGAATATGCGGATAAAGCAGAATCCCGCATCCAATCAAAAGAAGAATCAGACCGAAAATAAAAAGTTTTCTTTGTTTTCTCACTCTTTTCATCTTTTTCTCCTTTTTAGACTTCTCTTCCCGGCTTTTTTCTTTCTGCCCCTTGTCCTTCGTTTTTTCTTCATTTTCCTTACACACACCGCCACTGCAGCAACGAATAAACTGACGAGGGCAAATACCGCTGCGCCATATGCGATCATCTCCGTTATATCCCGCTCTTTTTTCGCCGTATCCGACTCTTTCTCTTCGCTTTTCTTCACGATTTCATCACATATTTTTTCTCCCCGGACAAGCAGTCTATGACTGTTTACCCCGTACGGCGTACACGTTAAGAGCGTTATGTATTCCTTATCCGCTATCGGACGCAATGCATCTGTATCTTCCGGCTCTATCACTGAAATCTGATCTACCTCATAAGTAAGAAGATGATCCAATACATGGATATAAAACAAATCCCCTTCCTTCATTCGATCCAAATCTGTAAACAATTTTGCAGTAGACAATCCTCTGTGGGATGCAAGAACCGAATGCGTACCTTTTCCGCCTATAGGAAGAGCCGTTGTTTCCATATGTCCGACGCCCCGTCTCAACACCCTCTCACTGACTCCATGATAGATCGGGAGCATAACGTCGATCGCCGGAATTTCAATATATCCCATCACTCCTTCTTTTTCTTCTACATTGAGCACATCTTTATAATTACCGGGCAAAACAGAGCCGCTTCCTAATATAAACGGATCTTCTACAGACATTCCCGTAACAGATTCATTATACTTTACAGCCTTTTCCCACTCTGATTTCATATCTGTCTTCGGAAGTTCTTCAACCGTCTGCTCATAACGACTGATCATCTCTGCCTGGTGTCGCTCTGCAAGCTTGTTACTGACTGCCGGATATAACAGTATACATGCTCCGATCAGAAAAAGAGCCGTTACGATTAGCTTTTTACTTCTGCTCATAATCACCTAAAGGGAGGTTCGTCTTCTAAGACTCCCTCCCTCTTCCTTCTTAGTCTTTCAATCTGCTTTCTATTGATCAGCGATCTTTTTTCTTTCTGGACATAAAAATAATAATGCCCGCCGCTGCCATAACCGTCAGACCGACTGCCGTAAAAATGATCGTTCCATTTCCACCTGCTGC
>ERZ857922.3049-NODE-3049-length-15377-cov-5.985772_pt1 | contig 15377 bp, 10 predicted proteins | sample MGYA00519579_ERZ857922 | MGnify/ENA primary metagenome ERZ857922 (study PRJEB31778, sample SAMEA3449375) | human gut metagenome | biome: human gut; feature: human-associated habitat; material: faeces | place: United Kingdom | collected 2010/2012 ... | reverse complement strand
GCAACTGACTCTTAATCAGTGGGTCCTGGGTTCGAGTCCCCGATGGTGCACCAAAGAATGCCTTACATGAAAGTGTAGGGCGTTTTTTTGTTGCTCTATTTTAAGAAGGCACGATCTGGTGCACCGTCAGGGATACTCGAACAGGGCGGCGGCACGCAGTGCCGTAAGGAACGCCACAGTGCGGCGTTCCTTAGCCCGCGGGAGAGTCCCCGATGGTGCACCAAGAAAAGCCGCAACGAATGTTGCGGCTTTTTTGTCGCACCATTCCCTCCGGGACGGACTCACACTTCGCGCAAGCGCTCGTGTTCGTCTCGCGGGGACTGGTCGCTAAATTCAGTCCGCAGGACTGAATTCTTAACGCGCCCACTGATGGTGCACCAAAGTACGCGTTGCAAGAAATTGCAGCGCGTTTTTTATTGCAATCTTTCAAAGAAGGTTCAATCTGGTGCACCATCGGGTGACGAGAACAGCTCGGGCCCGCCGCCGGTCCGGCGGGCAAAAACGCCCCAGTGGGGCGTTTTTAGAGCGCGGGAGAGTCCCCGATGGTGCACCAGAAAGCGCCTTGCTGCAAAGCAGGGCGCTTTTCTTATATTGATCTATATTGGGAGAATCGACACTTAGTGTCGGGCCTCCCTTTTTTAGTTTATACCAGCGAATATAGTATATCAGGGCTTCGAATGTGTCTACAAAATGGAGGCAGCGCTGTATCATGAAAATCGGAACTAAAATCCGCCAAGCTGGACGGTGTTTTGCAGGCTGCCGAGAAGGGAAAACTGTGACAGCCAGGAAAATACAATGAACCAGCGCCGGAAATTGTGTGGTGTGCACAACTTCCGGCGCTGGTTATGGTGGTTGTAATAAAACGTTGGAGTGTGAAAAACGGCAAATAAAACCGGCTAGGGAGAAAAGAGTGGTCAGATGGTTGTCAAGAGGCATAGCACACATAGAACGCGTCAAAAAACACGCGCGCGTTAAGAATCGTACGCGTGCGTGTTTGTGATGTGTTATACTCTGTCCATTGGAATATACTTTGCCCTTGCGCCTTTTCCAGTTATTTCAGCACCTAGAATGATGAATCAAAACACAAGCTGCTACAAGAACTTTTGAAAATCGTAGATGGCTTCGATGTTTCTCCTTACGGCAACGAAAAGACCGAAGTAATTCTTGACTTCAAAAACTTGTACTTAATCTACATCAAGTAAACTGCTAAAATAAAAACGCAAAGGCAGGTTATTTGTGTAAAGGTGTTGGTGTAGACTTGTTGCATGGTAATATGCAGTTGTAAAGGGAAGGCGCAAGCCTTTTCTTTTTTGTTTCAAAACAATTTGACCCAGAACGAAAAACCTAGCTGCCTAGCAGTTGAGAGCTTTATTGTGGGCCAAAGCGTAGCCTAAAAGGAGTGATTTCTGGTGTTGGTTCGTACCAAATCATCAATGCCCAACAATGCTGTCGGGGTCAGAAGTCAAGGGTGAAATGAACTATATTTTCCCCCCTTGACATCCACCCCCCTCGGTGTTATGATGCCAACGAGAAGGCAGCCGGACAAGCTTGATGCCGCCTCGAATAATTTTTGCTCTATTTGCACCCTGAATGTGGATCACACAGAGTTTGGGATTGATCCGAGGATTACGCCATGAACAAGACAAAAGATATGACCGTAGGCAGCCCCACCAAAACAATCTTCTTTTTCTCCGTACCCGTCTTGCTTGGAACCCTATTCCAGCAAATATATAACATGGCCGATACGATCATTGTCGGGCAATTTTTGGGTGAAGACGCCCTTGCTGCCGTGGGGGCGACCGGAAGCACTGTATATCTTGTAATTGGCTTTGCTTCCGGCCTTACCCAGGGCTGCGGTATTTTAGTCTCACAGGCATTTGGCGGGCACCGTCTGAACGAACTAAAGAAGGTAGTTGGCACAGCGCTCTTGCTCACAGTGGTGTTTTCAGTTATCCTCACGATTCCTACCGTTTCTTTTAGCCGCCAGATTCTGTTAGCGTTGCACACCCCTTCGAACGTACTCCTCTACGCACACGAATATCTTCGCGTCATCTTTGGCGGTATCCTGTGCACGATGGCCTACAATATTGCAGCCAGTATCCTTCGCTCTTTGGGTGACAGCCGCACACCTTTATATTTCCTCATTTTGTCGTCATTCTTGAATATTGTTTTGGATATATTTTTTATCGCGACACTACATATGGGAACTGCAGGCGCCGCTTGGGCAACGGTGTTGTCACAGGGAATTTCTGCACTGCTATGCTTTTGGTACATGTTTCACAACTACAACAATCTACGTCTCAGTATCCGCGATCTGTACCCCGATCCTTATCGGATTCTGTGTATGATACAAAGCGGCATTCCCATGGCTTTAAACCAAACCGTTACTGCGTTTGGAATTATGATTCTGCAGAGCGGCATCAATCAATTCGGTTCTTCCGTAATGGCGGCCTATACTGCCGCTTCTAAGCTTGAATCCTTGGTGATGCAACCTATGATCGCACTGGGCTCGGGCATTTCTACGTATTGCGCACAAAACATAGGAGCCAGGAAAACAAAACGCATTTTTGTTGGTGTACGCAGCACGATGCTCCTTTCCCTTGGTGCTGCAATTCTGGGTATGGCTTTGTATGGAATTGCCTCCAAAGCCATTCTGCGGATATTTTTGAGTGATCCCTCGCCCGAAATGGTACATTATGCACTGCAATATCTCTACACAAGCGTGTGGTTCCTTTTATTTTTGGCATGGATTTTTCTGTTCCGCAATGCTTTGGTTGGGCTCGGGAACGGCCTTATCACCATAATTGGTGGCGTGGCCGAGCTTCTTTGCCGTTTTTTGTGCATTCATTTTCTGCTTCAACCTTTTGGTTTCTGGTGTATTTGTCTAACCAATCCTATTACCTGGATCGTTGCGTGCAGCCTTTTCTGCGGATTTTATTTTCGTTGGGAACACCAGCAAAAACATTGCTCAAAAAGTGCGGGATGATCCATCGCAGAAGATTATCGGGGTCTCTGCCAGTGGATTCTGTCTGAAGGAACGTCTTGGCAATCTCCGCAATGTCATCGACCAGAATTCCGACGAAATGCGAATCGCCATGATCGCCATGCAGGATGAACAGTTTGCCCATCAGACGTTTATGTCTGAACTGTGTAACCATAAACACTTCTTCTCGAATCAATTCCGGCCATGCCACAGGATCGATTTTAAGGCACCATACAGCACGTTTCAGTGCCAGATGACAAAGAGTTTACAAGAAACAAAAACGACGTTACACAGCCCTCCAGGCATCACGCAATGCATCGTATTCCCATGCAAGGTATATTGGATTGACCGGAGAAAATACCGACGTCTCTGTACAACTTTGAAAAAGATGAGTTGAAAACTATAAGCCTATTGTGTTGCGGAGCAATCAAGCGTTTCGTTTTGTAAATGAATCGTGCATACAAAAAAGCAGACCCGTGAGTCCACGGGTCTGCTTTTTGTATTTGCGATAGGGAAGAGTATGGACGGGTTACGCAGGTATCGATCCGGGAGATTCGGTTTCCAAACACCCACATCCGCTGGGCTTTTCGCGGATTCGTATGGCTTTTTATTTGTGGGCGGGCTCATCGCCGGCTGGACATTCTCTCCCCATTTGGCAGCCGCTACCGAATGATTCGTGAAGGATTAATTGGTGGGAAGTTCGCGATAGGTCATTCTTTCAAAATCAGAATAACCACCAGCGTCCTCTCCATTGCCGGAAGCGTATAACCCCAGTGTACAGCCGACAAAACCGCCGGCATGTTCCGTGCTTAAAGAGCGCAGATCAATGTCGGAGATAACCGGTTTCCATTCACTATTGCTTTGGTAAAGAACACTGGCCACAAGCCCTTCTACGCGCAACTTCAGTTTGATGGGGAGTGCAGCCGGCAGATCCATTTGCGCCAAACAGCTGTCTTTACCATCTTTGCAAAGAGAAACAACAAGTTTGACCCCCGAATCCTGGGGATAGCACTCTGCCCGCAGATGGTTTTCGTTGCTTTGAACCATGGCAATACCGGCGCAATCACTCTCTTTGCAGAAATGCGGGATAAAGCTGGTTTCAAATTCGCAATTCCAGTGTTGCTGACGCAGCGCGAGGTATGCAGGCTCACCGCAATCCTTCAAGCTGTCGCAACGATGGAAAAGACGAACAATATGCTCTTCTGCGTGCAGTTCCAGTTCGTGATCGCGGTGATTGCGCAAAGTCAGCAATTCCAGCGGCAGAGAAGGTGTATCAAACGTATAGGTTTTACATTGGGGTACGTCGTCAGAAGGCTGCCCCTCGTAAGGCAGCGTGACTACTTCTTCAAGATGACCGACCCCCGCATTTACAACCGGCCAACCATCTTCCCAGGTGACCTTTGCCAAAAAGGTTTCACGCCCCAACAACGTGTACCCTTGGTTCGGCCGGCAAGCCAATACAACCATATACCAGTTGCCGTTTCCGTCATCCACTAAGTCGGCATGACCGACGCAGGTAACAGGATATTGGGCTCCCAAATGGCGATGCGTCAGAATGGGGTTGCAGGGGCAGTACTCGTAGGGACCAAACACATTTTTGCTGCGCGCGATCATGACGCTGTGGTGGATGGAAGTACCGCTTTCCGCATGCAAAATGTAATAGTAACCGTCCTTTTTGTACAGGTGAGGTCCCTCCGGCCAAATGGCTTTGCGCTGGAATCCGGTAAGTACAATGGTGGCATCGGGCTTTAACTTCATCGTGTCCAGATCCAGAGTTTGAATCCAAATTTCGCAGTCGCCATTGTAGCGGTACCCGGCAGAACGCGGCCGTTGGCCGATATAATAGCAGGTACCGTCATCGTCAAAAAAGAGACTGGGATCAATGCCGCCGGTAGACTCACCCAAATAGTAAGGCTCGGACCAGGGGCCGCGCGGATCTTTTGCAGTGACGATAAAATTTCCTTGGTCGGACACGTTGGTGGTAATCATATACCAGGTGCCCTTATGGTAACGAATGGTAGGGGCAAAAATCCCCTGGGAATGCTGACAGCCGGACAAAGGAACCTGAGAATCACGATCGAGCACATTGCTGATCAAATTCCAGTGGACAAGATCTTCGCTCTCAAAAACCGGCACGCCGGGAAAATACGCAAATGTCGAATGAACCGTATAGAATTTGTTCCCTACCCGGCAAATCGAAGGGTCGGGAAAGAAGCCTGTCATGATAGGATTTTTAACGGAAAGCATAGAAAACCTCCAGGTATAAAGGTGTGATATTCTGCATGCAAAAATATAGAGCTATGGCCGCTGCATCCAAGAGGAAAAACAGATGCAGCGGCCATAACTATTAGAGGGTGCCGCCGAACTGACTTTTCGGATTACAGGCACTGGAAAACAGGGGCGAATGGCAGGAAAAGGATTTTACTCTTTTACACTGCCAATGGTCATGCCGGATACAAAGTATCTTTGCAGGAAGGGATAAAGCAGAATGATGGGAAGCATCGTCACCACAGTAGCGGCGGAACGCACGGTAACCGGCGTGACGACTGCGGTAGCGGTGTTGCCGCCGGTGGTGGCACTGCCGCTTTGCTGCATGACAGAGGAAAGAAGCTTCATCAACTCATATTGCAGGGTCGTATACTGGGTGTTCATCCGGTTGTACAACATAGCATCGAACCAGGAGTTCCACTGTCCGACAGCTACGAACAGGGCGACGGTGGCATACACCGGCTTGCACAGGGGCGAGATGATACGGGTAAAGATGGTGAAATCGTTGGCACCGTCAATCATGGCGGATTCTTCCAGCGCGCTGGGCAGACCTTCCATGAAAGTGCGCATAACCAGAACGTTAAATGCGCTGACCATGCCCGGAATGACGTATACCCAGAAAGAGTTGGTCAGGTTCATGTTGCGGTACAAAACCAAGGTGGGGATCATACCGCCGTTCACGTACATGGTGATGACCCAGAACAAAGACAGCTGGGAACGGAACAAAAAGCGTTTGCGGCTGATGATGTAGGCCAAAAGTGCGTTCGTTACCAGGGCGAAGATGGTTCCCAACACAGTTCTGGCCACCGAAACCACTGCACCGGTGAGGATGTTCTGCTGATGCAGAACCGTTTTATAGTTCGAGAGCGTAAAGATGCGCGGCCACAGATGGATGCCACCGCGTACGGCGTCGACACCGTCGTTGAAAGAAAGCGCCACCGTGTTCAGAACAGGATACAGCGTAATGGTGACGAACAAAACCAGGAAAATGGTATTGCAGGTAACAAAGACTTTGTCCATGGTGGATGATTTGATTTTCATGTGTACCCTCCCCTTAGAACAATCTGTCTTCACCGGCACGTTTGGCAATCCAGTTTGCGCCGAGAATCAGAATAATTGCAACGACGCTCTTGAAGATACCGGCTGCAGTACCCAAAGAATAATCGTTCTGGCTGATGCCCCAGGTCAAGGTGTAGATATCAATGGTTTCCGAAACACTCTTGACCAGGCCGTTGCCAAGCAGATACTGGACTTCAAAGCCTGCATTCAATACGTTGCCAATATTCATGATCAGCAGAATCATAATGGTGGACTTGATGCCAGGAAGCGTGACGTGCCAGATTTTGCCCCACCGGCCGGCACCATCCAAAGTGGCTGCCTCATACAGGCTGGGATCGATGGAGGTAATGGCGGCAAGGTAGACAATGGCATTCCAGCCGGTTTCCTTCCAAACATTGGCAAATGCAACGATTGGCCAAAAATAACCCGGATTGGCGAAGAAGTTGATGGGCGAATTCAGAATGCCCAGGTTCACCAGCATCTCATTGATGATACCGGTGGAAGACAGCGCATCGTGCAGAATACCGGTGACAACGATCCAGGAAAGGAAGTGGGGCAGATAGGAAACCGTTTGAACAAGCTTTTTGCCGAACATGTTGCGTACTTCGTTCAGCAGGATGGCGAAGATAATGGCCATTAAAAAGGTGGTCACCAGATTGAGAACGCCCATGGCCAGAGTGTTACGGATATCACGCAAAAAGACGTCGTCAGAGAACAGGAATTTAAACTTTGCCAGTCCTACGAATTTAGATCCGAAGAGGCCGTCTTTGGGTTTGTAGTCCTGAAAGGCCATTACCCAGCCTGCCAGTGGAACATAATAAAATACGATGCCGTATACAAAAAAGATAGCCGCACAGACCATCAGAAATTTCTGGCGTGAAATCTCTTTCCATGTAATACGCTTTGATGGATTTTTCATTGGAGAGTCCTCCTAAGGAACGTGTATGGCGAATCATGTGTTGCAAACTAACGTTTAAGGAGCTTGCGGGTTGAATGCATTTCATAAAAAAGTGGCCACAGCTACACCGTGCAACCGTGGCCACTTGTATGTGTCAACGTCTATGTCGCCTGCAATAACGGGCATCAAAGACCGGCACGGCGCTCAAGCTCAGTTTGCATTTCTGCCAAGAAATCCTGCGGATTGGCTGCGTTGTACGCAGTCATGTATTGATTCCAGGTGCTTTCAAAATCAGGCGCCATAACAACTTTGGGCAGCCATTCGTGTTTGACTTCGCCCATCTTGACCCAGGCAACACCACCGGGGGTTGCGGTAGTCATTGAACCGGAGTAAGAATACATCGGGAACCAGGGGCCCTCTTCTTCTTTCACAGAACCGATCATATCGACGTAGCTGTCTACGCCGTAGGCAGCAAACACTTTCTGCAGGGGGGTGGACAGGCCGTCCAGGAATTCGCTTGTCTGCTGCTCGGGCTTCATGGCGTTCTTGCCGTCCCGGCTGGTGCCCAGCCACTGCGGCATGTAGGAATAGCTGCACAGGTGTGAGGCCTTGTAGGTGGGATCCGCGCATTTCGTCCGCATTTCATCGGTGCGGTAATACAGGCCGTTTTCATCAACCAGGTAATCCTCACCTTCAACGCCCCAGAAGCGAAGATCGTGGATTTCCTGATCCAGCAGATCGTTCATAAACTTAAATGCAGCGTCAATATCGGAGCAGCTGGTGGTAACGGCCACGCCGCTGGAATTGTTCAGGGTATCGGCGTAGGTGTGCCAGCGGTTTTCCATTCCTTCGTCAATGGTCAGGCCCAGCGGAACGTAGTTGCAGCCCTGCTCGTCCAAACCCTGCTGTTTGAAAACATCATTGACATTGTTCGCGAAGTCCCACCACTGGTCGCACATGCCCAGCACAGCGCCGGTGGAAAGCTTGGCGATGTATTCATCGTAGGTCTGGGTGGCGAATTCTACGTCCACGTAGCCTTTCTGGTATTCTTCGTTCAATTTCTGGAAATACCTCTTGGCAGTAGGCGTGGTATTGTAGTCAACCACCTGCATCGTATCCTTGTCTACAATGACAGAGCCATCGTTGGGATACCCATCAAGGAACTGGGGTGCATTCTCGATGCAGAAATAGCGCCAGTCTTCGCAAAGTGCCGTGTAGGGAATGTTCTTGGTACCGTTTGCCATGGTGGGGTTGGCATCGGCATAGCTTTCCAGCAGATCGAAATACTGGTCCAGGGTTTTGATTTCGGGGTAACCGGCCCATTCCAGAACACGCGCCTGAATCCAGAAGGCTTCATCGTTATGGGTGGTGGCACGATCTTCGCCATAGGTGTTCTGGAATACGTTGGCCCAATAGATTTTGCCGTCCTCCTGGCGGAAGTTGTCCCACTCTTTGTCGGTGTACATCTCTTTCAGGTTGGGATACTTTTCCAGGTAATCATCCCAAGGCACCAGGACGCCTGCATCGTAAAGAGACATCATGGCATCGCCGCCATTGATGAAGTCCGGATACTCACCGCCCGCGATGATTGTGCCGATGGCTTCTGCGTCGGTCTGGCCGGTCAGCCAGGTCTCTTTCAGTTTGGCACCGGTCTTTTCGGCAATGATGTTCATAACATCGTTGTCATCATTGATTTCGGAACCGGGCATTGCGGTAAACATCGTAAATGTTTTGATCCCATCGGACGATTCATTAGAGCCGCCACATGCCGTTAAGCCCAGCAGCATGACCGCGGACATACTTGCCGCAAATACGCGCCGCCACAATTTTACTTTCATAATTTTCATAATTGGCCTCCTGTAGATAGATTTTCCGCCCTTGCGGGTTTCCCTGATTTAAGTATATATACCAAAAATGTTTTACACAACCGACAAATTCCAGTAAAAACCCCTGAAAATTATAGCTTTGCAAATTCAACGGAAGAGGAAATCGCGCTAAACAGCGAAACAATGATACAAAAAAGACAGGCAGTTCCCCATCCCTGAAGTATTTTGGAAGACAACATGCCTGCACTTTTGCTTGGCTTATCGTTGTTTTTTAAGAATGCAAAAAACGAAAAGCAAGTGTATGATTATTCTGGTGTGAATTATTTCCCGGGAAATTCAGAATGTGGTTTCTCGGTTTTGCTCTTCCGAAAATGGGAAGGCGTACAGCCTTTCAGCTCGATAAATTTGCAAAGGAAATAATCCACATCTTTATAGCCCACATCTTCGGCAATGCGGCCGATCTGCTTGTTTGTGTACAATAGCTGGCGGCACGCTTCGTTAATACGGTAAGAACACAAATAGTTTTTAAAGGACTGTCCGTATTTTTTGCGGAAGATTTGCCCTAAGTATGCACTGTTGATATAGTATTTTTTGCCCAAGCCCTGCAACGTCAGGTTTTCCGAGTAGTGTTCCTGGATTTCCTTGTCGATAGAATCCAAAATATCGATGGAGATATTTTTTCGCAGAAGGGAAAGGTAGTCTGCATACTCGCGTGCAAAGCGGAACAGATGCTGTCGGCTCCCGCGGGAAATTCCTTCCCGGAAAGACTGCGCGCTGATAAATTGCAGCATTTCCTTCTGGTTGGCTTCGTTGTCCAAATTGGATGCAAGATGCATAAGCCGGAACAAAAGATAATTTAAGTTCAGGTTGATATCTTTGTCATGTACGCCACGCTGCTGCATTTCGGCAAACAAATGGTCTATTTCGGAGCCGATGCGTTCCTGCTCATTCAGTTCAATGGCGGTAATCAACTGATCCAGGGTATCTTTGCACAAAACGGCTCTTTCTTGCGGAACCGATAACTCTTCCTCGTAATAATAGATCGATTTTTGCTGGCGGAAGGCGCAAAGGTTTTTCAGCCCGCAGACGGTATCATACGATTCAGAAACAGTGGTGATATCGTCCACTTTTTTGCCAACCAGAAATCGCAATTCGTGTTGTGTCGAAACACCCAATTTCTTATAAAAATCCTGGATATACTGTGTTTCGGAACAGCCGGCATTTCGGGCAAGCGCACCGCTGTAAACAAAAGCAATCCCATACCCAACGCGATCCAACGAAGCGTCACAGAAACACCGGCTCCGGTCCTCGCCTAAAATTTGCACACAGCTTTGGTACAGGTCACGCTGCACCATACGGAAGTGGTTCTCATCATCGTCATCTTCGTTGTCCGAAGAATGGCAAGCGGAAATTTCAATGTAACGAACGCCGTCCGAAAAATCCAGATGCTTATGCAGATAATCCACGCCGTTGGGATCATATTTGCCGAACAGCAACGAGATCAAACACCGGGCCTGATAGGCCAGTTCGTACTGCTCCTCCATTTTGCTGTTTTGCGAGATGTTATTGTATTTGCTGAGAATGGATAACAGATCTTGCTTTTCCACCGGTTTGAGAAGATAGTCGATACACCCGTAGCGCAGCGCTTTTTGAGCATAGGAAAACTCACTGTATCCGCTCAGAATCACGAAACCGGCGTTGGAAAGATTCTCCCGGCGAACAGTTTCCAGTAATTCAAGTCCGGTCATTTTTGGCATCATAACGTCGGTGATGACAAGGTCAACGGGTAACCTTTTTATGTACTCCAAAGCCTCCTGTCCGTCGGACAAAACGGCAGCCACTTCATAGCCTGCGGCGTTCCAGTCAATCAACGCCTGCAAACCTTGCGCAATAAACTGCTCATCATCTACGATAATAACTTTTAACATGTCACTCCGCCCTTATTGCTTTGTTTAGAGGAAACCGAATCGAAACAAGTGTTCCAATGCCCGGCTCGCTTTCCACCGAGAACTGTGCAGTATCCTCCGTCATCATGCGGATGCGCAGGCAGGTGTTCACCATGCCTACGCGTCCTTTTTCTTTTAACATTTTCAGGCTGGCGTTGCGCATCCGGTCTTGAATACGTTCTACCTCGGCCTCGTCCATACCGCCACCGGTATCTTCAATTTCCATGCAAAGCGCATCGTTTTCTGTATACACGCGTACAAAAATCCAACCGGGAAAAGATTTTGCTTCAATACCGTGCACACAGGCATTTTCCACAAAGGTGGTAATGGTCAATTTCGGAACCAGGATGTTCTGGCAATCTTCCTGCGCATTGATTTGATACGAAAGGCGCTCCCCGAAGCGATATTTTTGCAAGGACAGGTACGCTTCAACAAACGCCAGCTCACGCTTAATGGTATTGGAATCCGAGGACCAATCCACGTTTTGGCGCACCATTATGGCCAATTTCTGTATCATATTGGCGGTTTCTTCTTCTTTTTTCAGGATGCTGTGCATACGGATGCTTTCCAGTGCGTTGAACAGAAAATGGGGATTGATTTGGCTGTATAAAGCCATCAGCTCTGCGTTCTGCCGGGCAATATCCATCTTCTGCTCTTTCAGTCGGCATCGGTAGGCGGTGTCAATCAGGCTGTTCATCCGGTCAGCCATGCGGTTGTAGTTGTCCATCAGACTGCCGATCTCATCTTGACCGTTTGGCCCGGAAATCTTGATCAACACGTCGCTGTCTATCTGGTTGAAGACTTTTTCCAGACGGAAAAGACGAGAAGTAATGGAATTCTCCAGCAGATTCATCAAAAGCTGCGGGGGAATAATGTTCAGGATCAGCAGCAGGATCAGGATATAGATGTTTTGGCGAATCAGGGCTAAAACGTTGCCGCTTGGTTCCATCACATAGATGTCCAGATCTTCCCCGTAAAGGGTAAAATGCTGGGACAAGCCTACCGAATCAGACGGGGAGAATGTGTCATAAGGCTGCCAACGATAATTGGGCATTGCGTTCGTAAGCAAAATCCGGTTACCGCTGCATACATAAACTGAATCGTTATACCCCATGTTCTGGAAATCGCGGTCCAGTGTGCTGTAATTGATTCCAATACACAAAAGGCACTCCGCCTTATTGCTGTAAAGGCCATTCATCCCACGTAAAAACAACACCTGGCGCCCATCTGTTTCATCATAAGAAAAAAGAAGCCGCGGGCTGTAGCCATCCGCAGTATACTGCTGATACCAGGGCTCCTGCGAAACGGTGGATAACCGTGCAAATTCACTGCCGTTTATCAGGGTTTCATTGTCTGCATACACCCGTATGACAGAATTTGTGATCCGGGAAACACCCTGCAGCAAAGAATTGTGGATGTATTCTCGGTAACTTGAAAAATAGTCCTGGGGACTGGCATATTGCCGGCTCACAAAATCCTGAAGGGAGTTATCCATATACAGGCTGGTAGAAATCAGCGCGGAATCTTCTGTGGCGGCGGAAAGCATCGACTGCACTGATTTGGCTATTTTTTCCATCTGGTGCAGCTGCTCGGCATGCTCGTTCTTGGTTAATGCATGTAAAATTACAATATCGGTCAAAAATATGGGGACCAGAATACATAAAAAATAAAGATATCTAAGTTTTTTCTTCAGGCTTAAGTTATTGAGAAAACTTTCCAGCTTGATTCTGACATGATGAAACCGGTTCATACAAAGCTCCTTACCGGTGAATGTTGCAAAATGACCTTGCTATTTTTAGCGGTGCAAAGTATAATGCCAATATTAGTATAATTCAGCCGCAGAACCATTGTCAATCAAATAATAGTGCACAATCTGAATCGCTGTTTTTTGTAAATATTTACATCCTGAAAAAAAGGAGGAGAACTCATTGAGAGGCGTTTTTAATCCGGACAGCCCCATGATGCGCGCCCTGGGCGTTGTGTGGGATCTTATTGTCCTGAATCTGCTGTTCCTGGTTTGCTGCATTCCGGTGGTCACCATTGGCCCTGCCATCACGGCTTTACATTATGTCACCACAAAAATGGCGGGTGAAAAAGACGGCACTCCGGTGGTCGGCAATTTTTTCAAGTCATTCCGGGCAAATTTCCGCCAGGGCGTACTGATGGGAATTCTTTTTGGGGCCGCAGGGGGATTTCTGGGCTATGATATCTATCTTCTATGGCATTCCGGGAATTTCCAAAACAGCATCTTTAAGATTTTGATTCCCGTGGCAGCAATCGCTTATATGATGACCTTCGTATATGCTTTCCCGCTGCTTGCAAGATTCAACAATACGGTTTTAGGTACCATACGGAATGCGTTTATCATGTCTGTGACCTCTTTGCCCAAAACCTTTTCCATGTTGTTGTTGATAGGCGCATGTGTAGCATTGACCCTGTATACACAGACCACATTGCGCTATGGATTGTTTTTGTGGTTTGCGCTGGGGTTCTCTTCGATCGCTTATGCAAATGCATTTGTTTTAAATGACGTTTTCATGAAGTGCTCAGAGCAGTACTCTTCTCAGATAAATCAGGAGCAGTCTCAGGATACTACGGAGAATTCAGACGGCAAAAAGTAACCGTTTGACGGCATAGAAAAAAGCAAAAGAGCGCGGAAGTCATCTCCGGCGCTCTTTTGCTTTGGTCTGGAAATCAGGCTTTCAACGTAAAGGCAGCAACGCTGCAAGCGGGCAAGAGGGAAGCAAAGCTGTTGGTACCAACAGCTATGTTTGTCAACGGCTTCAGCTCGACTTGATGGGGATTATCGAACGTATTGTAGGCAGCCGCGCCGGCACCATCACCGCTAAGCACCTGACCGGTGATGGAAGTAAACTTGCTCAGGCCATCCCAGTGAATTTCAACAGGCACAAGGGTACATTATACCGTTGCTTCTTGCGGGAACCAGATGCGGTAATGCCCGCTTAAAGCAAGCAGCGCAAAAAGATACAGGCAATTGTCATAATAACGCCGCGGTCCGGAACGGAGCGGAGTGCTAAAGAACCGGCGGAGCCATTCATCCGCGCAGGCGTCATCCAGAATCAGGGAACCCTGCGCAATGGTAGCCAGAAGCCCTACAGGATGCAGAGCATTTCCTTCAACGGGTGTGCCGTCGATCAGATAGATGCCGTTTGTTTGCCCGTGTTCCTTTTCTTCAAAAAAATGCTGAATATGTGCAGCTGTTTCTTGGGCCCAACCGTCTTTGTCCCCGAACCATTGGGCATCCAAAGCAATGTTGCCCAACGTGCGGTATGCATCGCTGAAGAACCAGTCGTGACGGTCCGGCTGATCACCCCGATGCGGGCGGCCGTCGTACTCGGCATATTCGGCACTCAAACCGGTACGGGCGTGGCAGGCTTTGCGCAGGTACTGGCGGCTGGCCGCTGCGGCTGCATGCCAGAAAGGACGGTCGCATTCGTCGCTCCACAGAGCAAAAAGTTCATAGAAATGCGGCAAATGATAAGAGGGATCGGTAAATTCACAGTTGGGAATGAATTTGATGAGATGGTTTTCGGGGTTCCACATGGGAAATCCGGAACCGGCTTCTTCGCCTTTGTGTACACATGCGTGCAAGATGCGCCGTGCCCAGGAAGCGTAATCCAGTACCCCTTCGCCGGAACCCCAGCGGTTGGCCGCAAAAAACAGGGACATGGCAAAAAATTCTTCGCCGTCAGGGGCGGGTCCATCGGAATTTTTGCTGCCGTCAGTATGACAGGACCAGGCAAAATAGCCGGCGTTTTCCCCTTCGGTGAGGTACATGTGGGTCACGACCCATCGCCACAGGCAGTCGAATTCCTTCTGGCGATTCATTTGTACGCAGAACATCATTGCGTAGGACATGCCCTCGGTACGGACGTCATGGTTCCCCGTATCCTCTATGTACATCATGTCAGGTCCGGCACAATGGCAAAGGCGAACCCCCTCCGGACCATAGAACATCTCCTCAAATGTGCTTTCCAGCTTGTTGTCAATTTCGGCCTGCGAATATCCAAGCCGTTCCAGTCTGTTCAAATATTGCCCGTTATAGTAGGCACCTTCCATAATAATTTCAGCTCCTTTTGAATCGTGTAAGGCGCAACCGATTTACTCGGTCTGCTGTTCTTGTAACTCACTATAGCAGTTTTTCGATTGCATGGCAAGCGCAAAAATGGTACGGGTATGGCGAAAAGCCGTCAGCCATTTGAAAACTCTCTGGAATACAGCAATAAATGAGGAAGACTGTTTCATCCTACATCTTTTTCAAGAATCAGAGGAACAAACAGAAGCCGCAACATTCGCCTATCCTTATTTTTCATCATGGTTCTCTAAGGCAACACCGCACAATTCCCGCCTTACGGCTTAAGCACCGCTCCGGCGGC
>ERZ857922.3026-NODE-3026-length-15486-cov-3.793792_pt1 | contig 15486 bp, 7 predicted proteins | sample MGYA00519579_ERZ857922 | MGnify/ENA primary metagenome ERZ857922 (study PRJEB31778, sample SAMEA3449375) | human gut metagenome | biome: human gut; feature: human-associated habitat; material: faeces | place: United Kingdom | collected 2010/2012 ... | reverse complement strand
ATCCGTGAAAAGGAGGAGAAGTAACATGGAAGAGAAGAGAATTTCCTCCCGCAAGGTCCGCGTCGGTAAGGTCGTTTCCGACAAGATGGACAAGACCGTCGTGGTCGCCATCGAGGACCGTGTCGCTCATCCTCTGTATAAGAAGATCGTCGGCCGCACCTATAAGCTGAAGGCCCACGACGAGGAGAACGCCTGCGGCGTAGGTGATATTGTCAAGGTGATGGAGACCCGCCCCCTGTCCAAGGACAAGCGTTGGCGCGTGGTCGAGATCGTCGAGAAGGCGAAGTAAGGAGGTAGCCGAGTATGATTCAGTCAGAGTCTTATCTGAAGGTTGCCGATAATACCGGCGCCAAGGAGATCAAGTGCATCCGCGTCCTGGGCGGTTCCAAGCGCAAGTACGGCAACATCGGCGATGTGATCGTCGCCTCCGTGCGCAAGAGCACCCCCGGCGGCCAGGTGAAGAAGGGCGACGTTATTATCCGCCTTTCCAATTCAAGCCTCGATTTGCAGATATTGGATGCCGAAGCTCAGCTGGCGGAAAAACAAAACTTCCTGCGTAACACACAGGTGGCCATGGAACAGGACAAACTGAACAATCAGTTGGAAAAGGCGCAGCTCGATGTCGACATTGCCCGTTCACGCCGTGCTTATTCACAACAGAAGAAATTGTATGATGAAAACCTGATTGCCAAGGAAGATTATCTGAAAGCTAAAGAAGATTATGAACTGGCAACAAAGAAATATGACCTTGTTGTCGAGCGCCTGCGTCAGGATTCAATTTCCCGTACGATCCAGATGGACGAAATGGAAACCAGTCTGGCCAACATGCGCCGTAACATCCAATTGGTTCATGAACGTAAGGAACATCTGAATGTCCGTTCACAGATTGACGGCGAACTGGGTTTGCTGGATGTCGTGCTGGGACAGAATGTTTCTGCCGGTTTAAAGATCGGCCAGATCAACGACCTTTCCGACTATAAGGTGGAAGCGATGATCGACGAACATTATATCGACCGTGTTAAGCCGGGACTGGATGCCGACTTCGACCGTCAGGGAACAAGTTTCGCACTGGCCGTACGTAAGGTGTATCCGGAAGTTCGCGACGGCAAATTCCGTACGGACCTGGTGTTTACAGGCGAACGCCCTGACAATATCCGTAGCGGTCAGACCTATTATATCAATCTGGAACTGGGACAGCCGACAGAGAGTATCATCATACCACGCGGAACATTCTTCCAGAGTACCGGCGGCAGCTGGATCTTCGTACTCGACAAAGATGGCAAGAAAGCCTATCGCCGTAAGATCAAGATCGGCCGTCAGAACCCGCAGTATTATGAAGTAACAGAAGGCCTGGAAGCAGGAGAAAAGGTAATCGTTTCCAGCTATGAAAGCTACAAGGATAATGAAGTCCTGGTGTTGGAGTAATATGCAAAGGTAGGGGGGGCAGACCCCCTACCTCCAAGGCCGGTCATATTGGTTTTCTGTCAGCAATAACAAAACGAATCTGTTACAATGAAGAATTTTTACATATCTTTCCGCACCCTGTTCAAGAAGGGCAGACATAATGATATTAAGATACTGTCGTTGGGCGTAGGCCTGGCAATGGGATTGGTACTCATTGCTAAAGTCTGCTTCGAGTTGTCGTACGATAATTTCTATCCCGAATCCGACCGGATTTTTGCTATCCAGGAGAACTTTAGCATCGGAGATAAGAGCAATGACGGCTTCCCCTGCGTAAGTGGCGGCGTAGCCCCCGGCATGAAAGCCGAGATCCCCGGTGTAGTGGCCGCTACCCGTTGTGAAAGAACAGGCGAGATGGTCATGAAAACACCCGACAATAAGAAGTACACTGCCATCTTCATGTTGGCCGACTCTTGTTTCTTCGACGTCCTGCCCCGCGAAATGCTGGTCGGTAATGCCCGTGAGACACTGTCGCGCCCCCTCTATGCCCTTGTTTCGGAAGAAATGGCCGGCAAAATCAACCCCGACGGAGCAGACGTGATCGGCAAAACCTTCGAGGTACAGACATTCCCGGGCGTTCAGATCACCGTCGGCGGTGTGTTTAAGGATGTTCCGAAGAATACCCATCTTTATTACGACGTACTTGTCTCCCTTTCCACCTTCAAAGCTATTACCGGATGGTCGAAGGACGACCAATGGCTGGGCGGTGATAGCTTCAACGCTTACGTCCTCCTGCAACCCGGCCTGTCGGCAGACGATATGCTGCAACCTATGGCCGAAATGCTCGACCGTCATGTCGATTCGAAGAAACTGAAGGAGCAAGGCATGACGTACAGCATCTTCCTGCGTCCGCTCGGCGAGCTTTATGCCAGTTCTCCGGCCACCAAGCGTATGGCCGTGATGCTGACTGCCATTGCTTTCGCCATCCTTTTTGCCGCCCTGATGAACTATGTGCTGCTGGTCATCTCCTCGATGGTGACCCGCTCGAAGGATGTGGCGATCCATAAATGCTACGGCGCGACGGGCTGGAACATCACCGACATGATCTTCTCAGAGGCATTTCTCAACCTGTTGATATCCGTCGTCTTCTCCACACTCCTTGTATTCGGTTTCCGTCGGATCGTGGAAGAGCTGCTGGGCACTTCGCTGTCGTCGCTTTTCACGCCCGACACGCTGATGATCCTGTTGAGTGTCTGTGTGCTGGTGTTTCTGGTTGCCGGCCTGCTGCCTTCGCAACTGTTCGCCCGGATACCCGTGGCGTTGGTATTCCGTTCGTACACCAACTCCCGGCGGTCGTGGAAGAAAGCCTTGCTGTTTATCCAGTTCGTGGCGGTAGGTTTCCTCGTTTGCCTGCTCATCGTTATTGGTTGGCAATATAGTTTCATGGTGAATGATAATCCCGGCTACTCCTACGAGCGGCTGGCCTTCTGTAATCTGGAAGGCGTTCCTCAATCCTCCCGCAAAGCGCTGATGGATGAAATCCTCAAGCAGGGGGAAGTGGAAGACGTTACGACCTGCTACGAATTGCCCGCCTTTTCCGGTTCGGGCGATATCGTTTACCGTCCCGGTACGGAGGATGCCGTAGCCCATTTCCGGGATCTTTACGGTACCAATGCCAACTTCGTCTCCTTGCTGGAGATGAAGGTGATAGAGGGACAAGCCTTCGACGAATCCTATTCCGACTCCATGCAACTCGTCATGGTGAGCCGCCAGATGGCTACCGAACTGGCCAATGCCTTTCAGTGGAAAGACGGTGTGGTAGGCAAGAAGCTCGATATCGGCGGGCATGGCACGGACGATCCCTTTACCGTTGTCGGCGTCTACGATGACGTACGGATGGGCCGGATCGACCAAGAAGGCATGGTCAACTCCGCCATCTTTTTCAGTAAACGGGCCGAGCAGACCCTTGTCGTCAAATTCCGTGAAAGGAATGCGGAGAATCTCGCCCATATAAATAATGTAATAAAAGAGTTCCTGCCCGACCGCGAGATCAATCTCATAGATTACCGTTTCAGCCTCACGAAGCTTTACGATACCTCGCGTATTTTCCGCGACTCGGTGATGGCGGGTGGCATCATTACCCTGATCATCGCCCTGATAGGCCTGATCGGTTACATCAACGACGAGACGAACCGCCGCGGAAAAGAAATTGCCGTACGCAAAATCAATGGGGCAACCGAACGGGATATCCTCCGTCTGATCTCCTCCGACATTGTATGGATGGCACTGCCGGCCATTCTGATCGGTGCGGGTGCTTCGTGGTTTGCCAGCGAAAAGTGGTTGCAGCAGTTTTCGGAGAAGATCCCGATGAATGCCGGCCTGTTCCTGACCGGCTCTGTGGTCGTGCTGGCGGTTATCCTCCTGACGGTGGTCTACCGTACCTGGATGGTGGCGAATGCCAATCCGGTGTTGAGTCTGAAATCGGAATAGAAAAAGTATATATATCCGGAATAAAATAAAAAGACAATAATAGATATGAAGAATTTTAACATGGCACTCCGTTCCCTCTTCAAGAAGGGGAGGAGTAACGGGATTAAGATCCTTGCGCTGGCCGTCGGACTGGCGATGGGACTGGTATTGGTAGCGAAAGTCTGCTTCGAGCGTTCGTACGATAACTTCTATCCGGATAACGAACGGATTTATCTGGTTAAATCCGACCTGAACCGGGACGGCAAAAAAGATTCCTGGGGACAGGTGAGCGGCGCCATCGCCCCCGGTATGAAAGCCGAGGTGCCCGGAGTAGAGTTTGCCACCCGCTACACCCGTATCGGCGAGAACAACGAACTGATCATGACTCCCGAAGAACAATACCTCACCGCCACGCTCCTGTTGGCCGACACCAGCTTTTTCGACATCTTCCCCCGTCCCCTGTTGGTGGGCGACCCGAAAGATGTCCTGGCACGTCCCGGCTACGTGATGATCTCCCGTTCGTTGGCCGAGAAGATGGGCGGCGTGGGGAATGCGGTAGGCAAGACCTTCGTGCGCGATGCTAACCACGGCTCTCCCTTCACCATCGGTGGCGTGTTTGAGGATATCCCCGAAAACAGCCACCTGCGCTATGATGCCGTGGCTTCGCTGGCCACCATGCCCGAATGGAGCACGACCAACTGGCTGGGCAACGACCGTTATATCGCTTACGTGAAGCTGCTCCCCGGCACCGATCCCAACGGGCTCGCCCCCGCCATCCGCCGGATGCAGGAGCGCAACCAGGATATGGAAGGCCTGAAGAAAGCCGGGGTAGACTTGTCGTACTCCATCTCTCCGTTGCAGGACATCCACAATAATAATAAGGAGGTGAAGGACATGAACTACATGCTCATTTTCATGGCGATCATCCTGATCTCCATCGCCGTCCTCAATTATATACTGGTCGTGATTTCTACGCTGATCGGCCGCGCCAAGGAGGTGGCCGTACATAAATGCTACGGTGCGTCGGGAAAGAATATCTTCGGGATGATCCTTTCCGAGTCGTTCCTGCACCTGCTGTTGTCGTTGTTGCTGGCGGCTTTCCTGATCGTCATTTTCAAAGGGAAGATAGAAGATTTGTTGTCCGCCTCGCTGTCGGCGCTCTTCACGTTGCCTACGATGTCGATCCTGCTGGCCATCTGCGTGGTGGTATTTGCGGTGACGGGCTTCGTACCGACCTGGCTTTTCATGCGCATTCCGGTGGCTACGGCTTTCCGCAGTGTGAAAGAGTCGAAACGCTACTGGAAGCTCTGCCTGCTGTTCGTTCAATTCGTTGCCACGGCCTATCTGGTGGCGCTGCTGATTACCATCAGCCGGCAGTATGACACGATGATTTCGAGTCATCCCGGTTACGCTTACGAGAATCTGGTTTATTGCAATACACGCGGTGTCGATCCGCAGGTGCGCGACCGTGCGATGGCCGAATTGCGCCGCCTGCCACAGGTGAAGATGGTATCGTGCAGCACCGAACTGCCTTTCAGTTATCCGTCCGGCAATAACATAAATATTCCGGGAGACGATCGCGATCTTTTCAATATAGCCGACATGTATTTCGTGGGCGACAATTATTTCGACCTGATGGAGATACCCGTCGTTGAAGGCCATGCCTTTCGTCCCGATGAGGCCAACGGCGATAAAATCATGGTCAGCCGTAAATTCGTCGACCTGATGGAAAAGACGGCAGGCTGGACGGGCAGTATCATCGGCAAAGGCGTCATGGTGTCCGAGCATAGCAAGGGAACAAAAGTGTTCACTGTCTGCGGTGTGTTCGACGATTTCCGTATCGGCTCCCTGAAAGGCCCGGATACGCGTGCGTCGATTTTCTTCTACGCCACACCGGATTGCTATAATCCCCCTGCAAACATCCTGATCAAGATGAATACGATGTCGTCGGACAACCTGGCGGAAGTGAACCGCGTCCTTACCGAAACGATCACCGGCAAGGTGGTCGAAGCCTCCGTATATAAAATGGATATCGTCCGCCAGTATCAGGACGACCGCGATTTCCGCGACGCGATCATGATCAGCGGTATCGTCACCCTGATCATTGCCCTGATCGGTCTATTGGGATACACAGCCGACGAGACGAACCGCCGCGGCCGCGAAATAGCCATCCGCAAGGTAAACGGGGCTACGGCCGTGAATATCCTCCGTATGCTTTCGCGTGATATTTCCTACATCGCCCTTCCGGCTCTTGCGATCGGGGTGGCTGTCGCTTATATCAATGCTTCGGGCTGGCTGGAGAAATTCGCCGAACGCATCCATCTCAGTTTCTTTATATTCATCGGGGCGGCCTTGTTTGTCTATGCCGTTATCATCTCCTGCGTGCTGATACGAGCATGGAATGTGGCGAATGAAAATCCGGTGGAGAGTATAAAGGCGGATTAGAGAAGAGGGTGAAAATGCCGGAAACAATGTTTCCGGGGACTTCCCCCACTGACGAAATGGAATTTACAATGTTTCCGGCAGCTTGTCCCACCGACGAAATGAAATTTACAATGTTTCTGAGAGGTCGACAGTGGGTTATCCTCCCGGAAACATTGTAAATTTCATTTTTACCCTCCGACAAGTCCTTAGAAACATTGTTTCCGGAGAAAAACTGTGTTTTTCAAATTCTTTTGAAAGAAAATGCAGAATTTCCTTGTCCCATGAAAATAAAAACCTACTTTTACGACCGAAGAAAACACTTGTATAATATTAAATAAAGAATACCATGGAAACACTTGCAAGAATTATAGATTTAAGTCTGGAGCGCTTGAACAATGCCGAATATGCCAACCATATGACCCGTTTTTTAGCCCTCATACCTGTGAAACAGGAAGATCGTCCGGAAATAGAAAGTGTCGATCTGACCGGCCCTGCTGCCCTGGGTTTTACCGACGAGCAGATAAATACGTTCAAAAACGAATTGAATATCCTTACCGATGTGGTGAATAAATCGCTTATCAGTGATGAAACAGCTTTACTGGCCGAAACGGATAAGCAGCGCGATGAGTTGGTCGTTTATTTTACCTCGACAGTCCGGCAAATGACTAAAAGTCCGGTTTCGGCTCAAAGAAATGCCGCGATCAGCCTTTACAATCAGGTGAAAATCTATGTCGGTATCCAGAAGTTGGCCGACCAGCAGGAAACCCAACAAATTTTAGGTTTGCTGCTGGATATGGAAAAGGAAGCGAATAAATCGAATGTAACGACCCTTGGCCTGACTTCCGTCCTGGAGGAACTGAAAACTTGCAATGATACATTTATAGCACTGACGGAACAACGTTCGGCTAATAAAATCTCAGCCTCTATCGACAGCGGGAAGGTCGTTCGCGGTCGCATGGATCAGATTTACGGAGATATGACATTGTTGGCGCAGTCGTACAACGTCGTTCAACCGACCGGCGAAACGACCGCTTTCGTTACGGCCCTCAATGCCTTGATCGGTGAAACCAAAGCACGCTACAACCAGCGTGTCGGTATCGCCAAGGCAAATAAAAACAAGAAAAAACCGGACGACCGTCCGGAAATAGAATAATATTTTGGGGTGACAAAGACTCTTTATAGTCACCGATATTAGTTTAAGTTTTAGTTAAACATGTGCATCCGGCCTGTGAAGGTCGGATGTTTTTTCTGCCGCAAAGTGTCTAATAAATAGACATGACTGTCTAAATATTAGACACTGCCGTAAAAAAGACAAAACAGTATAATGTTGAAAACTAGCTTTTTATTAAGTTTGGCACGTAATTTGAATTATATAGAGAAAAGAGAGTGGATTTTAAAGAGGAATATAAAGTATAAATGTAGAATTAAATAAATAACATTATGATTAAGATTGAAGGATTAAGTAAGCACTTCCGTACAGAAGAAGTAGAAACAATCGCATTGAACAATATTTCGATGGAAGTGAAGGATGGTGAATTTGTAGCTATCATGGGACCTTCCGGTTGCGGTAAATCAACCTTGTTGAATATCCTGGGTTTGCTTGATAATCCGACTGGCGGTAATTACTATCTGGTTGATAAAGAAGTGGGCCATCTGAAAGAAAAAGAACGTACACAGGTTCGTAAAGGGAATATCGGTTTCGTATTCCAGAGCTTCAACCTGATCGACGAACTCAATGTATACGAAAATGTGGAACTGCCGCTGACCTACCTGAAGGTAAAGGCTTCCGAACGTAAACAGATGGTAAACGATATTCTGAAACGTATGAACATCAGCCATCGTGCCGCTCACTTCCCACAGCAGTTATCCGGAGGTCAGCAACAGCGTGTTGCCATTGCCCGTGCCGTTGTCTCCAACCCGAAGATCATCCTTGCCGATGAGCCGACCGGTAACCTGGATTCAAAGAACGGTGCCGAAGTAATGCAGCTGCTTACCGAACTGAACAAAGAAGGGACAACCATCGTCATGGTAACCCACTCCAAACATGACGCAAGTTTTGCACACCGCATCATCAACCTGTTCGACGGTAGCATCGTGTCATCAGTGAGCGAATTTATTTGATGAATTAGATTTTACACATGGACATATAGCTAAATTAAGAATGTAAGCAAACACGAACATATCCTACCTGTGAAGGCGGGATATGTTTTTATTCTCGCCAACTGTAGAACAATTAAACCATTAAAAAGATGAACAACCTATTAAATATAAAGTCTTTCCTGAAATTCCTGGGTAAGAATAAAGCATATACGGTGATCGATGTGTTCGGACTGTCTGTTTCACTGATGTTCGTCATTCTGATCTCTATTTATACGGTACAGGAGTTGTCGGTCGATAAATTTCAGGAACATGGAGACCGCATTTATGCGGTAGCTTATGAAGAAGGAGTAGTGACAGGCGTTCCGGTGGCTTACCGGTTGCAGGAACGTTACCCAGAGATAGAAAGGGTTTGTCCGGTCATCAGCAACAATTTCAATTCGATGATCGTTTGGGCAAATGATAAAAAGATGAATGCCAATTTATGTTTTGCCGATTCTTCCTTCTTTAATTTCTTTTCGTTTAAACTTTTGAGTGGCGACAAGAATCGGGTGTTGCAGGCCCGTAACAATGCTGTCATTTCCCGGACATTTGCCAACAAATTGTTTGGCACGGACGACCCGGTAGGGCAAAGCATCCGTATCAGTGACTCAACATCAGTGATGGTGACAGGTGTGATGGAAGATATCAAAAATTCGGCAATCCCTTATACCGACCTGCTGCTGCGGATCGAAGGCGTCACCGAATTTAACGGCTCGTTGGGCATGGACCGCTATAATAATGCCGGTGCTACGACCGCTTTTCTGATGATGAAACCGGGGGCTGACCTGCGTCCTAAGACAGATGATATTGCTACCTATATGAAGGAGTTCTTCTGGCCGTATAAGATGGAACTGTGGAAAAAGGTAATACTCATCCCCATGAATGAATTGTATTTTTCACCGATAAAGGGAAACGGAAATTCGGGGGATAAACGTTTTGTCATTGTTCTGATGTCGGTGGGCATACTGATCCTGATATTTGCCGTGTTCAATTATATCAACCTGACGGTGGCACAGGCGGGCCAACGGGCGAAAGAGATGGCCACCCGCCGTCTGTTGGGTTCGTCGCGCGGTGAATTGTTTATGCGACTGATGGTGGAATCGACGTCGCTGACGGTTATTTCATTCATACTCGGCTTGCTGTTTGCCATGGCTGTTACCTCTTATGCCAACAACCTGCTGCAATCCGATATAAGTCTGGCCGATGCCTGTACGCCTCTCTGGATCGGTACGGCGATTGTGGTCGTTTTATTGATAGGTGGTTTGTCGGGACTGTTGCCGGCCATTATGATTTCTTCGGCCAAGCCGATCGATGTGGTGCGCGGAACTTTCCGCCGACAGACGAAGATGGTGTTCAGTAAAGTTTTCATTACGTTCCAGAATACCATTACGATTGCCATGATCGCAGCTTCTATTGTGATGATTCTCCAGATCAACCATCTGATCAATGCTCCTTTGGGATATAACACAACGAATATATTGGAAACCTCCAATAATTTTGAGAATGTAACGGATCGTACGGCTGCTTTAGACCGGGTGCGTCAGATGCCGTTTGTCAAACGGATAGGGCTGGCGAGCGGGATGCCTTTCAGCGGTAGTAACAATATGACCGGTACGTATGAAGACAAAACACTCAGTTTCCAGCAATTTATTATGGATAGCGTCACATTTAATATCCTGGGACTGGAGATTATCCGTGATAACCACCTGGCTGAAAATAGTTGGTACCTGACCGAAAAAGCAATGATGGATATGGAGTTGCCTATGGATGCACCGGCTTTTAAATGGGGAGAAAACAGTACCCCGATTGCCGGTGTGATCCGCAACTTTCAGCCCCGCGGCAATATAACCCGTGAGAACCAGCCGTCTATGCTTCGCATCAATAAACCGGAAGAAATGTATCCCTGGTCTATTATCATCGAAATAGATGGAAACCCGTACACGGCTTATGAACAGATCCGTAAGGCCTACGAACAGACATCCGGCCTGAATTTCGAAGGCAAATTCATCGACCAACAGATTCAGGAATCGTTTGAAGCGCAGCAGCGCATGGCAAAGATTGTCTCTATCTTTGCCGGTATCGCCATCCTGATCTCTTTGCTCGGGTTATTGGCTATGTCGACCTACTTTATCCAGCAGCGTTCGCAGGAAGTGGCAGTCCGTAAAGTATTCGGTTCGGACAATAAAAGCATCCTGTTACGCCTGGTCAGTGCCTTCCTGATCTATGTTGTCGTAGCTTTTGTGATCGCAACGCCCATCATTTGGTATGCGATGAACCAGTGGTTGTCTGACTATTCATACAGGATCGACCTGAATCCGCTTATCTTTATTGTTTCCGGCCTGTTCTGCCTGGTTATTTCATTTGCTGCCGTATTTGTCCAGAGCTTCAGGGCAGCCAATGCCAATCCGGTGAATAGTATTGCTAATAAATAACGATACGAGTATTATAAATTTAAAGGCGGAAGTTATTCATAAGAATGACTCTCCGTCTTTAGTTGTTTAAGAATAGCATGGATCTCTTAATTATACAGGTTTATATGCTACCTTTGTGCGGTAGTTAAACGGGTGCTTATCTATTTTCAAAACATATATGTTTCGTTGACAAAGCATATATGTTTTGCAATCAAAACTCCTTAGTTTTGTTTTCAAAAGATACTACCTTTCAGTTTATGTTATTGAAAGGTAGGAGATTCTTGCGGCTGGTGTCTGAAACGTCTAATGTGAATACTTTTTGGGGGGGGCGGATAGGATGTAAAAAAACTGGACAGGACTGTCTAATTATTAGACATATCTTGAAGTTTTGTTGTTTTGTATTTTGTTGATATCTAATGTTTTATTGTTTTGGCACGTATTTTGGTTGTTGGAATGTGTAAATAACTGAAATAACAAAAAATAGTATATCAATGAGAACGATATTGCGAAACTTTCTGAATGTGCTGCGCCGCTTCAAGATGGCGTCTTTCCTGAATATAGTAGGGTTGTCGGTGGCTTTTACCGCTTTTCTGGTGATTATGATGCAGGTTGAATATGAGCGGACTTTCGACCGGTGTTATCCGACCGCTTCACGTATTTGCCGGGTGGATATGAATCGGGGGGAAGGGGATATTTATGCGTCAGTGATTCCCCAGGCATTGGCGAATGCCGCATTTACTTCGTCTCCGCATATCGAAAGTTATACTTTGCTGAATTCATTTACTGGCAAGCGTTATGTCATAGTAGGTAAAGGGGAGGAAGAGAAGGGATTTAAAGAACAGTTAATCCCCTGTTATCCGGATTTAGCCAAGGTGTTCGAGCCGACTATCGTGGAAGGTGTTGCCGCTTGCCTGGAAGATCCGGAAAAGATGATGATTCCTCAAAGCATGGCTCGGCGGATGTTCGGTAACGAATCCGCCATTGGAAAGAGTGTACGTGTAAAAGACAAAATACCCTATTGGGACGAGACGAACTTTATCGTCGGAGCTGTCTATGAAGATTTTCCGGAAAACTCGCAGTTGGAAAACGGAATTTATGCCCGGATGAATAAACGTTACGAAGACGATTGGTTTTCTCAGCAGTTTATGGGATATTTATTGCTCGATTCACCTGAATCTCGTCAGGTGGTGGAGGATAACTTCAATAGTACATTCGATTTTGCTAAATATAACGTTAATAAAGAAACCCGCTTGCAACTGATACCTATCATTGATATTTATTATATGCCAGGTCAGTTAGATGATTTTATTAAGACCGGAAATGTAGATACGATACGGTTGTTGGTATTGATTGCCTTACTGGTTATTGTTATTGCGGGGATCAATTTTACGAATTTCAGTACTTCGCTGGCTCCGATGCGGATAAAAAGTATCAATACCCAAAAGGTATTGGGTAGTTCGACAACAAGTCTGCGGGCGAGTTTGGTAGCCGAAGCGGTATCTATTTGTGTATTTGCCTGCCTGTTGGCCTTTTTATTGACCTGGATATTGAACAGGGCGGAAGTTTTATCGTTCGTTGAAGCGGATACGAATCTGTTGCATTATATACCGTTGTTGTTTATGATGTTAGGTATTTCTGTTTTATTGGGATTGGTAGCCGGTCTGTATCCGGCATGGTATATGACCTCTTTCCAACCGGCACTGGTATTGAAAGGTAGTTTCGGCTTGTCTGCTTCAGGACGGAAGTTGCGTACGGCTTTGATCGGTTTCCAGTATGTCGTTTCCATCGGTTTGATCATCGGCTCTTCTTTTATACAGATCCAGAATAACTATATGCGTTCTTATAAGTTGGGATTCGATAAAGACCAGATAGCGATGGTGACGTTGGGAATGGAAACGGTCAAGAAGTCCGGCGACTTGTTGGTAAATCGTCTCAAGGAATATGCCGGTATTGAAGATGTTGGTTTTGCCAGTACCCTGGTCGGGGCATCGGATGTCTATTCTTCTAATTATTTCAGTTATAATAATAACGGTTTTGGCAGTGAAATTATCGATGTGTCATGGAACTTCCTGGATGTGATGGGCATTCCTGTCATCAGTGGACGCAACTTCAACCGTTCGGATGCACAAAGTGATTCTACCTATGCTTGTGTTTTTACCAAGCGGGTACTGGATTTCGTTCCCGATATGGAACCGGGGTGTTCGTTAGCAAAGAATTGGATGGGTACAGGTAATATAGTCGGCTTCATCGACAACATAAAAGTGTCTTCCCTGCGTTCGGAGGATAAGCCGCTACTTCTTAAAGTAAAAGCAAATAACATATTACCGGTTTCTTATATACGTATGAAATCCGGAACAAACGTGGAAGAAGCCGTCGCCCATATCCACCGGGTAATAGCCGATATCGATCCGGCATATCCGTTCGAGGTGGAGTTTTATGATACGGTATTCAATAATCTGTATCATAAGGAACAGTATCTGAAAAAGATGGTCACTTTGTTCAGCTTGCTGGCTATCGTGCTGTCGATCGTGGGTGTCTTTGGACTGGTTGTTTTTGAAACGCAATACAGACGTAAAGAGATCGGAGTGCGTAAAGTGTTCGGTGCTACAGTAGGGGAGGTTTTGAATATGTTCAACAGGTCTTATCTGCGTATTGTCTCGATCTGTTTTGTGATCGCTGTCCCGTTTGCTTATTACGGTGTACATAAATGGCTGGAAAACTTTTCCGATAGGACCCCGATCTATTGGTGGGTGTTTGTGTTGGCTTTCGGCATTGTGGCCGGTATAACCATGCTGACGGTTACATTCCAGAACTGGAAAGCGGCAAATGAGAATCCGGTGAACAGTGTAAAAAGTGAATAATTAATCTAATTTGTCTAATTATTTTACACCAGTGTCTAAAATTTAGACACATCTGATAACACCTTGATTCGTCAAGGTGTTATTTATTAGATGATTACATGTTTGGCATGCGTTTTGAACCTATTCGGGTAAAAATAAATATATAATGAAAACAATTCTTCGAAATTTCATCAGTGTATTACGTCGTTTTAAGATGGCGACGCTTCTTAATATTTTAGGGCTTTCAGTGGCTTTTTCTGCATTTATGATTATTATGATGCAGGTCGATTATGATCAGAATTTTGACACTTTTCATAATGAAGCCGATAATATCTACCGGGTGGAGCTACAGTGGGGTAAGGAAACGCCTCAGGCTATTGTAAGCCGGCCCCTGATGGATGTGTTTTTCAACTTTTCACCGCATATCGTTGCCGGAGCCATTAGCTATCCTATCTATAGTGAGACGGTTTTTATTGTAGATAAGGACGGGAAACAGGATAGTTATATGGAACCGAATATGACTATTTATCCTTCCTTTACCGATGTGTTTACTTTTGATATGTTGGAAGGAACGAAGGATGCCCTGAAGGACCCGGAAAAGATCTTGATTTCGGAAAGTCAGGCTAAAAAGATATTCGGTACGGAATCGGCTGTCGGCCGGAGAATGAAAGCGAAAGATACCAGAGGGCGGTTGGCCGGCCTTTTTACCATACCTGAGATGGATTATACGGTGGGAGGTGTCTATAAGGATTTTCCGGTAAACGGTATCCTCCAGAATGCTGTCTATGTGAAACTGGATGATAAGGAGGGTTTGAATGATTGGGGAAGTTCTAATTATTATGCTTATATCCGTCTGGATAGCCCCGAAGCCGCAAAGGATTTGACAAACGACTTTCTGGATTATTATAAAAAGCACGAGATAGGGAAAAATATGCCGTGGTCTACCGATGACCTGAATTTACGGCTGACTCCTTTGACGGAGCTTCATTATGTAACGGATGTTCTTTATGACATGGTTCCTAAGACTAGCCGTCAGACGATATTGGTTCTGATTGCCATCGCATTTGTTATTATGCTTATTGCCGGTATCAATTTTACCAATTTCAGTACGGCTTTGACTCCGATGCGTATGAAAAGTATCAATACGCAAAAGGTGCTGGGTAGTTCTAATGCAACATTACAGTTCTCTTTATTGATGGAAGCGGTCTGTATCAGTGTCGTGGCTTTCTTGTTGGCATTATGGATCGTCCGTATGACGGCAAGCAGTCCCATAGCAGGCCTGATCAATGCGGATATCTCTTTTTCCGCTCATCCGGTGTTGATTTCGTTGACGGCTCTGCTATCTGTGCTGGTCGGAGTGCTGGCCGGGATTTATCCGTCTTATTATATGACATCTTTCTCGCCGGCGCTGGTGCTGAAAGGTAATTTCGGACTTTCTCCCAAAGGAAGGGTATTGAGGAACGTACTGATCAGTGTGCAGTTCATTTCTTCATTTGTTTTGATTATGGGCGCTATGTTCATGTATTTGCAAAATAACTTTATGCGAACCAGTTCGTTGGGATACGACAAAGATCAAATCATCGTGACAGACCTGACGGCTACAGTCTTAAACAGTAAAGACGCTTTCACGAATCGTATGAAATCGTTCTCCGGTATTGAGGATGTGACCTGTGCGGAGTTTCTGCTGGCCAGCCAGGATCAGTATATGACCTGGGGACGTGAACTGAATGGTAAAAATATTCAGTATCAGGTGATGCCGGTCGATCCTTCTTTCCTGAAGGTACTGAATATTGCAGTAAGTA
>ERZ857922.3025-NODE-3025-length-15495-cov-9.145531_pt1 | contig 15495 bp, 10 predicted proteins | sample MGYA00519579_ERZ857922 | MGnify/ENA primary metagenome ERZ857922 (study PRJEB31778, sample SAMEA3449375) | human gut metagenome | biome: human gut; feature: human-associated habitat; material: faeces | place: United Kingdom | collected 2010/2012 ... | reverse complement strand
CTGCAACAAAATTATGCTCGAAAATCCGCACACATTTCTTATGAAGACGGGTTCTGATTTTTTGTATGTAAATTTGGGCATTTTGTTTTCTGAGTTTCAAAAAATGGGCAACCCCATAAAAGGATTGCCCATTTGCATTTCAGTATGTTCCTGACATTACTTGTCAAGTGTTTTCATGGTGGGGAACAGCAGAACATCTCTTATAGCGCTGCTGTCAGTGAGAAGCATAACAAGTCTGTCGATACCGAAGCCGATGCCGCCTGTGGGAGGCATACCGATCTCCAGCGCACGGAGGAAATCCTCATCAATGCTGTTTGCTTCCTCGTCGCCCAGACGCTTCATTTCTTCCTGAGCCTCAAATCTCTGACGCTGGTCAACAGGGTCATTCAGCTCGGAATATGCGTTTGCCATCTCTCTGCCTGTGATGAACAGCTCGAAACGCTCGGTGTATTCGGGCTTGTCGGGCTTCTTCTTTGTAAGGGGAGAGATATCAACGGGGTGATCCATAATGAATGTGGGCTGAACAAGATGCTCCTCAACAAATTCATCAAAGAACAGGTTAAGGATATCGCCCTTCTTGTGCCTCTGCTCGTATTCGATGTGGTGAGCGTCAGCAGCCGCACGGGCATCTTCGATAGTGTTAATAGCCTCAAAATCAACACCGGAATACTTCTTTACAGCCTCGACCATGGTAAGTCTTTCAAAGGGCTTGCCCAGGTCTATCTCAACGCCGCCGTATGTGATCTTTGTGGTGCCGCATACTTCAAGTGCGCAGTGACGGTAAAGGTTCTCGGCAAGGTCCATCATGCCGTGGTAATCGGTGTATGCCTGATAAAGCTCCATAAGAGTGAACTCGGGATTGTGCTTGGTGTCAACACCCTCGTTTCTGAAAACTCTGCCTATCTCGTAAACCCTGTCAAGACCGCCTACGATAAGACGCTTGAGGTACAGCTCCAGAGATATTCTCAGACGAACATCTTCATCAAGAGCATTGTAGTGTGTCTCGAAAGGTCTTGCGGAAGCTCCGCCTGCGTTTGCAACCAGCATGGGAGTTTCTACTTCGATAAAGCCCTGCGCGTCAAGATATCTTCTGATAGCAGCGATAATCTTTGAACGCTTTCTGAAAGTCTCGGCAACCTCGGGATTAACGATAAGGTCAACGTATCTCTGACGGTAACGGGTGTCCTGATCCTTAAGACCGTGCCACTTTTCGGGCAGGGGCAGCAGGGACTTGGAGAGCAGTGTTATCTTCTGAGCGTGAACGGTTATCTCGCCTGTTCTGGTCTTGAAAACAAAGCCCTCAACACCAACGATATCGCCCATGTCCCAGGTCTTGAACTCCTTGAACTGCTCCTCGCCGATGTCGTTCATGCGCACATATACCTGCATACGGTCGGTGCTGTCACGAACGTCGATGAAGTTAGCCTTGCCCATGTTTCTCCAGGTCATGATACGGCCTGCGATCTTAACATTGATGCGGTTCTCGTCAAGAGCAGCCTTGAGAGCATCTGCATCGTCACCGTACTGAGCGGTGAGCTTTGCTTCAAGCTCGGAATACTGCTTTCTTATCTCCGCATTCTTTATATTGTAGTCAAAGCTTGTTATCTCAAAGGGGTTTTTGCCCTCAGCCTTGAGCTTTTCAAGCTTTTCCATTCTTATTCTCTTTAATTCGTGTACTTCTTCCTCGGTCTGTTCAGGCTCCTCTGGAGAAGTGTTTTCCTTGAGCTGTTCCTCTGCCATTATTCACATTCCTTTGCAATAATATTACTTGCTGATCTCCAGAACTTCCATTCTGATAACGCCGATGGGAGCCTCTACCTCCAGGATATCGCCCACCTTTTTCTTGAGAGCCGCAATGCCGATAGGAGCGTCCTCGGAGATCTTGTTGTTCTCGGGGTCAGCCTCGGTGGAACCGACTATCTGAAGCTCCATTACCTCGTCCAGCTCCAGATCCTTGAGCTTAACATAAGAACCAACGCCGATCTCATCGGTGGAAAGGTCGGAATCACTTACGACCTCAGCGTTGTTGATCTTCATTTCAACGTCAACGATCTCAGCTTCCAGAATAGCCTGCTCGTTCTTTGCTTCATCGTACTCAGCGTTCTCGGAAAGGTCTCCGAAGGAACGTGCTTCCTTCAGCTTCTGAGCGACCTCTGCACGGCGTACATTCTTTAAATATTCAAGCTGTTTTTCCAGATCCTTGAGACCTTCGGCGGACATTCTAATCTTCTTGACTGCCATTTATATGACCATCCTTTCAATCGTACATATATATACAGATATAATTTCCTGAGTATATATTATATAATAAATTCGCCGCTGTGTCAAGGGATAAAAAATCAAAAAACACGGTATTTTCATTGCGTAAATGGCATGAACTGTTGAAACTCCCGCCGCCGTGTGCTATAATAGGGTAAATACCTTTAAGGAAGTGTGCATATGAGCGTAAGATTTCACCTGCCCAATTTTGTTGACAGATTCAACGGCAGCATGAATATGACCCTTATTTCAATGATAAAGCGTATGCCCCGGATGTTTTACGACGGCGTGGAGATAGCGAGCGTTTTCGACTGTTTCCCCATGATATGGAACGGCGGACGCATCATGGCAGGATATATGGATATGCAAACCGTGGATAAGCTTGTCCCCCAGTATCTCGGCAGATTCAATTCTCTGGGAGTGCCCTGCCGCCTGACGCTTACAAACCTTCTCCTTACCCGTGAGCATCTGGATGACCCTGTTTGCAACCGTGTGCTGGATATCGCCGACAACGGCATGAACGAGGCAATAGTCTTTTCGCCCCTGCTGGAGGAGCATATCAGGAAGCGTCACCCAAATATGAAGATAATCTCCTCCACCTGCAAGCAGATAAGAGACCTGCCAACGTTGGAAAGCGAGCTTGAAAAAGACTACAGCCTTGTGGTGCTGGACTATAACTATAACAATGACTTTGATACGCTTGCGAAAATACCACATAAGGATAAGTGCGAGATACTTGTGAACGCAGTCTGCACACCCAACTGTCAGAGAAGAGGGGAGCATTACCGCTATATAGGCAAATATCAGCTGGAGCACTGCGATCCTGCGGAGCTGGCGAAGATACAGGCGGGAACTGCAAAGGTAGAGGAGTGGCAGTGTCCGCATATGAAAAACAACGCATTTACCCGCAGAAATTCGCCGCTTCATGTGTCACCCCAGGCGATATATACCAAATATGTGCCAATGGGATATAATAATTTCAAACTGGAGGGCAGGGGAAACAGCTTCCCCGATCTGGCGGAGCAGTATGTTTATTATATGGCAAAGCCTGAGTATAGGGATATTGTGAGATATAATCTGTTATGTGCGGCAGCAGCTGCCGCAGGATCGGGCAGAATGGTATAAGATAGCTAAAGACAAAGTAGAAGATAAAAAAGTCAGCACAAATGAGAGCAAGGTAAAGGGTTTAGGTCAAGCCTTTTTCCCGAAAGGCTTGCGGGGGTCAAGGGGGCGGAGCCACATTGTCGCTGTTGCCGCAGTGGTAAACTACGTTTACCTGCGAAATCTTTTTGCTGACGGTAAATGTAATTAAAGCAAGAGCCAACAAATCAAAAATCCCTCAAAGCCGCCTGCACTGTGAGTTCAAAGCCCAGCAAATGAATATCCTCTCTCAATATAAAAAAAACTATTTCATGCAGGCGGCTTGAAATCAAGAGACGTTCCGTCAGGAACGGCGATTTTGATTTCTGCCGTAAGGCGCAGGTACGGACAAAACCATATTCAAAAATGCAGTATCTGCACTTGACAATTTCACTCCGCTTTGCTATAATAAATTATATATGTATATAAATCGGGCGATTTTGCCTTAAAAAGATTGGAGTCTTATAAATTATGGAATGGACAGGTCTTAACCAGCTCCGTGAAAAGTATCTTTCTTTTTTCGAGAGCAAGGGTCATACAAGATTACCCAGCGCTAATCTTATTCCTCAGGGAGACAACAGCCTTCTGCTCATCAACAGCGGTATGGCTCCTCTTAAAAAATTCTTCCTCGGCACAGAAACACCTCCCAATGTGCGTGTAACTACCTGCCAGAAGTGTATCCGTACCCCCGATATCGAGCGTGTAGGTAAGACTGCCCGCCACGGTACTTATTTTGAAATGCTCGGCAACTTCTCCTTCGGCGACTACTTCAAGAAGGAAGCTATCGCATGGGCTTGGGAGTTCCTCACAGGCGTGCTGGAGATCCCCGCTGACAGACTGTGGATAACCATTTTTGAGAGCGATGACGAGGCTGAGAGCATCTGGATGAACGACATCGGCATTCCCAAGGAGAGGATTATCCGTCTGGGCAAGGCTGATAACTTCTGGGAGCACGGCAGCGGCCCCTGCGGTCCCTGCTCCGAGATCCACTTCGACAGAGGCGAGGAATACGGCCCCTTTGAGAGCTTTGAGCAGGCAAGCGACTGCGACAGAGTTATCGAGATATGGAACCTGGTATTCTCCCAGTTCGACAGCGACGGAAACGGCCACTACGCTGAAATGGCTCACAAGAACATTGATACAGGTATGGGTCTTGAGCGTCTTGCCTGCGCTATGCAGGGCGTTGACAACCTCTTCGAGGTAGATACCGTTCAGAACATAATGAAGCACATCAGCCGCATTGCAGGCGTAAATTATAAGGAAAACGAAAAGTCCGACGTTTCCCTCCGTGTTATCACCGACCACATCAGAAGCACCACATTCATGGTAGGCGATGGCGTTACCGCTTCCAACACAGGCAGAGGATACGTTCTCCGCAGACTGCTCAGACGTGCAGCACGTCACGGCAGACTTCTGGGCATCAAGGAGCCTTTCCTCTACAAGGTTGCAGACACTGTTATCGACGAGAACAAGTGCGCATACCCCGAGCTTGAGGAAAAGAGAGAGTACATCAAGAAGCTTATCCTCAACGAGGAAGAGAGCTTTGCAAAGACTATTGACGCAGGTATGGACGTTCTTACCAAGATGCTGGACGGCATCGAAAAGGGCGGCGTTCTTTCCGGCGAGGATACATTCAAGCTTTCAGATACCTACGGCTTCCCCATTGACCTGACCAAGGAGATCGCCGAGGAAAAGGGCATTTCCGTTGACGAGGAGGGCTTCAGAGCCTGCGTTGACGAGTCCAGAAAGCGTTCAAGAGAGGACAGACTTGCAAAGGGCGGCTCTTCATGGGACGAGGACGCAATGAGCAATCTTGACCTCCCCAAGACTAAGTTCACAGGCTATGATTATTCTCAGCTTGAAATAAATGCAAAGGTTCTTGCCGTATTCAAGGACGGCGCAGAAGTTAGCGAGCTCAACGAGGGCGATGACGCAGTTGTTATCCTCGATGAAACTCCTTTCTACGCTGAGAGCGGCGGACAGGTAGGCGACACAGGCGTTATCACCATCGGTGAGAGCCGCTTTGCAGTTACCGATACCAAGAAGACCGCAAAGGGTCAGTACCTCCACTTCGGTACAGTTGAAATGGGCGGTCTCGGCAAGGGCGACAGCGTTACCGCTTCCGTTAACGTTGAAAAGCGTTACGCTATCATGAGAAACCACACCGCAGCTCATCTGCTCCAGGCAGCTCTGAGAAAGGTTCTGGGCGACCATGTTCATCAGGCAGGTTCTTATGTTGATGCTGAGAGATGCCGTTTCGACTTCTCTCACTTTGAGGCAGTTACACCCGAGCAGCTTTCCGAGATCGAAGCTATCGTAAACAAGGATATATTTGACGCTATCCCCGTTACCATGACCGAGATGCCCATTGAAGAGGCTAAGAAGCTTGGCGCAATGGCTCTGTTCGGCGAAAAGTACGGCAATATCGTAAGAGTTGTTGAGGCAAAGGGCGTTTCCGTTGAGTTCTGCGGCGGTACTCATATCGACAACACCGCTCGTCTGGGACTGTTCAAGATAATCGGCGAAAACTCCGTAGCTTCCGGTATCAGACGTATCGAGGCTGTTACAGGAAGCGGCGTTCTCAAGCTCCTGAACGAAGTTGAGAACAGAGTAAGAGAAGCGGCTCATATCCTCAAGGTCGGCGATATGTCACAGCTGGCTGAGAAGATAACCTCCGTTATCGAGACAAACAAGGGTCTTGAAAAGCTCAACGAAGCATTCAAGAAGCGCATTGCCGATGGCGTATTTGAGGAAGTTCTCAGGAACTGCCGTGAGGTAAACGGCGTTAAGGTAATGGCAAATATGCTCACCAACGTTGGTTCCGATATGTACGACAAGTTTGCTGACAGAGTTAAGGAAATTGAAGAGCCTTTCATTATCCTTATCGCAGGAACAGCAGATGAGAAGCCTAAGTTCCTCTGCGCTTGCTCCAAGGCAGCTGTTGCCAAGGGCGCCAATGCAGGCAAGATAGTAAGAGCTGCTGCTGAGATAACAGGCGGTAAGGGCGGCGGACGTCCCGATTCCGCAATGGCAGGTATCGGCGACAAGAACAAGATCGATGAAGCTATCAACGCATTTGACGGCATCGTTGCTCAGTTTGTAAAGTAAGGGAGAACTAAGATGGAAGATTGTCTTTTCTGCAAGATCATCAACGGCGATATCCCCTCCAAGAAAGTATATGAGGACGATATGTGCTATGCTTTCTACGATATAGCTCCCGCAGCACCCATTCATTTTCTGGTTATCCCCAAGGAGCATATCGCTTCCGCAGCTGAGATAACTCACGATAATTCCGCTGTTGTGGCGCATATTTTCGAGATAATCGCTCAGCTTTCCAAGGAAATGGGCATGAAGGACGGCTTCAGAGTAGTTTCCAACTGCGGAGACTGCGCAGGTCAGACTGTTCATCACCTGCATTTCCATGTGCTTTCGGGCAGAGATTTTACCTGGCCCGCAGGCTGATAATAACGATAGTCAATAAAACGAACCGCCTGTCACTTGAAATAAGCGACAGGCGGTTTTTTATAATAAAATTATTTTATAAGTCCCTTTACTATCTGCGATATGCTTTCCAACTGAGGTTCATCAAGCTTTTTCAGATTTTTGGAAAGCTCCGACAGCTTAGCGGGGTCTGATGAACCGTAATCGAAAAACTCCTCGGGAGTGATATCATACTAATCACCAATAAAACTATAGACAAAAAATCATCGCATAATCCATATACGCAAGATTATGCTCAATTTTTTGTATAGTTTTTAATTGGTGCTTAGTATCAAGATATTCGCAGATATAGAAGAACACCGTCATTGACGGAAAGGCTTTTCCGCTTTCAATGGTGTTGATATATCCTGCATTCTGCCCGATAGACAGGCTCATATCACGGGCGGATACTCTTTTTGTTCCTGAGCTGTGCAAGCCGCAGTGCAAATCCTTCTTCGTACACGATATCACCTCTATATGTACACCGAAAAGGACTGCCGCACCCGCAGCAGTCCTTTTATCTTTGTATTTCGTAAGCATATCAGCTGAGCTGCTTTATGGTCTCCACAGCAGCCTCATAATCAGCCTTTAAGCGGCTGAGCATCTCTTCATTGGTGTTGTTGCTGCCGCCACGCAGAGCTTCCGTTACTTCAAAAGAGGAGCGGTAAAGGTTGTCCATTCCCAGATTCTGGCAGATGCCCTTTAAGGTGTGCGCCGCACGGAATGCCTCTTCCAGATTGCCGCTTTCAAGATTTGTGAATATATTTCCGCAGCTGCCGTCCGATAAGAACTTTACAAGGAACTTTCGGATTATTGCATCATTGCTAAGTCTGCTCAGCACATTGCTGTAATCTCCGCCGAGCTGTTTGTAGCATTCTTCAATAGTCATAGACCAATTACCTTCCTTTAATTCTTTTCTTTGCTGCCTGTGTCGATTATTCTTCCAAGTGCGCCTATGTATTTGGGCGGATTGTCCTTGGTCCACAGCGACCTTGCTATTATCTTGTATCTGCTTGTTTTTCCGTTGTATGTGATATCCGTCTCATATGGAGTGATGTCGGGAGCGGCGGCTGTGGTGCTGCGGAGCTTGCTTATAAGCTCTGCTCCCTTATCGCCCAGAAATTCATTCTTTTCACGGTAAGGATATATCACGCTGCTTTCATAGCCCAGAAGCTTTGCGCCGTATTCGGAGAGAGATACCGTCTCCACCTGAGCGTCATACTCGAACTGTATCTCCTTGATATCGGAGGTAAAGAACACTCTCTTTTCATGCTCCGCTTCAAGCAGCTTTGAGCTGTAGCTGGACTGGTCGGATATCTTGTCCTCGATTATCTCTTCGGTGACGTTCATAAGCATCTGCTTGTCTATCTCGCCCTTTGAGTCCATATCAAGCTCGTGGGCAATGCTGCTGCTGATGTCCTTTAGGCACTCCAGCAGCAGGGGATTGAACGCACCGCACTGACCGTCCATTATCATTTCCATGGACTTTTCGTGTGAGAACGCCTTTTTATAGCAGCGCTCGTTGGTAAGAGCGTCGTAAACGTCCGCCAGAGCAACTACCTGAGCGGAAATGGGGATATCTTCGCCCTTCAGTCCGTCGGGATAGCCCCTGCCGTCATATCGCTCGTGGTGCCACCTGCATATCTGATATGCCACATGGACAAGGCTCTTTTTCTCCTGATATATGGGCAGGTCTCTGAGCATATTTGCGCCTGCTGCGGCATGGGTCTTCATTATGGCAAACTCCTCGTCTGTGAGCTTGCCGGGCTTGTTGAGTATCTTGTCGTCAATGGTTATCTTTCCGATATCGTGGAGAGATGCGGCTGTTATTATCTGGAGAATATCTTTCTCGGTAAGGTCATATTTATCTGTTTTCTGCACCAATCTGCGGAGCAGCAGCCTTGTTATGGTCTGTATATGGTGGACGTGCATACCGCTTTCGCCGTTCCTGAACTCAACGATGTGGCCCAGAATGTTTATCATTGTGCGGTTGTCTTTTTCCTTTGCATATACCTGCTCTTCAACGATGTTCAGCAGACGCTTCTGCTTGTTGTAGAGCATAAGGGTGTTGTCTATCCTGCGGTGTATGGGGTAGCTCTGATAGGGACGCTGGATATAGTCCGTAACGCCCAGATCATATGCTTTCTTTATAAACGAAAAATCGCCCTCTGCGGATATCATTATAACGGGAATGGAGTCTATCCACTTGTACCTGTTCATAAGAGCAAGCACCTCAAAGCCGTCCATTTCGGGCATTACGATATCCAGCAGCACCAGATCTATCTCATTCTCATGAGCCTTGATAGCTGCGATGGCTTCCTTTCCGTCGGCAGCTTCTATGGTGTCATAATCGTCTTTGAGTATCTCAGCAAGCATTTCACGGTTCATTTCGGAATCGTCCACGATAAGTATAGTTGACCTGTTCTTTTGTTCTGTGTTCATGTTACCCTCCCATATGTTTATTTAAAAAGGGATATCATACAGTCACATGAATATGTATCTGTATCACAGCCGTTATTCAAAATGTCTCAGTCTGACTGAATGTTCATAGACGAACACATTTGTAAAAATACGTATGTCTCGGAACATTTTGATAAGGTTGCTTCATAATATTGTCAGCGGTCTGCGGCAAGCGTTAAACGTTTTCGTATATACACTTCGGCATAAAGTGACAACATCTCGATTGTGATTATACTACATTTTGCGGCAAACTTAATATCCTTTTAACGGGTTATTTGGTGAATTTTATGTTAATTCTTTGCGATTACTCATAGTCTCACAGCCTATACTGCATGATTTCGTGTTTATGCAGTCAATGTCAGAAAATGTTTTAAAAATCAACAAATTATTGCTTGTATGTGCTTAAATAAACATTTTTTATATTGTATAATTAAAAAGTATAACTATTTCTGCAAAAGAAGTAAGGAGAACATTGTGAAAATTTTTTCAAGCAGAAGACAGCACTGGCTTTTTGCCGCCGGTGAGCTTGTAATAATTTTCCTGATATTATATATAATCTGCTTCGCCAAGAGCCTTAATACTAATCACCAATAAAACTATAGACAAAAAATCATCGCATAATCCATATACGCAAGATTATGCTCAATTTTTTGTATAGTTTTTAATTGGTGCTTAGTATAAGGGGTTATTTGTGTCGGCTTTTTTATTAGCAACACAACCAAAAAGGACTGTTGCGATCGCAACAGTCCTTTTGATTTTTATTCAGCCTTTGCCTTTACCAGATCAGATGTGGTGAGCGTTGTCCATTTACCGTTAACATATGCCTTAACTCCGTAAATGCCCTCTTCCGAAGTGCTTATCCTTACGGAAAGCTTTGTGGTCTCGGTAAGCTTTACCGCTCTGCCGTCGTTTATCTTGTAAACCGCATACTTTTCTGCGCCCTCAACTGCTTCCCAGCTGAGCTTTACGCTTCCAAACCCTGCGGACACCTTTACAAAGGGTTTGTACATGATAGTCACCTTTGCTTCATCGGAGTAGTTGCTGAGATAGCTTCTTCCGCTGAGGGTGTATTTTACAACAAATCTGTATGTCTCGCCGTTGGTGAGCTTTTTGAATGTGATGGTTGTTTCGTCTGTCTTCTTAACGCTGATAAGTGCATCGTCCGAGTCATAGACATAAACCTTGTAGCCCTTTGCTCCGCCTATGCTGTTCCAGCTGAGTGTAACGGAGCTTTCGTCTGTCTCAACGCCGATGCGGAGCTTTTCGTAGGTTATGCCTGTTTCGATGTAAAGGGGAGCGAATGTGTAGTCGGGGATATCGTAGGTCTTATTATCCTTTATCCTCTCTGTGCCTGTTACGCTGCCGCATACTGTGCAGGTGTAGGTGAGAGTTCCTGTGTATATCCCGCCTGACTGAGCAGTTCTGCCGCCGTCGGGAGTGTGAGCCGATACGTCGGTCCTTTCGCCGCAGTCACATTCATGCCAGTGGTATGTTCCGTCATGCTTCCATTCGCTGCCGAAGGAATGAACGTGAGCTTCCTTGGAGATAACCTCTGTCTCGGTGTATCCGCATTCTGTGCAGGTGTGCTGACGTTCGCCCTCATGCTCCTCTGCTGCGGGGATCGTAACAGTCCAGCCGCCGTAGGTGTGAGCGGACTTCTCGATTATCTCGCCGCACCATGGGTTTTCGCATATCTTCCAATGGTCGGTGCTGTCGTTAGACCAGCTTGCCGAGGGAGTATGACCTGTGGGAGCAACTGTTCCGCCGCATACGGAGCAGGTAGTGTTATTTGTGCAGGAGAGAGTATTTGTGTTGCTGCTGTGGTCGCATTCGGACCATTTTGCATAGAGTGTGATATCGGCAGTAACAGTGTCGCTGTCGAAATCCCACATGTTCTCGCAGGTGCTTTCCTTGAACCAGCCCTGGAAATAGTAGTTTTCAGCAGTGGGAGCGGCAGGCTCGGTTATCTTTCCGCCGTAGGTGGTTTTCTGCTGAGTGGGAGCGGTTCCGTGGCCGTTTGCGTCAAAGGTGACGGTATATTCGCCCATTACCAGCATTACGGTGTTGTTTTCGCCGTTGATTATTGCGTAGTCGGGGTTATCGGTGTGGAAATATCCGCTGTAATCGGCGTTGTTTGTGCCTGTGAGGCTTACGGGAGCGGTACTTGTGGGAGCGGGGATAGCAGATACGCTGATGTAGGAATTTGCTCCCGGTCCGTTTGCATCAACAGCCAGCTTGCTGCTGTTAAGGAGCATATCGGGGTATTTGCCTGCTGAGTTATCCCTGATGATGATATCGCCTGAAACAGTAACGTCGGGGGAGGCGTTAGTTCTTATTCCGCTGCCGTAATCTGCTGTGTTGCCTGTAACGGTAACATTGTTAAGAGTAAGCTTTCCGATAGTCGAGATTCCGCCGCCGTTCACAGCGTTGTTGCCTGTTATCTCTGTGTTTGTAACTGTCAGAGTGTCTGCATTGTTTATTCCGCCGCCATCGCCGTTTGCGGAGTTATTGGTGATAGTGCAGTTTGTTATCTGCATATCGCCGTAGTTGCTGACAGCGCCGCCGTGGGGAGCTGAGTTTCCGTCCATTGTTATGCCGCTTATTGTCATTGTGCCGCTGTTGTAGATGCAGCCGCCTGCCTGTGTTGAAGTGCAGCCCTTGCCGCCCGAAAGCTTTCCCGCTGCCATGCAGTCGATGACATCAAGGGTTCCGTTGTTTGCGAATATGCCTGCGTTTGCGGTCTGGGTAATGCTGTGGCCGTTGAGGCATATCTTGACGGTGCTGTTTCTATCTACCCGAATTTCGCTTGTAAGGGTGAGATTTTCGGTGAGATAATAATTGCCCGAAGCAAGAGTGCCGCCTGTGAATGTGCTGTCAAGTCGGTTGCTATAGGTAACGCCGTTGCAGATGTGGGCAACTACGACCTTGTAAGGGTAATTTGTGTTGCCCGAATCCGTTATTGCATATCCGTCAGCGATATAGTTGTCATCAGGCTTGGTTTTGAAATAACCCCCCTTAATGAATTTGGTGTGGTTGTTTATACCCTCAACTGTTCCGCCAAAATCGTTGATGGAGCCGCACAGAACGCTTCTGTAGCCCATATCGGTGCACGCCTTCGCGTAGCTGTCCAGCTTCATGTACATGTCAAAGCTGGAAGTTATTCCGCTCGTAAGGTACTCCATGTTGCCAAGCTGAGTGAAAACGTACACCGCCTCCTCGGTGAGCTTCGCCTCGTGCGGGAAAACCTGCTCATAGAGCCAGTCGTTAAGTGGGAGATCGTCCGCAAAACTGCGCAGGAACGTCATGGCGGTATGAGTGTGCGCGTTCTTGAATCCCGGGATTATCAGCTTGCCGGTAAGGTCTATCTCGCGGTCGAAGCTGCCCTGCGGGATATTCTCAGAGCCTGCGAACGTGATCTTATCGCCGTCGGTGTGAAGCTCTCCGGTGATGATATCCTCGCTCTGCATGGTAAGTATTTTGGCGTTGTAAAAGCGTATTTTCATATTCCCTCCGAAGCGTAAAGCCGCTTTAGTGATTCTGTGTATGGATACCGCGCGATTCCCCGCTCGGTGATTATCGCGGTCACAAGTTCCGCGTCAGTCACATCAAACGCTGGGTTCCAGCATTTGACCTCCGGCTCAGCGACAGGCTCGGAAAAGAACATGGATTTTATTTCCTCGCCGCTGCGCTCCTCGATCACGATGTCGTCGCCCGTGGCGCAGCCGAAATCTATCGTCGAGCCAGGGCAGAACACGTAGAACGGTATCCCATGGAACTTCGCGTTTATCGCCACCGAGCGCGTTCCTATCTTATTAGCGACGTCCCCGTTTGCCGCGACCCTGTCGCAGCCTACGAAACACGCCTGTATCTTCCCCTGCTTCATCAGCAGCGAAGCCGCATTGTCGCAGATGAGCGTCACGTCTACCCCCGCGTGGTTCAGCTCGAACGATGTCAGCCTGGCTCCCTGGAGCAGCGGGCGCGTTTCGTCGCTGTAAACGTGGAACTCATAGCCGCGCTCCCTTCCGAGCAGCAGCGTGCCTAGTCCGGTGCCGTACTCCACCGCCGCGAGTGCCCCCGCGTTGCAGTGGGTGAGTATTCCGTCGCCGCTTTTCACCAGGGAAAGCCCGTTTTCAGAGATAGCTCGGCAGGTGGCTATGTCCTCGTCGCAAATAGCCGTGCACTCGCTCCGGAGGGCGGAAAGCAGCTCATCCCGGGAACTATAGCCGCGTTCCGCGCAGACTAGCATTCGTTTTACAGCCCAACTCAGATTTACTGCGGTAGGCCGCGACGAAACAAGGTACTCCCCCGCCCTGCGGAGCTCCGGCAGAATATCGTCCGATATTTTCCGAGCCAGGACGTACATTCCGAATCCCGCGCAGACTCCTATCGCCGGAGCGCCGCGCACCCGGAGCTTAAAGACGGCTTCGTAAAGCTGCTCCGCGGTTTCCAGCCGGAGGTACTCGACCCGGTTCGGGAGCAGAGTCTGGTCAAGTATCTCAACGGCGTTTTCGTCCGCTGAGAGCCTGACAGTGAAAATTTTTCCGTTCATCAGCTAAAGTATACAAGCTCGCTGGGAGCCGCTTCGGTTTCCTTTATCTCAGCTGCGTTAAGCACTGGACCTTCGCCCTTGTAAGCCGACTGCTTCTCAGCGATGATCCTTCCTGTTACTTCCACCCATGCACCGTCCTTGAAGTCGGCGGCGTTCGGAGCCTTTACCAGAATCCCGACTACCTGGATATCGTTCGCGCAGCAGGTCATTGCGCGGCGGGAAATAACAAAGTACCCCTTCGGGACGTTAGACGCGCGGAACACCATGCCTCTTACGCGTACGTTTCTGTTGAGATAGCGCTCGGTGTTGCTCATAACATCGATATACCACAGACCGAAGTCGTCGTGGATTATCTCGATTGGGTCTGCGTTCAGGTCGTAGGGCATCTCGTCGTCGCCCTGGAAGCCCTGTTCAATTGAGCCGTCGGTGTACTCGAACATCATGTCGATCTTCGGGTTAAGAGCCTTTATGCTGCGGCGGAGCGTCTTTTTGTCGACCTTGTTTTTTTCGCAGCGGTTGAACACTACAATGTCCGCAATCGAGAAATTATCGGACAGAAGCTGGCGCATGTTGTTCATATAAACCTGGTACTTGGAATGATCAACGAACATGAAGATCTGGTAGAATATCCAGTCCTTTGGTGCCTTCTGCGCCATCGTGCGGAGGCTCCACATGCCGTTGTACTCAAGCATTATCTGGGTCGGGCGGTGCTTCTTCACCAACTCGCTGAGGTGCTCGGGATTAAATTCCTCCTCGTCCTCGATGAACTCCGCCTCTGCCTTTGCAGCCTTGAGGATATCGGGCGCGTACTCGACCTCGCCCTCCTCGCAGGCAATTATAAGGGTGCGCTGACCCTTAGAGAACTGCTTGTCGCTTATCGTGTCGAGGATAAACGAGGTCTTTCCGCTCTCAAGAAAGCCCGTTATCATATATACCGGAAGCTCCATTTTGCTCCTCCTGTCATTATCTTAAAATAGTACCGTGCCCGGAGTTTTGCCCCCGGGCGCGGTGTTCGCTTTTGTGGAAAATTAAACTCCGAAGAGCGCCTTGATCTTGTCCTCGGCGAGCTTTGCGCCGATCACGCACATTCTGCCGGTGACGTCAGCCGATCCGGTGCGTACCTCGTACTCCTCGGGAACAAAGTCGAAGTGGTACCAAACGCCGTCAGCGCCTGCAACGATGCCCTTAGCGCGTAGTACTGTGCCGTATTCCTCGCCGGACAGCTTGGACAGGGCGTTCTCAAGCTCTTCCCTGGTGAACTTCTTCGCAGTCTCAACGCCGAAGTTGGAGAATACCTCGTCGGCGTCGTGACCGTGGTGATGGTGGTGATGTCCGCAGCCGCACTCGCCGTCGTGGTGGTGATGTTCGTTCTCGTCCTCGTCGTGGTCGTGGTGGCAGCATTCGTGGTCATGATGGTGGCAGCACTCGTGATCGTCATCGTCATGATGGTGGTGATGCTCGTGGTCATGGTCGCAGTCATCGTCGTCATCATCGTGGTGATGTCCGCATACCGGGCAGATCCCCTCGTCCTTGAGCAGCTCCTCTGCAAAGCTGTTCTTGATCTCCATTGCCTCAAGGATCTGCTTGCCGTTGATGTCGTCCCACGG
>ERZ857922.3009-NODE-3009-length-15600-cov-4.114635_pt1 | contig 15600 bp, 9 predicted proteins | sample MGYA00519579_ERZ857922 | MGnify/ENA primary metagenome ERZ857922 (study PRJEB31778, sample SAMEA3449375) | human gut metagenome | biome: human gut; feature: human-associated habitat; material: faeces | place: United Kingdom | collected 2010/2012 ... | reverse complement strand
TACTTATGATTGCTCGGTGACTCGTTTATCGGTGTCAGGTAGATTCCGTTTATTCCAAGCTCCTTTAAGTAATCAAGCTTTTGAATGATTCCTGCGAGGTCTCCGCCGAAGCACTCCTCATTTTTGACCTTTCCCCTGTTTCTCCACGGAACAACATAATCAGGATCTATCGAGTGGTCTCCATTGCAGAATCTATCCGGAAATATCTGATACCATATAGTGTCATTTACCCACTTCGGTGTGACCGGAATATCACACGGATTCATCCACGGGAACACAAAGCACTGGCGGCTTCTGCCCTCAAGTGCCATCTGCTCTGCACTCACGAAGCCATCCTCAAAGTAAAACCATCTCTCATCCTCTGTGATGAGCTCAAAATAATATTTAAGTCTCTTGAATGGTGGCTTTACCGTGGTGGTCCACCATATCTGGTGCTTTAATTTCTTTTTAAATATTATCGGCTGCTTATCGCCATTCCAGGTCTCACCACCACCTAAGATACCGGCTGCGAATGGATCACCGAGTATGATATTTACTTCCTTAACATCATAACCGGTCTTTATATTTATGATTAATTCATCCTCATTTAAAGGATAGCAGTAGTTGTCGTATGCCTGGTGAAATACCCCGTTAAATTCCATGTTTTCTCCCTCTTTTGCGGTCTTATTGTAGTCATTGTTTTGTTGCTTCATTGTGGTTCTAAGGACGGCACGTAAGTCGCGGTCACCGTGAGCGTCCACGCGCTGCCCTGTTCGCTACGCTGCGCTGTTAAGATTCTGTACGAATTATGCTTATAGATTTTCTCCGGCTGACGAAACCGTCGCTACTCGCCCTCCATGGCTCGATAGCTCCTTGCCCAGGCTTCCATGCCGGTGCATTTCTGGTTCTCTTGGGCATAATTCAACAGTATCTAAGCAGCTCCGCTATGCGCTCTCACGAGAGTCCGTGTTCACCACGACCGGTCGGAGCTTACGGCCCTTACGCTGTGGTGGAATCCGCTTAGGAGAGAGTTGCGAGTTGCACATTGTTGCAACCGGCAACGGTTTTATCTACGCCTTGCTTCTACGAGGCTGCGATGGGATAAAATAAGAAAGGATTGAAAAACAAACAAATGTTTGCTATAATAAATGAAGCGAGGAAATAAAAGTATATTAGGTTTAGTAATTTAAGTATTCATTTAATTTATTGTAATTAGGGAAAATCCAATATCAATCGATTGATAGAAAGAGTGATTTTATATGAACATATGGCTAAAGTTAAGGAAAACAGCTGCAATTACACTATGTGAGTTACTTGCAATTGCTACAATTTTTACAGGCTGTGCCTCCGCTGATTTGTCCGGCACTGAAGGTGCCGGGCATGCCGCAGGAGCTGTAGTGGCAGGTGAGGATTCTTCCGGTGCTTTAGGCAGCAAGGATTATGCGGATGGTGCACCGAGTGGAAGTGACCCGGCGGAAGCTGATTCAAGTGCTAACGGTACAGGACAGGCGGATGCAGGGAAGCCACAGGAGGATCTGGTAAATAACAATTCCTACGTTTCTCTTGATGCGATTCCTGCATATGATGGCAAGGCATACGTGGCTGTCAACAATAATGAGCCTTTTTTTACGGACAGCGATATGATTACCACTGCTTTTGAAAATTACAGTGATTTGGATTCACTTGGCAGATGCGGTGTGGCTTATGCCAATATATGCAAGGATATCATGCCGACTGAGGAGCGTGGCAAGATAGGCATGATAAAGCCATCAGGCTGGCATACGGTGAAGTATGATGTGATAAAGGACAGGTATTTATATAATCGCTGTCATCTTATTGGCTATCAGCTTGCCGGGGAGAATGCCAATCCGAAGAATCTTATTACCGGCACGAGATACCTGAATGTAGAGGGGATGCTGCCGTTTGAGAATCTGGTAGCGGATTATGTAAACAATACAGGAAATCATGTACTCTACAGAGTGACTCCGATGTTCTCGGGCAGCAATCTAGTTGCAAATGGCGTTCTCATAGAGGCAAAGTCGGTTGAGGATAACGGTGGCGGCATACTTTTTAATGTCTATTGCTATAATGTGCAGCCCGGAGTCGGAATAAACTATGAGAATGGTGACAGCTGGCTGGATGGCACCACTCCGCAGCAGAGCGCTCAGACGGATACACCGCAGAATGAAGGCTCGCAGAGCAGCGCTGGAAGTGGGGCAGGAGAATCCGGCTCTTCAGGCAGTACAACAGGAAGTGTATCATCAGGTTCAGACAGCTCAGCAGCAGAAAATAGCGCTGCAGATTCCTCAAACAGCGAGACGATGGTTCATATCACTGCAACCGGCAAGAAATATCACCGTGCGGGCTGTCGAACCTTGAAAAAGAGTGACACAGAGGTAACGCTTGATGAAGCAAAATCCATGGGCTTGTCTCCGTGCGGAATTTGCAATCCACCACAGTAGATGTGCATTAGCATTTGCAAGCCACGACACCGCCAGGGCGCACGCATATGCATTTGATTGAGCGAATAGCGAAGCCGCTTAGATACTGTAGGATTATGCACATGAAGCACAGAAATGACTTGCCATGGAGGGCAAGTCAAGGAGAACCGCGCCATGGAAGGCGCGTTTCGACGGTTTCGTCAAGCCTAGAAAAACTCAAAGGCATAATCCGTACAGTATCTTAACAGCGCAGCATAGCGAAAACGAGAGTCCGTGTGCACCACGACCGGGCGAGGCTTACGGCCCGAACTCAAAAAAAGCCACCCCAGGCAAACACCCGGTGTGGCTTTTAATCATGTATTATGAAATTATGTGAATCACCTAATGTGAATCAACACTGCTATATTGCAGAACAAATCTACTCGCAAAGCTTAGAAAACTCATCCGCAACAAACTGAACCTTGGTTCCGATAATAACCTGAACAGAATTCTTGCCAGGCTTCATAACGCCTGCAACACCTGCAGATTTAATCTTCTTGTCATCAACCTGAGTGATATCCTTAACCTCAAGTCTGAGTCTTGTGATGCAGTTGTCAATGCTTGCAATATTGTCTTTGCCACCGCAGCCCTCAAGAATAGTCTTTGCTACTGCTGTGTAGTCATTGTTAGAAAGCACTGCCTTCTTCTCTGCCTCGACATCATCGTCCTCTCTACCAGGGGTCTTAAGATTCCATTTCTTGATAGCGAAATAGAATACAATGTAGAATACGATAAAAGCTGCGATTCCAAGAGGAATGATGAGCCATGTCCTTGCTGCAGCCGGAAGTGAAGATGAGAATAATAAATCCATCGCACCGGCTGAGAATGAGAAGCCTGCTCTAAATCCAAGAGCTACTGTAACCATTGTGAAAATACCATAAAGTAAAGCATAAATCACATAGAGACCAGGAGCAAGGAACATAAATGCAAACTCGAAAGGCTCTGTAACACCACAGATGAATGCACAGATAGCTGCAGAAGCAAGGATACCGATGGCAGCCTTTTTCTTAGCAGGCTTTGCGCACTTAACCATAGCAAGTGCTGCACCAGGAATACCAAACATCATACATGGGAAGAAACCTGACATGTACATTCCGAGGCTCCATGAAACATCCTTTGATGTCTCGCCTGCCCAGAAATGTTTGAGGTCTCCAAGTCCGATAGTATCGAACCAGAATACATTGTTTAATGCGTGGTGTAATCCTGTAGGAATTAACAGACGGTTCAGGAATGCATAGATACCTGCGCCGACCACGTCAAGACCAACGATTGCTTTACCGATAGATACAAGAGCACCGAAAAGTAATGGCCATACAAACAGTAATACTACAGATACAAGGATTGAAACAACACCTGCGATAATTGCTACGCAACGCTTGCCACTGAAGAATGACAGCCAGTCAGGAAGCTTTGTATCCTTAAATCTGTTGTAACACAAAGAACCAATAACACCGGCTAAGATACCGATAAATGGGTTTGCAATCTTGTCGAATGCAAGTGTCTTTGTAGCGCTGTCAGCGATAGATGGCATGATTTTTGTAACAAAGTCTGTAGACAGGAGTGTTGTCATCATCAGCCATGAAGCTAAAGCTGCAATACCGCCAGTACCGTCGTTCTTATCCGACATACCGACACCAACGCCGATTACAAAAAGGATGGCCATGTTGTCAATCAAAGCGCCCCCTGCTTTAACTAAAAACAGACCTATTAAATTACGTACACCCTCGATGTCACCACCCTGCATGGTTGCAGGACATAAATAATATCCAATACCCATGAGGATACCACAGATAGGAAGTACTGCTACGGGAAGCATTAAAGCTTTACCCAGTTTTTGAAGAAATTTCATAAATTTCCCCTCCTTTACATTATGTATACTAAACTGGAGATACTCCAATAAAGTTCGTTATTATTATACAAATCTACGCGAGACTTAAAATCTCATCACCGGCGGATACATCCCCCTCTTTAAGCATCTTTATCTCACTATAATCAGCAGTGTTGCCAATTAAAACCGGAGTAATGACATTAAGATCTGCTGCCTTAATCTGCTCCAGGTCAGCCTCCATCAAAAGGTCGCCCTTCTTCACCTGATCACCAACAGAAATATGCGATGTAAAAGGAGCACCCTTTAGTATCACTGTATCCAGACCAATGTGCAAAAGCAGCTCGACTCCCTGAGTGGTCGTCATGGTAAAAGCATGCAGCGTATCAAATACAGCTGTCACCTCACCATCCGCCGGAGCGTAAAACCTGCCCTCAGAAGGAATCACGGCCACGCCGTCTCCCAATATCTTCTCAGAAAAAGTAGGATCCGGAACCTCTGTAATAGGAACCACTCTGCCGTTGCACGGAGAACAGATCACCTTTCCCTTTGACTTATTCTTGAAAAAACCTAACATGATATCTCCTTTCCGTCGATATACACACTCACAATATCCAAATCATCATTGAGAAGCACAAAATCTGCTCTCTTTCCTGCAGAAATGCTACCTGCTTCATCATAGATGCCAATCTCCTTAGCCGGATTGACTGTAGCACACATAATAGCCTCCTCAAGCGGAATACCTGCCTGCCTTACTGTGAAACGCATACAATCCATCAGATTGGTTGCCGAGCCTGCAATTGTCCCATCATGGAGTGTAGCAAGCGGACCTCTGACCGTCACTGCCTGTCCACCGAGTGTATACTCGCCATCCTCAAGCCCTGTGGCTCTCATGCTGTCACTTATTAAAATCATGCGCTCAGCCCCAAACATGGCAAATGTCGCCCTGATAACCGACGGATGAATATGCACACCGTCACAAATGAGCTCCGCATGACACTTTTCTGAATCTCTCACAGCCCCGATAACTCCGGGATTTCTGTGATGAAGCGGTGGCATCGCATTATACAAATGTGTGGCATGGCTTGCACCATGCTCAATAGCCTCTACCGCGGTGTCATAATCAGCCGCCGTATGTGCTATTGAAACCACAACACTTCCTCTTACCCTGTCTATAAAATCAATCGCGCCCGGCTCCTCCGGAGCAATATCTACAAGCTTTATCAAGCCATTGGCCGCATCCTGAAGCTCACAGAAATAATCATAATCACATCGCATGATATTCTCTGCCGCCTGTGCGCCCTTTTTAGAAGGACTGATAAAAGGTCCCTCCATATTGATACCTACAAGATGTGCACCACCATGATAAGTATAATCACCGGCATTTTTCATGACACTCAAAAGCTCATCCCTTTGAATGGTCATAGTAGCCGGACACACGCTCGTCACTCCGATAGAAGCCTCGTATGCTGTAATCACATCAAGTGCCTCTTTGGTACCATCACACATATCAGCTCCCTTGCATCCATGAAAATGAATATCCACAAGACCCGGTATCATGATAAGACCTGATGCATCTATAATCTCCTGCGGTGCGCTGTCATTAGCCGCGTCCGTGTCAGCTGTTCTCTCCAAAACACTGTCAAAACGGCCATCCTTAACGACAACATCACCTTGCATAAAGCTGCCATCATCTGTAAATACCCTTGCATTTTTTATTATCATATACATGCACCTTCTCAACTAAAAAACATCTATAAACAACTCAGTGCAGCCTCATCCGCTACAAGCGTAACATCATTGTGTAGCTGTAATACAGAAGCCGGCACCTGTGGTGTAATCGGTCCAAAGAAAGCCTTGTGCACAATCTCTGCCTTATCCTCACCACTTGCAACAATAAGAATCTTCTTAGCCTGCATGATTGTCTTGATACCCATTGTATAAGCCTGCTTCGGAACATCATCAGCCGATGCAAAGAAGCGCTTATTGGCCTCAATAGTAGACTCTGTCAAATTCACACAGTGTACCTGCTTGTCAAAAGACTCGCCCGGCTCATTAAAACCGATATGGCCATTGTGTCCGATACCAAGAAGCTGTAAATCAACACCGCCAAGAGACTGAATCAGCTCTGTATAGCGCTTGCACTCCTTCTGAGAATCCGGCTCCATGCCGTTTGGCAGGTGAGTATTCTCAACCGGAATATTCACATGATCAAACAAATTCTGATGCATAAAATAATAGTAGCTCTGGTCATTCTCACGGCTTAATCCCTTGTACTCATCAAGATTCACCGTCATAACCTCTGAGAAGTCCAAATCCCCCTTCTTGAACCACTCAACGAGCTGCTTATACAAGCCGATAGGTGTAGAACCTGTAGCCAGTCCCAATACACAATTAGGCTTCATAATCACCTGTGCCGATACGATATTTGCAGCCTTTCTGCTCATATCTGCATAATCCTTAGCCTGATATATTCTCATGAAAAATCCCCCCAATTCGTAAAATATACCCAATACTATCTGCACAACCTTCAAATGTGCTGTTTGATTGCATATATGCATTTTACCTTATATAGGACATTTTGTCCAGTACTTTTTGTTATATTTTGCACATTTTATAAAAAAAATATTAAATTTTAATGCGTTAAAGTGGTAAAATTGCATAAAAATTCGTTTCAAATGAATATATAATTTTTCACCTACCACCCTGCATCTCTTTCTGCAGAACTAAAATAATCCGTTACACTTATATCTAATATAACGGATTCCCCTGTAAAATACAATTATTTATAATCTTGAGTGTCCAGCCATAGACCATCATACTGTCATTATTAAGAGAAAATGACAGCATATTTTTATCAGATAGCAGTGAATTACTTTGTCCCATATGTCAGAAAGGCGGTCTTGTCTTCCGTGATTAGCATTGTAAGCAGATAAGCACAAAAGAAACCACCGCAGGAATTTAGATTAGTTAAAGCGTTAAATTCTGTGGTGGTTTTAATTATGCAGTCTTTTTAATTTCTATATCCATAATACCAATACCAATATAGCGCATTCACCAGATTTTTTAATTCCTCAGATGAATTTCCGCTATCAATGACCTTCTGTGAATAGCTGAACGGACCATAGTCCAGCTCTAAAATACAGCCCTTATTCTTTTCGATGACTTTGCATGCATAATTACAATTCAGGTTGCGTGCCATTATTCCGTTTATATCTACACAATACACCCCATCTGAAGCCTTTTTAGGTGTCAGACTGACTTCATTGCCATCTGCATTAACATAGCTGAACTTGTAATTGTTTATATCACAGCCTTCGTTCACCATAAAATAATGTCTTACTGTCATCTCAGACTTACATATCAGAGAGCTTCCGTAATATGTCAGTCCATTACTCTGACTATTTGCACTATCTGTTTTAATAACAGCCTTATATTCCTCAAAATCAGCCGCTGCTACAGCTTTATCTGTATCGCTCAAACCAGCATTTGCCGGCTTATCAGTGTTATATTTAAAGAAGCTCTGCGCTGCCGTTCCATAGTTTAAGAGTGCCTTCACAAGCTTAATGGTCTCCGCCGGATACTCGTTTGATTTTGACAGAAGCTCGGTGGCATATTCTTTTACACTGTAAGTGTATTCATTTCCACTACTACCATCCACCACCATTTTGGCTTTAACCGTATCTGACATCTGTGCAGCATTTATTGGACATGCAAACTTATATATAACCTTTCCGTTTTTCTCAACAGGGATTGCATCGTTTACACTGACCTTGTATAGCTGGCTACTATTCACCGTAAACTCCATATATGCGTTGCTGTTTGATTTGATACTTTCAGGAAGCTCCATATAGTAGTTCATATCAATATTATCTTTTAAAGTAAGGCTCCTGCCAACAAGCTTCTCAGAATCTTTTTCTACATTATTGGCGGTAAATGCTTTAATACAGAAATTACCATGCATATTCTGATAATTCCAACTGTGGGAATATGCCAACCCTGTCCCATAGAAATAATAGCTTGCCGTATTATCACTTGACGCATGATTCTCCCACACCATTTCATTATTATAATTTACATCACCGGTCATCGCTGCCTCAAGGTCAATGGCAGGTATATCAGTAGTCACTACAACCGAATAGCTTGTCCCAGGCTTCAGATTAACCGCTGCTTTAAGTGGAATTGTATATACTCCGGCATAGGTTGTCTGCCCTGTAGTAGTAGCAGTCTCCTGCTTTGTTCCTCTGGTTGGCTTAGTCTTATCTTTTAAATCTGTATAAATCTCAATTGTATAATTCACATTCGTTTTAGATGTAATAGACAGGGAAACTGCTTTTAAGTCCTCAGAAGATACTCCCTGTTTTGTCTGAGTAGTAAAAACATTGGCCAATTTCCTATAACTTTCTTGACGGGCTACATTTAATCCTCCATCAACCTGATAGTTGTTATCATATCCATCATTAGCAGAAAAATCAAACACCCAAGCCGTATCGGATAAAGAAAACGTTTCATATGACATCCAGAAATAACTCTGATTGTAATATGAACCGGTTCCGTCTCCCCAACTATTACGAATAAGCCATGCACCATCTTTTTCAGGTTTAACACCATCTCTGAAATTATCTTTAGAATAGTTATCATCCCATCCAACAGCCATTACCGCATGACCTGCTCTGTTATCTGTTTTATCATTATAACTGTTATTTATATAATGATATCCGGTATCATTATGACTATACATAATTCCCACTGCACCATATTTTTTTATGGCTTTTTTCACATCTGATGCATTTTCCTTGATATTAATCATGTATGTATTTTCCAGATGTGCCTTATCCTTTGAATAAGCATATTCATCCGATAACCCTGTATTAAGAAAAGTATCAATAGTGCTTGTTGTATATCCGTTGCTTGCCACCTTACTATATGGCACATCACTCTCGCTTACCGGACCACACCACTGTCCCATTCTGCGTGCCGCCATCAAATAGTTTCCACCACGATTGAGATAACCATACTGAACACTTGTATTATTCATATAGTACTTTGCATAGTCCCCCACTGTTCCACCAAGCGGATCTAACAGCGAATTATATGCATAATATGCCAGATGCAGTTCACTAAGATCTATATTTTTATCAAACGCACCATCATTAATCAGATCAAACTCTGCAAGACCTATTGACGAAAATGCCCAACAAGTGCCAAGAGGATTTTGATTACGAACAGACGGATATTTCGCCTTGATATCACTGACTCCATTTGCCGGATACTTGTTCTCTATAGTTTCATCTGCAGAATATCCCCAATCATCAGAATACGGCACCGCCTCATCCGGTTCATACACCGGTGTATTATAATCCAAATCACTCAGAATATATCCACTTGTAATGCTATTTTCTACAATTGGCTGCTGTTCTGCTTCAACACCTTGCCCTGCTGACACCGGTTCTGCTGCCACCGGAACAGCCACACCTAATATCATAGCCGCACTTAACACCAATGATAAAAACTTTTTTGTCTTCATTCGACTTCCTCCATTGTATTAACTCCTCTTACGTTTCTTCTTCAAATGTAGGTAAAATCACAACTGACGTCACATTAGTCAATCGGTATAATTGGAAGCTCTATCACTCCGTTATCAGATTTCGGTTCATTATTATTATTCATTCCTGAATTGTTTATTTCAGATTTTTTATCAATCTTATCACCTGTTTTATTTACATCGTCTGAAGTGTTTTCTGATTCATCATTTTTCATTATATCAGTCTCATATGAATCCCTGGAATCATTATTACCGGTGTTTTCTGATGAGCTCTTTGTATCACCAGATTTGTCCTTATCATCGACTACTGTTGCTTTGTCTTTTGAGGAATCTGATGAATTCTTATCCACATTACCAGTCTCTGTATTTTCTGTATCCAATATCATCTCTGTAGCTGATACTGCCTCTGTTGCTATTTCTGAGCTTGTTTTATTTTCAAGCGCTATATTCTTTGCAGGCAGTACTGCAACTGTAATTGCTACGCCAAAAATCAATATCACTATTGTGCTAACCATTTTTTTGTTAAACTTAAATTTCATTTTCTATATCCTAGTATAATTATGGTGTAGTCAATCAAGACTACTTGGTTAATAAGCTTCTGTAAATCAGATTACTAAAGAAGGGATTCTTCCTTCATCAGATACTCTTTGCTTGTCCAACTATATGGCAAAAATACTTGTGGCATTCCATCTCTTCTTACACTAATTTCAAAATACTGCCGATAATACTCAATTCCTTCAAGCCCAGCCTTGCTCAAATAATCATCAAATATTCTATTGATATTTGCAAATATTTTCAAAGCCTGCTTACGGTTGTGCACTACAATGCACTCGCTTAAATCATCAATTGAATGCTCTTTAATATACCCATCATTGCATATATATCTATGTTCCTTTTTTACCAATTCAGCCAAGCTGCAAGTAGATGACTTTTTAAATTCGAAATAGAAATCTATAGGTTCTGTCTTATAATCGTCAGACACTGAAAAAGCCTCTAAAAAATTCCACTTCACATAATTTTCTTTTATATATGCATGCTTTTTAGCAAGCTGAATTTCCTCTAACTTCAACTCTCAAAGTCAGGAATTATACTCTAGTACTATATTTTATGCAAAATCAACATAATATTTACCATCTTTCTTAACCGGTTTTAAAATCTGATTTCCTACTGTAAACTTATAATCAGATATATTTTTACTATCAATGCTGAAATAGCATAGTCTTCTAAAACTATAGTACTCTTTCTATATGAAATTTACAAGCAAAACTATGCCATTTGTTGTTTCTGATATTCGAACCAGTACAATGAATTCAGTAAAATCTCTGCATCAACATTGCATTTTGTATATGCCTTGGCAACATAATTCCGGTACCTTGAATTGCTTTCTCTGCTCACGAATTTTTCTGTTATCTGTTCTGTCCTTTTTCGCCATCCTAATCTCTCCGTTCCACTCCGGTCGATGCTAAACCAATGTCCTCCGACCACCCATCTCCCTTAAAAATATCAATACTCTTTAAGGTAGGAATTGCACAATACTTTCCTATCAGATAATTTTTCTCATAGTTTTCGTCCTTACGGATAGGTAATAGTATAGCTAAAAACCCCAAAATACTAGTAAGTTCCTGCAAAGTTTACCATATCCACTGATTACGTACCTCGTTTGCCTCATCAGATGATTTACAAATCTCACGCCATTTTTCCACACCCTTACCGCAATTTACTGTCTTCCAATCAAATAGTCTAAAAGCCAGAGCCGCACAAGCCTGTCGAAGCTCAATACAATGCTTAATATCTTTCATAGCAGCATTATCGTAGTTAATTAATTCTGCCAAAAAAAACAGTAATCTATCTATTCTTTCAATTCCAATAGTATCTATAACCGTATTCTTAGCATATACCAGATTATGTAATATCCATATAGCTGAAAGCAATCCTGATTCTTTCCTAAGCTCAATTAATTCGACTATCTTTCCAAGCATTTGACTGGTAGTAACACTATCAGGATAACGTATAATATACTTTTCCATAGCTCTAAGTGAATCTATTGATTGAGATTCATTCATTGCAAAAATATTCTCTTGTACATCACGCTCCCATTGTTCATCCCGCAAAATAAATATATCAAAACACTTTGTGTAAATCCCCTTTTCATTCATTTCATGTGCCAATTTAATAAGAATCTCTCGTGCTTCATCGGAAATCATACCATTACAATTTTCCAGCACAGCTGCTATTGCATATACAGCTTTTCTAGAATTATCCTCAAACATAATATTTGCTGTATTCTCTGCGATTTTGTACCAGTATTTACTTATCTTATTTATAATAATAAGCACATCGTTTTCATTCCAATAGCCCAGCTCCGTATTTGCACATAAAAGTGTCAATTGTTTTAAATACAAATCATTGCTATCCGTAGCAATATCATATGTAATAAAATAATTCTTAACCGACAATTTGGGAATTGATTTATCAATGTATGGCAGCGTTTCATATACCCATAAGTAATAACCAGTCAATTTAGGCAATTGAGTTTTCTCATCAATATTTGCCCAAATTAACTTCACATATTCATCATGCTGTTTATTACTTAAAAGATGATATTCATCTAAAATCTTTAATCTTACGACTTTTGTCTTCCATTCGTAATCAGACTTCCAATCATCTTTTAATAGCCAATTTATCACATCTTCATCTATCAGCACATTATATTCTTCAAACAAAGTATCCAATCCTTGCTTGTTAAAATAACAGTCAAAAATATCTATTCCATTTGAACCGTCAACTCTCGAATGCATTGTTACTTGCTCTACAATCTCAGTTTCCATCATTAGATGAAGTAGCTTAACCTTCATACGTTCGGATATTTGCCGTAATAGCTTATCCATTAATTGAGTTACTTCAAATCGAGGTGGAATGTTCCTATAACTCATAATTTTCTGAATAAACTGTAATTCCTTTTTTTGCATCCTTTCAGATGCCCGGCTTGAAAATCTTTGCAATAATATCGGAACATTTTCCCTTATATGCCCAGCTAAATATTCCGGGAAACCATTTCCCATTGCAATTATTTCACCGATATTAACCTCAATAGCATTTATTAAAATATCTATAACATCGTCAATATACCCACTCTCTAAATCCATTACAAATTTTCTATTAACAAGTTTTTCTATTGTCCCTGTACTTGAACAACGAACTAACAGTAACAAACCTAATCTATTATTAAAATTATAAATAGACGCTATCAAAGACAATTCCATATTTGAAATAACAGTAACGCATCCACATTTAAATGGGATTCCAAGTTTCTCTAACACTTTATAAAGCTGGTATCCTTCCGCATGACCCGAACGACTATATGAACATATGGTCACTGTACTCCTGTTTAGTTCAAATGTTTCCTTTTCAAATTGGTTATCAACACAATGGTTAAAAAGTTCTTTAGCAACATTATTTTTCCATGATTCCCAGTCAAAAAATTCTTTTTTTCGCTCAATCTCTTCTAATATCTCATCGATTCCCATTTGCTCAAATTCGTATATTTCTTTATGCAAAGAATATGCCTGCTGACAAATAGAAAGTAATTGTAATACCGATGCCTCTAAACTCTTTAGATAATAATTTTCATTATTCTCATCTACTTTACAAATTAAATCTTGTCTGAGCTGCTTTAACTTTTCAAGTGATTCTTCCAATTTTCCACATTCCAAATCGAGCCCTATTACCAACAGTCTCTGTTCATAACACTCCTTAGGAATATCGCACTGATCCAACTCCCTTCTCAAACTCGGTATATCTAATTTAAAATAACATGCCTTAGCTCTTTCTATCATTAAGTCGACTTTACCATTATTTCCACTATCCTGATAGACAGTCAAAATGTCCATAAGACTCTGCCATTCGTTCCAATTCATAGACTCCCTATAATCAGAAAGCAGTATCTGCCCTATATAGAACCACTTTCGTATTTTGTCTGAACCACCGGCATTTTCCTTAATTTTTACATAATACTTGTCCCATATCTGCCTTAAGTGAAATACTTCATACTCGCTATATGGTAGCATTGTTTTTATACGTCTCCAGCACAATTCATAAGCAAAATCCAACATTACGTCAATATCTTCCGTCTCATGCTTTTGTAACAATCCATTCTCGTCAGTATACATACTTAACTCTACAGCCGTATTATATGGAATAATATACCAACCCGGATATTCATCACGTTCCTTTTGCCACGTTTCTGTTAGTTTAATAATATCATCCGTATAGCTATCTTTGTGCGCAAATATACCATCAACTTCCGCCATCTCCAAATGCCATTCAAGTAATGTATATGAACTCTTATCCTGCCAGTCTTCATGTGTCGTTGGACTCTTTTGATTGTATTCACCATCATTTTGACTCATCAATTCAAGAATCTTATTGAGCGTCTCGTTACTAGATTGCGTTGAAGCCATCAAACTATTAACATTGTCATGGATATCTCCCAGGCAATAAGAACCATACCTTTGCGGAAATAACTTTTTAATTTGATAAATTACTATATCCTCAAAATGTTTCTTGCATCTAGCTTTATTGATGCTATCAAGTTCACTTAAAGAAAGTAAATCATTAACACATCTATCCAAATCATTTAGCCAATCAAAACTATTACTCTTTCTTATTTCATTAGCTAAAAGTCTCATAGTTTCCTCACAGAACAAAATCTTCCTAATGTCATTCTGCTCTGTGTTATCTTTTTCATATTCAGCAACCGTTTTCCCAGCTGATACGAATATAGCCTCAAACTGTTTCTTATCCAAAATAGATAAACCTATTTTTTTTAAGACTGACTTAGGATCCCCAAAAAGTAAATCAGTTCCAGCTTCCACTACATCATGCTCATCCATTCTTTACCTCTCCTTCACAATAACTCTTCAGATTGCAGTAAAAACAATTTATACTTTACCACTTTTTCCTATGCCAACTCGGACTCATGCCCTCCACCGTCTTAAAAAGTCGACTGAAATATAAGTATAGTAAAACACTAGCATTTTCTGATACTTATTATGAGTAAATAATTAACTTGTTGCAATCCGTCCTTTCGGCAAACATATTTTCGACAAATTATATTATTCAGTATAGCGAATTTTAGGTTAATATTCAATTGATAACTATTATAAATTGCAAAGTTGCGGCAATGAAATGAGCTGATGCCTGACAAAAATGAGAACCGATTTTGGACAAGATAAGGAATCATAAACACCAATATGTTCCGCCCAGATAACAGCTCGATAATTTTATCTTGCATCAACTTAAGACATTTTCCTTAAGTTGATGCTTTTTGACCACATTGGTGCCTGCCCCCACCACTCATTAAATCACACATCTTCAGATGGACTTTGTATGAAAAAAGCAGCTCCCCTATTTTTCATAGACTAACTGCTCAAACCTCTGGTTCCATATTAAATTTTAATTTTCTGAAATTTCTTCTGTCCGGCTTAACTGCTTGCGAACATCACGTCCACGATACATAATTCGAACTATATACACTATTTCATTTTCATCATTTGTCTTATAAAATACCAAATAATTGTCCACCGGAAAGAACCGAAGTCCTCTGCTGTGCCATGGTTCTTCCTCATAAAGCCGGTTTCTATTCGGCATGGTGTCCAGCTTTCGAATAGCAGCCATAATTCGGTCTGTCTGTCCGGCAGCGTTCTCTGGTGCTAACAGTTCCTCTGAAATATATCTGAAAATATTTCGCAGATCTTTCTTTGCTCCTGCTG